>WOR8_10002574_pt1 | contig 17846 bp, 17 predicted proteins | sample DeeMarSeWOR38_10_FD_19890 | JGI IMG/M metagenome (IMG submission 19890)
AGGCATCTGAAATGAAAAAGTTTGACAAAATCTATGCTCAGACAGTTACTCCCGGTAAAAAGGGCACAAATATTAACAAAGAAAAATATCAGATCATATACGATGCGATATTCGAGGTATTGAGAGAAAAAAATGAAATTTCCTTTAATCAGCTCCGTAAGCTGGTTAAGGGTAAAATAGGGGAATCTTTTGATGGTTCGGTTTCGTGGTATACCACAACCGTCAAATTGGATATGGAGTATCGTGGGATAATCGAACGAATTCCCGGCAGGAAACCGCAAGAGTTGCGATTAAAAAAGAAAAAAAATTAGAACTCAAATGATTGCTTTGACGCACAAGGTTTCGCCCAAAATAAATCAGTGTGAACTATCTAATTTATCACGCAAGACTATAGACTTTCCATTAGCACAAAGACAACATCAACACTATTGTCAGATACTAATAAAAGAAGGATTTCGTGTTATTGAATTAACTGTAAATCTCGATTTCCCCGATAGCGTTTTTATTGAAGATACTGCCGTTGTTTTGGATGAAGTGGCTATCTTGTGCAATATGGGTATTCCGAGTAGAGCAGGCGAAGTTCAAAACATTGCTCCGATATTGGCCAACTTTCAAAAAGTTATGAACATTAATCCCCCTGGCACTTTAGAGGGCGGCGATGTTTTGATTGTAGATAAAAATATTTATGTCGGTTTGAGCTCCAGGACAAATAGAGAAGGCGTACGTCAATTTGAGGAAATCGTTCAAGAATTTGAATACGGGATTAGCACCATTCCCATTGGAGATTGCCTTCATTTAAAATCAGCATGTACCGCCTTAGATATGGAAACGATTTTAATCAATCCAGAATGGATAGATCCATCTTATTTTACTGAATACGCTGTAGTTGAAATTGAGAAAAACGAACCATATGCTGCAAATTGTCTAAATTTGAATGGAAATGTTTATTTGCCTTCTGCATTTCCAAAAACAGCCGAAAAAATAGAGAAGGCAGGATTTCCAGTTAATACAATAAACATCTCCGAGTTACAAAAAGCTGAGGGAGCACTTACTTGCTCAAGTATTCTTTTTAAGGAAATTATTTCATAAATTTTTCGGTAATTCTAAATTTTATCCGTATAAAAAGCATGATTATTGTTCATCTTAAACCCAAAGAACATTATACTTTTTTTATTATTTCGCTTTTCCTTATATTCGGTTTTCTGCTACCCACAAATGCTCAAACCATCAAAGAATCCACAATCTGTTCAAATGTGGTTGAGTTGCAGCCAATCGATGAAAAATCGTCATTTAAAGTGGGTGAGAGGGCCTACTGCTGGTTGAAGGTTGAGGAGGCAAAGCCGGGTACTTTTTTAACCATTGAGTGGTATCGGGGCGACCATCTGGAATATAAATATCAACTTTTCTTGAAATATAAAAATATGCGCACGTATGCCTATAAAACTTTGAGAAGAGAAGGTATCTGGAAAGCAGTGATCAAATCGCCGGAGGAAACTATCCTTGAGACAAAAATTTTTGCAGTTGGAAGGGCTGAACTACCATACTTAAAGACAAAAGCCGTTAAAAGCTTGAAGGATACATCGGACACCAGTGAAAGGCTGGATCTTTTATATTCCAGCCTTGTAAAGGATATCGCCCGTCGCAAGATGTCTGAAACAAAAAAAAGAATTATCGAAGAACTTGGCTATTGGATCGAACACTCAATTGATTCATCCAACTCGAGGTCGTCACTCAATGTGGACTCAATTAATTTTGTCGCTGCGGTATATGGCATTGCTTTGGACATAGACCTTCCAAATCGAACAAAACACATGATTGATTTTGGAATGGATGTGGATAAAGATCATCTAAAATTTGGCGACATAGTACTTTTTACGACCACTGATTCTACCGTGGGAGCTAAGAAATTCCATGCCGGCATCTACTTAATAAACAATTTTTTTATTCAGTGTATAGATACGCATAATCTGAAAATAGCGATATCAAATCTAAATGAAACACTTTATTCCTCTCATTTCAATGGAGGAAGAAGGGTTTATATCTTTGATTAAAAGTTTGAACTGTTAATTCTAACGCACATTCCTGCTTTCCTAAGCGTTTGCAACTGCAAAATTTTTCCTTTAAATTGTTAATTTAATGAAAGAAATTGTGCCTATTTATCTCTAACCTATGAATATTGCATTATTGTTATCCGGTGGTGTAGATAGTTCGGTTGCACTTAACCTTTTAAAACAGGAGGGCAAGCAAGGCATCACCGCTTTCTATATTAAAATCTGGTTGGAAGATGAACTCTCCCATATTGGTGAATGTCCGTGGGAAACTGATCTAAAATATGCAAGAGAGGTGTGTAAGCAGGCAAATGTACCACTAAAATTGCTCTCCCTCCAGACCGAATACCGCGAGTTAGTCACACAAAATGCGCTTAACGAACTGCGCGCCGGAAGGACGCCTAGTCCTGATATCCTCTGTAATCAATATGTGAAATTCGGGCTCTTTTATGACAAAATTGATTCCAGTTTTGACAAAGTCGCATCGGGACATTATGCACAAATCGAGGAAAATGCTGGACGGTATTTCTTAAAGAGGTCACCGGATCCCGTTAAGGATCAAACCTATTTTCTCTGTAATCTTACTCAAAAACAACTTTCCCGGGCACTGTTTCCTGTTGGGCATTTAACAAAAGAAGAGGTACGAAAGATAGCCCATGAACTTAGACTTTCAACTAGAGATCGTAAGGATAGTCAGGGTATATGCTTCCTCGGTCAAATTCGCTATCCGGATTTTGTAAAATTTCATTTAGGAAAAAAAAGGGGGGATATCATTGAGTCAGAATCCGGAGAAAAACTCGGTGAACACAACGGGTATTGGTTTTATACCATCGGTCAGCGTCAGGGACTGGGATTGGGAAACGGACCCTGGTTTGTAACAAGAAAAAATGTTGAGAAAAATATAATTTATATTTCGCACAAGAATAATCTTTCCGCTCATGTCAGCAGTACTTTTTCGGTGGAGGATGTGAACTGGATTACGGAACCACAGCAAACGACAAACCTTAAAGTAAAAATCCGTCATGGACCAAAAATGAGCAATTGCCGGATTGAGTTTTTGAAGGGCACCAGAATAAAAGTAGCAATGAAAGAAAGTGATCCCGGTATTGCCCCTGGGCAGTATGCCATTTTTTACGACGGCGAATATTGTTTGGGTGGGGGAGCGATTGTATAATCATATTGATTGATCTCACCTCTAATCAAGGAGATGAAGACATTAATTTATAAGCAATATAATTGGTAGATATTTTCAATCCCTCTTGATACTTTCCTCCCACGCTTGTAATTTTGCCTCCCTATGAGCATCTCGGCACCAAACCTAACTCAGAAAAAGATATTTTATTTCTGGCTCCCGCTTGCGGCCACCTGGATTATGATGTCCATAGAAGGACCCCTGTTGGCAGCAGTTATTGCCCGCATGCCCGATCCGAAATTTAATTTGGCTGCTTACGGTGTAGCATTTTCATTTGCTCTCATCATTGAGGCACCTATAATCATGATCATGAGTGCTTCCACGGCACTTGTAACCGATAAGATATCTCTCAGAAAACTGCGCAACTACACATACATTCTAAACACAATTTTAACATTCATTCTGCTAATACTTCTGATTCCGCCAATATTCTATTTTATAGCACAGGACTTAATCGGTCTCCCTGGAGAAGTGGCGAAGCTAACCCACATCGCGGCGATGATATTGCTGCCCTGGCCAGGTGCAATCGGCTATCGACGTTTTTATCAGGGAATACTAATTCGAAACCATTTAACCCGAAGAGTAGCTTACGGTACAATATTACGTTTGTTAAGTATGAGTACCACAGCATTTATACTGTTTTTTTTCTCAAAGGTGGATGGAGTGGTAGTCGGAGCATCTGCATTATCTGCCGGTGTCCTCATGGAGGCAATTGCCGGTCGAATTATGGCTCAACCGATTGTAAGAAAATTGCAATCCGACCAAAACGGTGGTGGTAATAAAGAGATAAGCTACAGCTATATCAATAAGTTTTATTATCCATTGGCGCTCACCCCGGTCATCGCCTTAGGGGTTCATCCTATTGTCACCTTTTTTATGGGACAAAGCCGCATGGCGCTGGAGTCGTTAGCCGTATTTCCGGTGGTCAATTCACTCACATTTATTTTTAGAAGCCTTGGTCTGTCTTACCAGGAAGTAGCCATCAGCCTTATTGGTGACCAGCAGGAAGGATACAAACCTTTAAAACGGTTTGCCATTTTTTTGGGCTGCGCTACCGTACTTATATTGGGATTACTGGCTTTTACCGACTTATCACATTTTTGGTACCATACCGTTTCCGGGCTTTCCGAAGAATTAACACGCTTCAGCATGCCCCCCACTCAGGTTTTAGTCATTATGCCGGGGTTGACCGTATTGATTTCCTTACAACGGGCAATTTTGGTTCATTTTCGAAAAACAATTCCCATTACAATGGCTACGGTAATAGAATTTGGAGGTATTGTTCTTTTACTTCTAATTCTAATAAATAGATTTGATATGATTGGAGTAATGGCTGCAGCTATTGCTTTGGTGGCAGGCCGAGCAGCGGCAAATCTATATTTGATTGCACCTTACCGAAAAGTTTTGAATAGATGAAATTGATTATCTAATATTGTGTTAATCTTTGCGGATTTTTTATTTTTTCATTGGATGAGGATAGTTTCTTTTATAAATATTTATTTCACAGAAACTTCTGAAAACCACACTTTTTGCTTGGGTCTTTCTGAATTCAGTTCGGAATATATTACTCTTCAGGACTCTGAAATTAATTCAGAGTGACAAAACATAGAATATAGAATTAGGATTATTTTTCAGAAGTTTCTTAACTTTGTCACATAACGAATTACTCGATTAAAATCAATGAGAGGACCAGTTATTTGTGAAATTTTCGGATCAGGATATTAATCAAATTAGGGGAAATGGACTATCCCTTGAGGAAGTTTTACAGCAACTGAATATCTACAATCAGGGCTTCGATTATGCAAATCTGTTAAGACCCTGTACCGTCGGTGATGGGATTCGCTTAATCAAAGAAAGCGAATTTCCACAGTTACTAACGAAATACAATCAGGAAGAAAAAAAAGGCCGGACAATGAAATTTATCCCGGCATCCGGAGCCGCCAGCCGGATGTTCAGACTACTACAATCCGCCCTCAAAACCAAGAAGAGTATTCAAGTATCCCAAATAAAGAAAAAAGCCGCCAGTGGTAGCGAATTTCATAAAGATCTTCTTAAATTTTGTCAAAAAATCAAAGATTTTGCATTTTACAGTGATTTGCAGAAAGCACTGTCCGGAGATGGAATCGACATAGAGGAACAAATTAGGAAGGGTGAATTTAAGGAAATTGTTGAAGCAGTAATTTCAACGTCTGGCTTGAACTATGCTGAGCTACCAAAAGGATTAATTAAATTTCATAAGTACCCCGGGGAAATCAGGACCGCATTTGAGGAGCACTTCGTGGAAGCCATGGGATATTCCAAAGATGCTGAAGGCAATATTTCAATTCACTTTACCGTATCACCAGAACATGAAAAAATGGTTTCCGGCCTTTTTCAAAAACTTTCTGCAAAATACAGAGGAAATGGCCTGAACTATGAGATAAGTTATTCATTTCAAAAGCCGCAAACTCAGTCGCTGGCCGTTGATATAAAGAATAATCCATTCAGGTTACAGGATGGTAGACTTCTTTTCAGACCGGGTGGGCACGGAGCACTCCTGGAGAACATGAATGAATTAGAGGGTGACATCGTTTTTATCAAAAATGTTGATAATGTTGTCCCGGATCGTTTGAAGGAACCAACACTGAAATACAAAAAACTTCTTGGGGGACTACTGATTGAGATTCAGGAAAAAATGTTCAAGTATGTAAGAGCGCTGAATAGGAATAGTACAGAAAGTATTGATTTAGAAGAAATCGCTGAGTTTGCCCGTGAATCGCTTTCGATACAAATTACGGATCGTGTAAATCAGGTCGGCTCATCTGAATTAAAAAACCTTTTATTTGATAAGTTGAATAGACCCCTAAGGGTTTGTGGTATGGTGAAGAATGAAGGTGAACCGGGGGGAGGTCCTTTTTGGGTGATACAAAAGAATGGAGAAGCCTCTATTCAGGTAGTGGAAACCTCCCAGATCGATCAAAAATCTCCACAACAAAAGTCGATTTTGGATTCCGCTACACATTTCAGTCCAACAGATTTTGTATGTGGGGTGCGAGATTTTCAGGGAAAGCCCTTCAACCTGATGCAATATCGTGACCCGGATACAGGATTCATTGCTCATAAATCACAAGAGGGAAAAGAATTAAAATCGTACGAACTTCCAGGCCTTTGGAATGGTTCGATGGCATTTTGGAACACCATATTTGTTGAGGTTCCGATAATTACCTTTAATCCTGTTAAAACAATTCTGGACTTACTTCGGCCTCAACATCAAGCTGAAGATTAAAATAGTAAATTGTTAAATTCAAAGTGAAGGAGAGTGATACAATGATTAAATTTGAAACATATAAAAATCTGTTGCCCATTCTTACTTTTGGAGTAATTTTGATGCACTGTTCTTCAGAAGAAAATGCCATAAATGATTACAAAGATGCGGCATTTATTAAATCTCAACTAAATAAATACGCAGCGGTCGATATCACCTATGACGAATCGCTGCTATCCGAATCTGATAAAATTGTGTTGGATAAGTTGGTAGAAGCGGCAAAATATATGGATGAGATTTTTTTGCGACAAGTTTATCGTCTCAATCCGGCAATACATGCTGAACTAATAACGGGTAGTGATCCGGCATATCCCACTTTGATAAAATACTTTACCATTAATTTTGGGCCATTTGATCGTCTAGACAACGATAAACCATTTATCAATCTTCGCACACCAAAACCAGCAGGTGCCAACTATTATCCGGAAGATATTACCAAGGCAGAATTCGAAGAATGGCTACAAAATCATCCAGAAGATGAAGAAGCCTTTATCAGCAACTTTACAGTTATCATAAGGGAAGGGGAAAGATTGATTGCTATACCATATTCTGAGGCATACCGGAAATTTTTAGTGCCGGCTGCAAATCTATTGAAAGAAGCAGCCCAACATTCTGAAAATGCCAGTCTTAAGAAATATTTAAACAGCAGGGCGGAAGCTTTTTTGAGTAATGATTACTTCCAGAGTGATGTTGATTGGATGGATCTAGAAGACCATACAATTGAGGTGGTCATCGGTCCCTACGAAGTGTATGAAGATCAGTTATTCGGATACAAGGCTGGCTTTGAATCGTTTATCACAATTGTGGATCCGGAAGAAAGTGAAAAGTTGCGTAAGGTAAGCAAATACCTGCAGGAACTGGAAATGAATCTGCCAATTCCCGATAAACATAAGAATTTGAACAGAGGTTCATCTTCGCCCATTGTAGTCGTTCAGGAGGTATATACCTCTGGCGACACAAAAGCAGGAGTCCAAACGACCGCGTTCAATCTTCCAAATGATGAGCGGGTTAGAGAGGCAAAAGGAAGCAAAAAGGTAATGTTAAAAAATATTGCCCGTGCGAAATATAACAAATGTTGGATCCCCATCGTGAATACAGTTCTGGATGAAAAAGATTTAAAAAGGGTGTCATTTGATGCCTATTTTAATCATGTGCTAATGCACGAAATGTCTCATGGCTTAGGCCCGGGTATCATTGAGAAACAAGGGAAGGAAACTACTGTCAATAAAGAGCTACAGGAATCTTACTCCACAATGGAAGAGGCAAAGGCGGATATCCTTGGTTTATATAGTCTAAAGTTTTTAATCGGAAAAGGTGTTTTCCCGAAAAAAATGGAAAATGAAGTTTATTCCAGCTTCCTGGGTGGGATATTCAGGAGTGTGCGTTTTGGTATTACTTCTGCCCATGGAGGTGCCAATGTATGTGCACTAAATTATATAATGGAAAAAGGTGGCTTTGAATTTGATGACAAGTCGGTAAAATTTAGGGTAAACGACAAGAAAATTGACATAGCAGTTAAAGATTTAGCTCACGATCTTCTGATGATCCAGGCATTGGGTGATTATGATGGTGCAAAATCATTCATTGAGAAATACCGAAGAATTTCGCCTGAATTGCAGAAAGCATTAGATAAATTGAAAGATGTTCCGGTTGATATTTTGCCAAATTACGCAATTTTGAATAAATCAATTTCCTCGAAGTGATATAGTTTATTCATAGTTTATTGATACTCTGAAAAATACTTCGAATCTAACTGGTTTTATTATCTTGAATCTTAAAACTTCGATGTTAACAAACCTTAGCAATATACCATCGCATGGGAGGAATCCGACTTTTTAACGATTGAACTGCGAATTGAGAGGAGACAATTTAAATGTTCCTATCGCTTCTAATGGTTACATTTTTAATTTCTGCACTGACCGCACACATCGTGGTCAAATTCTTTGATAAGCCAATTGAAAAAATACTAATTCGTATCATCTCCGATGAAATCAGCACGTCGTGGCATCGTTACATAAAATTCGCGGTTTATGTAGTCGGTATTTCAGGAGGCGTGAGGATTTGGAACCTGGAGCAGTATATCGCCCCGGTCCCCAAAGATGGCACACCACTGATTTTGGACTTAAACAGATGGGTCCTGGAGATTTATCGAACTATTTTAGGGACTCTGCAAAGCATTGCCTGGATGTTGCTGGTGTTTTTTATTTTTGCCCTCATTGCTTTCGTTCTCGTAAAAATATTTGAGATGAAAAAATCGAACACAAGAGATTCTACAACGTAGAAAGTAGTGCAGCTGATTTCTTTGTCTCAAGTATCATTGGCTCAATTCATCGTTGCTTCTAACACATTTTCATTTCTTAATTGTTTGGGTAATAAGCAAATTAATACAAAATGTTTGATTCTCAGATTATCACATTTACAGGTATTGCTGCTCTTTTAGCGATAACACCGGGTGCAGATATGATGCTGGTAGTACGAAACGTATTGAGCCGCGGTAGGGAGGCTGGAATTCTCAGCACTATCGGCATATGTTCAGGACTCTTTGTTCATGCAACCCTGTCCGCTCTCGGATTATCAATCATTCTAGTAAAATCGGCAACTGCATTCGAGGTAGTTAAATGGGCTGGTGCTGGTTATTTAATATATTTGGGGGTTCAGTCTTTGTTAAAGATAAGAAAGTACAATGATTCCTTCCCCAATCGTGAAGAAAGCCTCGAGAGTCAGTATAATGATGGGACGAGGAAATCCTTTTTGGAAGGCTTTCTGACGAATATTCTAAATCCGAAAGTTGCAGTTTTTTACCTGGCTTTTTTGCCTCAATTTATCGATCCAGGCGATCCGGTATTTCAAAAATCACTGCTACTGGCCGCTATTCATGCTGGATTGGGAATTCTATGGTTATCGATTCTTTCAATATTTCTGGGCAAAATCCGAAACTTTCTTCTTCACCCAAAAATACGCAAAATCTTGGAATCGATTACTGGAATTGTATTGATTGCATTTGGTATTCGACTGGCTTTCGAAAAAGCATGAGGAAGGATTATCGCCCTAAAATCATATCCATCACCAGATTTGTTTTGGAACCGGAATAACCTGTACTTGGAGAACTCCCTCTGCCCAATAATTCATCCACAATATTTTGTATTAATGGTTGTTGAATATGTTTGGGATGTTCGATATTAAATTTCTGAATTGAGTTTTCGGTTTCAAGAATAGTGGGTTGGTGATCAAAGGTCGAGAAGATGATTCTCCCCTTGTCTCCAATAACCTCATTACGGTCGATGTTCCCATAAGCATTAAAATTCCACAGCCCGGCACCGACTATCGCGGATTGAAACTTAAAGGTTGCTGAGATAACGTCTTCTGCCTCGTATAATTTTAATTGGTTTTCCGAAAATCCTTTTGCATCAATGATATCGCCCAAAAGATACTGCAGCAAATCCACTGTATGGCTGGCGAGATCACAAAAATAACCACAACCGGCTATTTCGGGAATAACTCTCCAATTCTCTCTTCCTTCGATATCATCCGGGAAGGGCGGTTTGCAAAGGGTAACGGTGACAAATCGAATTTTTCCGATTTGGTCTTCATCCAATAGTTCTTTTACCTTTAGAAATCGCGGCAGGCTTCTACGATAATAAGCAACATATAGAGGAATTCGCATTTTTTCACACGCATCAATCATTTCCAAACATTCAGGGTAATTCATAGCCATTGGTTTTTCGACATAGACCGGTTTACCTGCTGCCGCTGCTTTCAGCGTGTAGTCTTTATGGGAGGAGGGTGGAGTCGCAATATAAACCGCATCTACTTCCGAATCATTGATTAATTGATCAGCATCCGCATACCATTTTTTTACGTTATGACGTTTTGCATAATCTTCTGCCAAAGCAGCATTTCGTCTCATGACTGCAATAAGCCTCGAACCTTGCGCTTTTTGGAATGCGGGACCGCTTTTAACCTCCGTCACATTACCGCATCCGATAATTCCCCAGCCAATCTCTTTCTTGTTCATGTTAAAACACCTTCCGTTAATCCCTTAGCTATATTAAGACAAATTTTGCGTCATTTATCTTATCAGCATTTTACGCCAAAAACAATATTAGAAAAATAATAAATTTATCTTTCAAAAAGATTATCATAAGTTTAAGTTTTGTGGTTTATTCAATATGATAGCTCTGGAATTATCCTATTTATAAAACTTAATTAAATTATTCTTTAAATGTGGAAGGCTAAATGCAAAAAATATCTTTTCCGAACCGAGTTGGCTTTTATACAACGTTAAAAGAACGAGTTAATCAATACTTTAAGGACCGAAACTTAGACAAAACCGGTAATTGGAAAATGTATCTGAAAACAGTTTTGATTTTTCTCTGGTTACTATCGTCTTACATACTATTAGTTTTTTTCTCATCTTCCATTATAATATCCATTATTAGTGCTCTGGCATTATCGCAGGCCTTTGTATTGGTAGGTTTTAATATTATGCATGATGGAGGACATGGCAGTTATTCTAAAAACAAAAAAATAAATTGGTTGATGGGATTTACGCTAGATATTATCGGTGGCAGCCAAATGTTGTGGCAACATAAACATAATATTCTCCATCACACATATACAAATATACACGAGTTAGACAGCGACCTCCATACCGGAGGTTTGCTCCGCCTAAGCCCAAACCAGCAATGGAGGCCGTGGCATCGGTTCCAGCATCTATATGCATTTCCAATTTATAGTCTTTTAACATTATCATGGATCACCTATAGTGATTTCCAGAAATTTTTCTCAGGCCGAATAGGTTCTTACAAAATAAAAAGACCGGCAAATTCAGAGAGTGCCTTATTTTTCACCACAAAAATATTTTATTTTGGGTACACCCTTATATTACCAATGTTTTTCCATCCGGCGCTATATGTTCTGGTCACATTCATCGCAATTCATTTAATTCTGGGATTTACGTTGTCAATCGTATTTCAATTAGCCCATACCGTGGATGATAATACCTTCCCGTCCCCCGACCCCAACACAGGTGTGATAAAGAATGAATGGGCAATCCATGAGATTGAAACCACTGCTAATTTTGCTACCCAAAATAAATTAGCTGCATGGTATCTGGGAGGATTAAACTTTCAAATTGAGCACCATCTTTTTACAAAGGTTTGTCACGTCCATTATCCGGCAATCTGTTCAATCGTACAGAGTACTTGCAAGGAGTACGGCATATCATACGTAGCCTACCCAACAGTTGGATCCGCCATCTCTGCGCATTACAAATTTTTAAGAAATATGGGATTGGCTCATACTTGAAAAAATATAAGCAACAATAGGCGCATTAAGGAATAAAGATGACTATGTAGTTATTTTTCCTCAAGCTACTTCAGGCGTTCGAACATAAATAATTTCCATGAAACTTAATTTTTTCAAACAAGTTAGAATTCCTCACAACGCTTTGGATATTCTTTGGATTTGTAAGGGGAACCCAGGTATATTTATATAGTAATTTAAGCTGAAATCTGACTATCCCTACCATTTGGTCAATTTGCCTTTCAACTTGATATAGATTACTTCCATAATGAGGAAATTAATATGTGGCGTTTATTAGCTTATTTAATAACGATATGTTGTATTATCAAGGTTTATCCGCAGGAAAAACACCAATTGTTTACGGAGATTCTTCAACAATATGTTCAAGATGGAAAAGTGGACTATGAAAACTTAAAAAATGATAAGCGTTTAGACGATTATATCAAAAAATTATCAGATACACATGCGGATACAATCGTCAATAACAACAAGAAATTTGCCTTCTGGATCAATGTGTATAATGCATTTACGTTAAAGGTAATATGCGATAATTACCCCGTTAAAAGTATTAAAGATTTAAACACCGGATCAAGTATCGTAGCAAATTTACTAAATACAACTGTTTGGGATAGGGATCTGGTGGTCATCAACAATGAAAAAATGACTTTGAATCATGTTGAACATGACATAATCCGCCCGGAATTTAATGATCCACGTGCCCATTTTGCCCTCGTTTGTGCTGCAATTTCATGTCCTCCATTGCGTTCAGAGGCCTATGAAGGATTTAAATTAGATAAACAACTTGATGAGCAGGGAAGAGTTTTTTTAAATAATCCGGATCAGAATAATTTCTTGCTTGATGAAAAGGAAGCTCACTTGTCAAAAATACTGGATTGGTACTCACAGGATTTTGGAAAAAATGACAAGGATCTATTACTTTATCTATCAAAATTTTTACCGAATCAAGTTGCCAATTCCATCATATCAAATGCCGGTGATTGGAAAATAAAGTATAATGTATATGATTGGCGCCTTAATGAGTGAATATCTGAAAACTCTCTTAAGAAGTTCAAAGGAATGATATGCACAAAGGTGGTGTCTAATATCTTACCATGCTGAAATAATAGTTCTAAAGTTAATATTCTAAATAAATAGCCGGTAGAATTAGAAGTTATTCCGACAAATACTAATATTTGTTAATTTAAAAAGCTATCTAAGTAAAGTCGAGACTGCACTGGCCTGTCTCCAACCTCATACAATTATTGGTTATATCAACAAGACAAGAAATTTGAATCAGTTTGCTATATTAACATTTCAACAGTATTGATGGGCTGATCGCTCGCTTGTTGCGAGCTCCCACTTTGCGTGCCCCCTCAATCACATTTCTTATCAGCCTGATAAAGAGGGGTCATCCATTCAAATCATAATTTTATTAGACCTTTAATTGTTTTCGCGTATTAAAATTAGAATCTGAATCAGCAGTCTTGGTTTTGAAATAATTTCTCTTATTGTGATTTCCTGCACAGTGATACCCAATAATCTCATTACCATTTCATAATGTTTGTGTCTGACTAATCTAATCACAAAGAATGATGCGCAAAGAATTTCACCCTCAGCTATTTAAGATAATTCCTATTCTAAAATCTGAGATAGAGATTGATCAGTCTGAATTAATCGACATGGAAATTCCGGCAGGTTATTATGGTTCAAATTTAAAATCACCTCTCTGGATGGTAACAAAGGAGCCTCTTCTCAATGATCTGGTTATGCAACTGCAGAATTTGAAAAAAGAACTTGAAAAAATGCCAAATATTCAGCGCGAAATAGATTTTTCGAGAAACCGTCTGGAGCAAGCAAGAATTGGATTTGCAAATATGATCAGAAACGGGGAAGAAAAACTTCACCAACTATGTAAGTTAATTTGCGAATCTTTGCTTTCTCAGTATCAAATGCAAAGTGTTGTGATTGGGGAAGTGGATTCAACCAAAGAACGTTTTGCTCTTTGGCAGGACATTTCATCGGCAGATTTGTTTTCAAATACGGATATTGATCTTGGTAACAGGCAAATAGGTAATATCCAATTCTTCGATGGCAAGGATTGGAGTCCGGCAAGTCTCATTGCGAATGTTGTTGAGTACCATCCAACCCAACCAAACACCTTCCGGGTTCACAGAATAATCAGCAGAATTAAAGCAGAAGAAGAGATATGGAATAAAGTAGTTGATGAAATTTTTCAACTAGATGGTCTGGTGAAAAGGGATAAAAAATTATGTCATTTAAGCAGATTTGTTAAAGATATATTTGGTGTAAAAATAGTCGTCGGGGAGCTTGAGGATGTTGAAAGAGTCCAAAATATTCTAATTAATTTAGTGTGGTCAGAAGAATTTCGTAGAAAATACGAAATTAATTTGCCTGGTACTTCCTCAGATAGACTCGAATTTATCGAAATTAAGGACTATCTCACTAACGGTGGGGAAAAAAAATCAGGTTGGGGTGCAATAAAGTCGGTGGTCCAATGGTCAAACAAAACATTTGAAATCCAAATTCAACCGCTTCGAAATTACCTTCGCGAACGTGAATTACTGACTAAAGAAAGCCATACGAGTTTTAAGGCCAGACGTGAACAAGTCCGTAATGAAGTTTCCGGAAAATACCCGCTTTTTAGATTCTATCAAGATCTTCTGCGTTGGTTGTTTCTAAATCCGGATAATCCCCCACCAGTATATGAAAAAATATCTTTTAGAATTCGGGATTAAGCATAAAAGGTATGAAATTAAAAACGGACTGGCTTAATTCGAAAACTACGGAAAGTCAAATATTTGATCTAATCAAGTAGTCGGATATGTATTTATAGCATTAAATTGCTTAACCCCATTGAATTTTGACCTGCGAGTAACCGTGTTTATAATTATGTCTTAGATTATTTAGTACCATAAATTGCATTTCCATCTGGATGGACAAGATTTATGGAATTGAGCAGTCTGAAAGGCAAATTATATCCTGACAAAACCGCCCGGCCAACTACTTTCGCGTCCAAACTACTTGACATTGAAGAAAGTAAATCAGTCATGACTGGGAAATACTGATCAAGATCGTTTACCAAGATTGGCATGTAATAGTGGATCTCCTTAATCTTTTCAAATCCGTTAAATTCTATTAATATGTCTGTCATTTCTGACGGAACACTTCATTGCTATGGTGCCAGCGGTTGGGAAATAGCTACGATAGAAGAATAAATTAACTGGCAAATAATCTTTACTAACTGCAGTTTATCATTATCAATTCACCCATGTGGAACAGCATTGGTCAGAACAATATAAATATTCTAGCTACCTGAAGAAGATGATTAACAAATTCAACTAATAGTTGAAGATTCAAAGTCTATCGTTGAATATGAGAATGGGAAAGTTATAAGTTCTACCAGAGTCGATAATTGTATTATTGGTGTAAAATATTAAGAATATAGAAGTAAATTGAACCTTACGTAAATTTGGAATTAGCATTAATAAACATGTTTTTTTAGGTACAATAGCTTAAATCTATGTGAATATTTTTCGATAGCACTCAACATATCGATCCGTTTGATAGCACAAACGTAATTGAGGTAGCGAATTTGTGTTTCCATATAATCTTTAAAAGTTGAAGTCGGATTAATTACTTTCATACCAATTTCCCTATTGAATTCTTTCACATCCCTTTTTTTACAATTCAAAAATGCTAATCCTATTTCCTCAATTAATATGCCAACTGTTTGTAAGATGCTAAATCTATAATAAACAGTGAATTAATATAAGAAAGCATCATAAGTCTTTGATTTTTAAGCAAATTGTCTGTTATTTTCACAGGAAAGGATTGCAGAAATTACAACTTCAAAGAAATGAATTGCATATAATACAAAACCTTTTTGCTTTATTTACCATCCCAGTCTACGCATTGGATAGGTGCCGACAGCCGAATGTTTTTAATAATCAAAATTTTTAGCACTTGGATTTCGAGGCGAGAACCACAAATTCACTGCAGGCAACAATTATTTATGGGCGGGTGGTTTTGCTCAATACGAAGATATACATTACATTTGCGTGATACCCCTAAACAAGGAATCAACGAAATGATAAGCAAAGATAAAAATTCAAGTGGCGCATCTCATTCGCTTTAACAGTTTGGTTAATCAACCTGCCATTTTTCTTAGTAGAGTCGCAAGAGGATAAATCTCCATGGGATGTTGTACCCGAGATCATTAGCCAGATTATTGTTCCCACCTTCCCGGACCGCGATTATTTGGTCACAGAATTTGGGGCAAAAGGGGACTCCCTAACCGACTGTTTTCCTGCCTTTAGAGATGCGATTAATATGTGCACGAAAGATGGAGGGGGCCGCGTGGTTGTACCAGCAGGAAAATACCTGTTTAAAGGTCCTATTCATCTAAAAAGCAATATAAATCTTTATCTCTCTGAAAATGCAAGGTTAGAATTCAGTACTAATCGCTCTGATTATCTGCCAAATGTTCCTTACCGACGGGAAGGCACTGAGCTCTATAATTACAGCCCATTTATCTATGCTTATATGGCAACGAATATTGCGATTACTGGTAAAGGCGCTATCGACGGTAACGCGAAGAACTCATTCGCCACATGGAAGCCAAATCAAAATAAAGATCAGTTGAATCTGCGGCAGATGGGAAACGACGGTGTTCCGGTTCATGAGCGCGTCTTCGGCAACGGACATTTTCTAAGACCCGGTACAATTCTTCCATATGGGTGCAAAAATATACTAATCGACTGGATCACCATTTACGATGCGCCATTTTGGGTGATTCATCTCGCCCTTAGCACAAATGTCACCGTCCGCAATGTTGTTGTGAATAGCTGGAATCCCAATAATGACGATGTAGACCCGGATGGTGCTGTTAATGTACTGATCGAGAATTGTACGTTCAATTGTGGGGACAACGCTGTAGCTATAAAGGCAGGGCGTGATCAGGACGGTTGGCGGATTGGCCAGCCGACAGAAAATGTGGTCATCCGAAACTGTACGATGAATTCCAAAGCCAATGGACTCTGTATCGGTAGTGAAATGTCCGCCGGTGTGCGAAATGTTTTCATGGAAAATTGCAGGGTTGGGGAGGCAAACTCAACTATTTATTTCAGAGCTAATCTTGACCGTGGTGGAGTCGTTGAGAATATATATGTGCGTGATATTACCGTCGAGCGCGTTAATACCGCCGTTATCAGGTTCGATAGTAATTATAAAGGCCATCGAGGTAATAATTTTCCTCCAATATTCCGAAATTTCTTTATTGGAAATGTCACGTGCCAATTAGCGGATCATTATGGCATTTATGCCGTGGGCGTGGAAGGTACACCCATTTCGAATGTGACTCTAAAGGATGTGACTATCGCAAAAGCTTTAATACCCGCATTCACACTGCATATACGGGATTTCAAGCTTTTGAATGTTAAGACAAATGGAATGCCTGTTTCGGAGGTTAATGAATATGGGGAACAACCAAATACGGACAAGAAGATAACCTGGTAAGGTTTATTCCCGTTCTAATTTAGACTTTTTTTGCATTAGTTTTTGATCTATTTCACTGCATGCCCAGTACCAGGTCATGGCCAGATACGACAACAAACGTCCTGCCCTGAATCCGGTCTGGTCACGAATCGGTGATATATATGGTGAGACAGCTTCTATCGAGTCAGCTGAGTTCTCTCAAGATGGTCGATTTATCGTTTCTGGCTCGAAATTGGATAACACAGTCATAATGTGGCCTACGTCAGATGGTTTCGAAGTATGGCGACAAACGGTACCACAAGAAATTGAACGAGTCGCCTGGTCGCCAGATGGCAAAATGCTGGCCTCATGGAGCGAAGATTTCCAGGTTCGCGTTTTCGATGCAAAAGATGGGCATGAAGTATTATGAAAGCCCCTGTTCTCTGGAAAATCATCGAGATACAGCGGAAGTGGTAAAAGCGATGAATATCCCGGTTATGGCGGG
>WOR8_10009602_pt1 | contig 17844 bp, 18 predicted proteins | sample DeeMarSeWOR38_10_FD_19890 | JGI IMG/M metagenome (IMG submission 19890)
TCCTTCTACTGGGAGAACCTGATCTACTTCGGCATGGGCCCCATGAAAGGCCCGGACGGTAAGCTGGTCTTCACCCTGCCCATGGCGGACAAGAAACTCCCGGGGATCGCGGTCGAGGATATCGGCAAGTGCGCCTACGCCATTTTCCAGAGAGGAAAAGAGTTCCTCGGGAAGACCGTCGGCATCGCCGGCGAGCACCTGACCGGAGAGGAGATGGCTGCGGCTCTCACCAAGGCTGTGGGACAGGAGGTGCGGTACAACGCCATCGAGCCGGAAGAGTACCGCGCTCTCGGTTTCCCGGGCGCCGACGATCTGGGGAACATGTTCCAGTTCAAGCGCGATTTCGAACCCGACTTCTGCATGGCCCGCGACATCGACGTCAGCAGGGGTCTCAACCCCTCCATGCAGACGTTCGATGCGTGGCTAGCAAAAAACGGCAAACGGATCCCGATCGAGAAGGATTCCGAGCAGGCATCGGGAAAATAGGGGAGACATCCCGCCCCCTGCGCCATCGAGGATCATCCCTCAAGCGGAAGATCCCCCGGCCCGCAAGAGGCCGGGGGATCTCTCCGGACTCCCGAACGGTTGAAACATCCCACTCGGGAGGCCTTTTGCACTATTATCGTAAAAGAACGATCCGCAACGAATGACACACAAAGGAGATCGACCATGCGCTTCCTGATTCTGGGAGGGGGCCCCGCCGCAATCGCCGCCGCAAAAGCGATCCGGGGCCGGGACAAGAAAGCCGAGATCATCATCGCCACGGATGAGCAGTCTCCGCCGTACCTGAGGCCGATGCTCAACGACCTGATTCCGCAAGGGGAGGACCTTGCCGAGAAAGGGATCGAGGTCCGCCGGGGAAACCGGGCTGCCGCGGTCGACACCGCCGGCAAAAAGGTGACATTCGCGGACGGATCCGCGGAATCGTACGACAGGCTGCTGATCGCCACGGGTGGAACACTTCCCGTCCCGGCCGCCTGGGGGAAGACCCCACCGGGGGTTCTCCCCATCAACTCCCTCGAGGATACCCTGCGGATCTTGGAGAACCTCTCCCGGGGAGACCGGGCGGTGGTGTACGGCCCCGGCTTCCTTGCCATCGTGACCTCCAGCGCCCTCCGGAAACGGGGGTGCGAGGTGACCTGGTTCCGGCCGGACATGCCCCGCCATGGCTACCCGATCTCCGGGGAGCTGGAGGCGAACATCCTCGACTCGGTCCAGGGCACGGGCGTGGAGATCATGGACGGCATCGACATCGCCTCCGTCCGCGAGGCACAGGGCAGGATCGAGGCGGTCCCTGCCGGGAACGGCCCGGCCGTCCCGTGCAAGGCGGTCGTCCTGGCGACCGAGCGGGAGCCTGCGATCGATTTCCTCGCCGGCAGCGGAATCCGGACGGAGACCGGGATCCGGGTGGACGATTTCCTCCAGACCAGCGCGCCGGATGTCTACGCGGCGGGAGACTGCGCGGAGATCCAGGATCCGAAGAGCGGGCAACCACGGATCAACTTCGGGTGGCGCAGCGCGATTCTCCAGGGGAAGCTCGCCGGACAGAACATGGCCGGCGCCGGGAAAAGGTATGCCCGGGAGGAGTCGGACTACGTCTGGGTCCTCATCGGGCCCGCGCTCCTGGACCGGATCCGGTAGTCCGGACCGGCGAGACTATGGCCTCTTCTGCTCGATCTCGTTGGGCCGGGAGGAAATGCCCACAGGAGGATAGATCGATGAAGCGGAAATCCCTTCTCGCTGCAATAACCTTCCTTGTCGGTGCGCTCGTCGCTTTTCCCGCCGGGGCGGCGCAATCCGCGAAACAGGCGGAGGCCCCTTCGGGATCCCTGCCGCTCCAGGCCAGGAAGTGGAAGGGCGACCTCGACGGGATGGTCAAGCGCCGCGCCATCCGGGCGCTGGTCGTGAACTCCAAGACCTTCTACTTCCTGGACAAGGGCCGGCAGTACGGGGCGTCCTACGAGGGACTGAAGGCATTCGAAAAGGAACTGAACAAAAAGATCAAGACGAAGAACCGGAAGATCCAAGTCTATTTCATCCCTGTGTCGCGCGACAAGCTCATCCCCGCGCTGCTGGACGGGCGTGGCGACATCGCCGCGGCGAACCTCACGATCACGCCCGAGCGGCAAAAGCAGGTGGATTTTTCCGCGCCGATCGCCAGCAATGTAAGCGAGATCGTCGTGACGGGGCCGTCCTCGCCGAAGATCGCCAGCGTGGCGGACCTCTCCGGCAAGGAAATCTTCGTGCGCAAGTCCTCGAGCTATCACGAGCATCTCGAGCAATTGAACGCCCGCTTCCGCAAGGAGGGCAAACCCTTGGTGAAGCTTCGGCCGGCGCCGGAGAACCTCGAGGACGAGGACCTTCTCGAGATGCTGAGCGCCGGGCTGGTACAACTCGTCGTCGTGGACAGCCACAAGGCGCAGTTCTGGAAGAAGATCTTCAAGAACCTCACCCTGCACCCGGAAGCAGCCGTGCATGCCGGCGGCGAGATTGCGTGGATGTTCCGCAAGAACAGCCCGGGCCTGAAAAAAGCCGTGGACGGGTTCGTGAAGACCCACGGGAAAGGGACCAGCTTCGGCAACCAGGTGGTACTCAAGCGTTATCTCAAGAGCACCCAATTCGTGAAGAACGCAACCTCGGAGGCCGAGCTCCGGAAGTTCCGGCAGATGGTCGCACTGTTCCGGAAATACGGAGACAAGTACGACATCGACTACCTGCTCGTGATGGCGCAGGCCTACCAGGAGTCGCGGCTCGACCACAGCGTGAAGAGCAAGGCGGGAGCGATCGGCGTCATGCAGGTGATGCCGGCTACCGGCAAGGAACTCGACGTGGGCGACATCCGGAAGCTCGAGCCGAACATCCACGCCGGGGTGAAGTACATCCGCTACATGATCGACCAGTACTACGCGGAGGAGCCGATGGACCCGTTGAACAAGGGACTGTTCGCATTCGCCTCCTACAACGCCGGCCCGTCCCGGATCCAGGGATTGCGCAAGGAGGCGACCCGGCGGGGACTGGACCCGAACGTCTGGTTCAACAACGTCGAGGTGGTCGCCGCAGACAAGATCGGGTCCGAGACGGTGACCTACGTGTCCAACATCTACAAGTACTACATCGCCTACACGCTCGTGGCCGAGAACGAGGCGGAGCGGACCCGATCGCGTGAGGAACTGATGAAAAAGAGCCGCTGAAGGATTTCCGGTTCGGTGCTCTCCGCGGCAGGAGACCCGTGATGGATCATTCGAAAAACGTTCCCCGAGGGAAGATTCCCGGCGAGGGCCGCCGGAACCGGGCGATCCCCGGGCTTGCAGGCTTTTTGGGCATCCTCCTGGTCCTGGGTGCGGTGGCCGTGCCCGCAAGGGGAGAAATTGGCCGCCCGGCACCGGAGGAGGGGCCGACCCGGGTCACGCTCACGGTGTTCTTCCTCGACGTGACGGAAATCCAAAGCGCGGAGCAGAGCTTCACGGCGAACGTCTACTTTGAAGCCCGGTGGCGGGATGAGAGGCTCGCCCATCCGGGCCCTGCCCCCGTCAGGAAAGACCTGCAAGCTGTCTGGAGCCCGAGGCTGCAGGCCGTGAACCGGAGGAATCTTACAAGCACTTTCCCCGACGTGGTGGAAATCGGTCCCAAGGGCGACGTCATCTACCGGCAACGGGTGTGGGGGGATTTTTCCCAACCGCTGGACCTGCGGGATTTCCCCATGGACCGGCAGGTCTATACGATCCAGATCGTGGCCGCAGGGTCCACAAAGGAGGAGGTGGAGCTGATACCCGACCCGGAGGTCCCCTACGGAATCGCGAAGGTTCTGTCCCTGCCCGACTGGAAGGTGGAGGAGTGGATTGCCGAAACCGTGCCTGTTCGGAGCCTGAGAGACAAGCGGCGGATGTTGAGCCTGGCCGAATTTTCGTTCACGGCACGGCGGAAGACCGGCTATTACGTCTACAAGATCATCATTCCCCTGATCCTGATCGTGGCCATGTCCTGGGTGGTGTTCTGGATCGACCCCAAGGAGGGGGGGATCCAGATCGGCGTCTCCATGACCGCGATGCTGACGCTTATCGCCTACCTACCGGTTCGCCGTGGGTGCGGATCTGCCCAAGGTTGCCTACATGACGCGCATGGACCAGTTCCTCTTCGGGGGCACGGTCCTGGTGTTCGCCACCCTGATGGAGGTGATCGTCACCTCGACGCTCGCACGGGGGGAACGACTGGAGCTGGCCCGCAGCATCGACCGCTGGTCCCGGGTCCTGTTTCCCCTGCTGTTCGCCCTGGTCACCGCAAGAGCATTCCTGGACTGACGGCCGTCTAGTTCAACGCGTCGTCTTTGTAATACTTCGTGCCCTTCGCGGTAAGCTCCAGGGCCAGGCCGTCTTCCGTCAACTGGTACAGCCAGACGCCCGGGGAGACGGACATGGCGCCTTCGAGAGCCGCTCCCTGTTCGCCGGTTTTCGCGGAGGCGCTCGCCTGCCCGCCCAGTTCCCAGCCGGAATTGACGAAGTTGACGAGATCCTTCTGGTTCTCGAACACCCAGACCAGTTTGAACTTCTTGACCCCGAATCCCAGGCCCGCCTGGACCTCCAGCATCTTCATGTACGTGACCGCCTTGGTCCGGTTGTTGACGGCCAGGCCGGTCCCACTGCCGCTCCCGGCAACGAAGATCTTCATGCCGAAGTTGCTGAACACCGCATATCCGGCCGCTTTCGCCACGGCCTGTTTCGCCTTCGGCTGCGTTTTGTAGAGCTGGTTGAGCGTTTCGTTGGCCATCTTCTGCACGTCCTGGCGTGCGGCCTTTTTCTCCTTTTCGGTCATGGCGGCGGATGCAAGGGAGGACACTCCCATCACCGCGATCATGATCATTGCCCACAGGATCAGGCTTCTGGTTTTCATAAACACCTCCTTTGGTCTCTAACGCCTTCGTTCTATAGCAAGTCCGAAACCCTTCAAGGCAGCTCCGAAAGCCACGAACCGTCCTGGAACCATCTCTCCGCCAACGTTTTCAGGTCGCCGGAGCCGTTCAGGGCGGAGAGGAAGTTCTCCATCCAGTTGACCAGGAGCGGGTCCCCTTCCTGCATCGCGATCCCGATGGGTTCGAAGGTGAAGGGGGCATTCACCGTGGTCAGCCCTTTCTCCTTGTAGCGGAAGGCGGAGACCGCACAGAAATGGTAGTCCGCCACCATGGCGTGCGCCTTGTCCTGTATGACCAGGTCGAGAGCCTCATCGTACGTGTTCGTCGGTATGAGTTTGGCGTGCGGCAGGACCTTTTCAACATACTGCTGGCTGGTGGAGCCCTTCAGGGCGGTCACGGTATACTCCGGCTTGTCGATGCCGTTGGCGTTCTGCAGGGAGGCGATCGTCTCCAGCTTGGTGAGGAAGGCCTTCCCGGTAACGTAGTAGGGACCGACGAATGCCACCTTCAGATTCCGTTGCGGCGTCATGGTCATCCCCGACAGGATCAGGTCGATTTTCCCTTCATGGAGCGCCGGCAGGAGCTGCGCGAAGGGCATGCTCGCAAGCTTAAGCTTCACCCCCATGGCGGACGCCATGAGCGAGGAGATGTCGGGCTCGAGGCCGATGACCTTCCCGTCCCGGGTGGTGGCGTTGAGAGGGGGCTGATCGCCGGATGTCCCCACCACCAGTTCCCCCTTCTTCAGGATGCGGTCGAGGACCGGCCCGGCCGTTGCCGCCCCGGCAAATGTGAGGGTCAAGACCAGTGCCACCGCGACGATCGCCTGCATCTTCCTCATGGCATGCCTCCTCCGTGTTATGTCGTTTCGCTACTTTATGGTTTGCGTTCTTGCGCCGGCAGGGTCATCCCGGGCAGGACCCTCTTCTTCTTTTTCACCGCGTCGAGGGACTCCGTGCGGACCTCGAGCCAGACATGACCGCTCCCCTGCACGGCGTGGTACGCCTTGCCGTCGTAGGTGAGCTCCCCGTAGTCATCGGCCCACCGCCTGGCCGAGAGCGTGTATTTCCGCTCGGGATCGCGGTCCTCGGGTGGAGACCCGAAGGTGAGCGAGCGGCCGGGCTCGAAGCTCACGGCAAGGGAGGTGGGACCGACCTCCGTGGCGACCCCCGGGGTACCGGCGGCGATGAACACCTCCTCGACGACCCCCTCCTCTTTCTGCACAAGCCTGTGGGTGCCGGAGATCTCCCCCTCCTCGCGGCGGAACCCCCGCTGGAGCGTGATGTCGCCGGAAACATAATACTGGAGTTTCTCGAGATCGCCCTCCTCGAGGCCATACCGGTCCCGCAGGTGCTGGGTGAAGGGGATCCTTCCCGATGCGCACCCCGAAACCCCGATGAGGGCGATGATGAACGACGCGTGAACCAGGACCCTTGTCAGGCTGCCGACCGATGCGACCTGTCTCATGGAGGACCTCCCGGTGACGTCCCTGCCCGGTACCTATTCCACCATGAGATCGCTTTTCGGTCTATCCGATTCGGACTGCCTCGGCGAGCGAGGGCTGGGGGTCCTCCTCGGGGAAACCGTGGACTCTCCATAAACGAAAACGGCGGGAGAAAATCCTCCCGCCGTTTTCGTTACGGTTCCTGCCCCCCGCAATCGCGGCGAGCCGTGTTTCTCAGTGCGCCCCGCCGGGCGTCTGAATCTTCTCCATCACCTGGTCGAGGCTGAAGCTGGCGGCCTTCTGGCGCGGCGGAAACTCCTTGAAGGTCTGCAGGAATTTCCCCACGTACGCCTGCGCGGGAACCAGCAGGAACGCGTGGTCGATCTGCCAGTCGTAAAAGGTGTTTGATGTTACCTGTGACCGCTCATAAGGATCGCGGCGCAGGTTGAACATCAGCGGCACCCGCAGCGGGGTGAACGGATTCGCCCAGACCAGGAAGGTGCCCTCGGCCCGCTGCTCCATGAAGACCAGCTTCCAGTCCAGGTACCGCAGGGCGGTGAGATCCCCGTCGTCGGAGAAGTAGAAGATCTCCTTGCGGGGACTCTCTTTCGTCTGGCCGGCCAGATACGGCAGGAGATTGTAGCCGTCCAGGTGCACCTTGTAGGTGCGGCCGATCGCCCCGACGCCGCCCTTCGCGAGCTTCTCCTTCACGTCGGACTCCCCGGCCGCGGCCAGGAAGGTGGGAAACCAGTCCATGTGATGAGCGATCCCGTTTACGACGCTGCCCGCCGGAATCTTGCCGGGCCAGCGCACCATCGCCGGAACGCGCCACCCCCCCTCCTTGTTCGTGTTCTTCTCGCCGCGGAACGGCGTGGCGGCGGCGTCGGGCCAGGTGTTGTAGTGGGGGCCGTTGTCCGTGGAGTAGAAGACGATCGTCTTGTCTGCAATCCCGAGCTCGTCGAGAAGCTTCAGGAACTTTCCGATGTGCATGTCATGCTCCACCATCCCGTCGGCGTACTCGTCCTGTCCGGAGATGCCCCTGAGCTCCGGCTTGACGTGCGTGCGGAAGTGCATCCGGGTGCCGTTCCACCACACGAACCACGGCTTGCCCGCCTTGTGCTGCTCCCGGATGAACTCGATGGCGCGGTCCGAGGTCTCGTCGTCCACGGTTTCCATGCGCTTCTTGGTGAGGGGGCCCGTATCCTCGATCTTCTGCTTCCCTCCCGGCTGCGCCCAGGAATGGATCACCCCGCGCGGGCCGAACTTCTTTCTGAATTCCGGATTTTTCGGGTAGTCTTCGTGTTCCGGCTCCTCCTCGGCGTTCAAATGGTACAGGTTGCCGAAGAACTCGTCGAAGCCGTGGTTGGTGGGGAGGAACTCGTCCTTGTCTCCCAGGTGGTTCTTGCCGAACTGGCCGGTCGCGTAGCCCTTCGCCTTCAGCAGGGCGGCGATCGTCGGGTCCTCCGTGCGCAACCCGAGGTCGGCGCCCGGCAGGCCGACCTTGGACAGCCCGGTGCGGAAAACGCTCTGTCCCGTGATGAAGGAGGAGCGGCCGGCGGTGCAGGACTGCTCCCCGTAGTAGTCCGTGAACAGCACGCCTTCGTTGGCGATCCGGTCGATGTTGGGCGTCGTGTACCCCACGAGGCCGCGCGTGTAGGCGCTGATGTTGGATTGCCCCACGTCGTCGCCCCAGACCACGAGGATGTTCGGTTTCTCCTGCCCATGGCCGGGGAGAGGATGTGCTAAACCAATGAGCATTGCGGCCGTGAAAAAGGAAACGATAGTAATAACCCTTCGCATTATCTTCACCTTCCCTTCAAGGTATTTGACACTTTGACTGAAAATGGTTTGGTGTGGTTTCGCCCGTGGGTATTTTTCTGAAGGAGGAGAAACCCGTTTTGCGAATACTGAAGAAGGCCGGCGTTGCAGCTCGGGAACGCTACACTCTCATGCGGCCGAGGAAATCTTGAGACCCAGGATCCCGACGACGATCAGCCCGACGAAGAAAAACCGGGCAAACGTCGCCGGCTCACGGAAGACCAGGATGCCGAGAACGAACGTCCCCACCGCCCCGATCCCGGTCCAGACCGCGTATGCGGTCCCCATCGGGATCGTGCGTTGCGCTGCGAGCAGCAGGCCCCCGCTCGCTGCCATCGACACGATGGCAAAGGCGATCCAGCCGTAGTGGCCCCCCCTGTCGGTCCACCCGAGCTTGAGGCCCACCGGCCAGCCCCATTCGAAGATCCCCGCCACGAACAGGTATACCCAGGCCATCTCTCCCTCCTTAGGGCTGCCGAAACGATGCTCCGTTTATCCCGCCGGTCTCCGGTTCGTAACATCCATCTCCTCGATCGAGCCGACGACGGAGATCGCCCCGAGCAGGGACCGGAACCGGTCGGTCCGCATGGAATCATTCAGATGATCGGATCCGCTCCAACGTTCCGTCCGGTCGAGCATCAACCCTTTCTGTTCTCTCGTGTGCGGCGCTGGGACTGCCTGTCGAGATACATGAGCAGGTCGTGGCCGATCCGTTGCGAGGGGTGGGCGGCGATCATCCGCTCCGCGATCTTCCTGGCTTCCCCGAACCGCCCGGCCTTCACGTAATGGTCCGCGGCCGCGTAGAGGTAATCCAGGTTTCGCGGTTCGAGCTCGAGGGCTTTGAGCAGGGACCGCTCCGCCTCCGGTCCCTTCCCCATATGCTGCAGAAGAAGCCCGAGGTTGTAGTGCGCGCGGGAGCGGTCGGGCATCCCCCGCGTCGCCGCTTTCAGGTATTCGACCGCCTCCCCGTACCGCTTCTCCTCCGCCAGGAGAAGCCCCAGGGAATAGGCCACTTCCGGGTAGTCGGGGCGGGTTTTCAGCACGCTCCGGAGGAGGGCTTCCGCATCCTGGTTCCTCCCCATCTGGCTGTACAGGACGGCGAGGTTGACCTTCGCAGGGTAGAAAAGGTCGTCGATGGCTATGGCGGCCTCGTAGTTCTCCCGGGCCCGGTCGGGCTGTCCCAGGTTGGCGTAGAGGATCCCGAGGTTGTGCCGGGAGGCGGCGAAATCGGCGGAATACTCCATCGCCTGGACATATTCGTTCAGCGCCCTGTCGAAGGCTTCTTTGCGGTCGGGGGTCAGCATGTCTGCGGGGACCGCCGAGAGGCTCTGGGCCGCCTCGATCCGGACTGCCTTCACCGGGTCGAAGAGCAGGGGTGCGAGGAAACGGACCTGTTCCTCGGGGGGAGCGGCCGGAAAGTTGCGGACGGCGTGGAACCGGACCAGCGGATCGTCGTCGGCCAGCGCCCGGCTGAAGGCCTGCCGCGCATCCTCGCTCCGGTTTCCCCGCAGGAGCGAAAGGGCCGTGGCGCGCCCGATCCCCGGCATGAGGCGGTCGTCGGCCAGCCGGATCAGCTCGGCTCCCGCTCCGGGTTTGCGGGCACGCCCGGCGGCGATGACCTGGCCATAGTGGGGTTTTCGCTTCGTCCCGTACCATTTCCGGTAGTGGCCGACCGACCAGGCCACGGACTTGTCGGCGGCCCGGCATGTGGCACCGCACGCAGAGCCACCCCTCGCTCTGCTTCCCCTCGTGGACCTTCTTGTGGAAATGGTGGTCCCTCGTGTCGTAGGTGTCGGCCCGGTGGCACGCAAGGCACAAGTCGTTCTTCTCCTTATGCAGCTTCAGGCTGTGGATGTCGTGGCAGTCGCTGCACCGGACGCCGCGCCGATACATCCTGCTCTGGACGAACGATCCGTAGACGTACACCTCCTCCAGGATCTGGCCGTCCGGGTAGTACATCCCCGTCTCCAGCACCTGGGGGATCATCCCGTCCATCACCTCCCCGGAAACCGGGATCGGCCCGCCGAGAAACGACCGCCGGGAATGACAGGGTGCGCAGATCGCAAGCATCGAGGGCGCGTCCAGCTCGCGCGTGTCGACGGTCAGGTCGAAGTTCTCCGTCTCGGTCAGGCCCATCGCCGGCCGGTCGGCCCATGCCACGTGCTTCTCCCCGGGGCCGTGGCACGCCTCACACCCCACGTCGATGTCGGTCCAGGTCGTCTTGTAGGTGTCCGTGGCCACGTCGTACCGCTTCGCAAGATTCGTCGAGTGACACTCGGCGCACATCAGGTTCCAGTTCTCCCCGCCCCGGGTCCAGTGCAGCCAGTCGCTCGCGTCGTCGGTGTGGTTGGGGAGGAGGAACCACTTCTTTGCCTTCACGTCCCAGGCGATCGTCAGGCACTGGAGACGCCCTCCGGGGAAAGGGACGAGGTACTGCTGCAGGGGAAAGGCGCCGAAGGTGTAGGCGATCTCGAAATCGGCCATCTTTCCTTCCGGCCCCCGGGTGCGCACGAAGAATTTCCCGTCTTTCCGGAAAAAGCGCGTCTCGATCCCGTTGTGCCGGACGACCGCGTTGTCGAAATTCCCCAGGACGGTGTTGTCCGTGGCGATGTCCATGGCGAGATCGTGGTGGGAGTTCTTCCACTTGCCGTACGCTTCCTTGTGGCACCGTTCGCACTTCGCGCTTCCCACGAAATGGACCACGGGCGGGGGGACGGGTTTTCGCTCGTGCCCGACCTTCAGGAGGTAGGCGGGTACGGAGAGGACGATGACGACGGTCGCCACCAGCCCCGTCCGCTCCCATATTTTAAGCGATGCGTCGTGCATTCCGCGCGATGCCCTCCCGGCCGGACTCCCGCGGCCCGGCTGCCGGATTCCTTAGGGATAGACCGCCTGCGACTTCTCGAACCGCTGCCGCCGGATCGTCTTCCCGGTGTCCACCTTCACGATCCCGTTCACGAGGCTGACGGGAAACAGGATGTCGAAGACCGAGGCGTGGCAGGGACAGATGAACCGCTTCTCCTCGGCGACCCACGGGACGGAGCATCCGAGGTGGGTGCACTTCCGGGAGAGTGCGAGGAGGCCGCCGTCCGGAAGCCGCGCGAGGTAGAAGTGCCCCTGGCGGAAGGCGGTGACGGTGTCCAGGGCGAACCGCTCCGCCGGGCCGGCCGTGATGATGCCGCCGAATGCCCCTTCCTTTTCCGCCTCCCTTTTCGGAGAGAGGAACGCCAGCCCCACCCCGAGGAACTCGAAGAGGGCGACGAACCCGAGAATCTTCCAGAGCCGCCCGAGGAAATCCCGGCGGGGGGTCTCCTCTGCCCGGGGGATCTCCACCCCCGGAGGGGTCGCCTCCACCCGGGGGGCCTGCATTCCTGGAGGGATCCCCTCCACCCCGGGGGCCTGGGTCGGCGGCGGGGTCTTTTCGACCCGGGGGGGGGCTTTCGTCTTTTTTCGTTTCTTTGCGCTCATACGGAAACCCGGGCCCCTACCTAGAAGAGGGCCAGCTTCATCCCCTCTCCGCGGAAGAAGATTCCCGTCAGGGTCAGCACGAGAAACGCCGCGAGAAGAAACAGGATCGACGCCTGCATCGTCTCGCTCTTCGACAGGTTGAACTTCCTTCGGATCCAGGCAAGGATCCCCCCGAAGAAGGCGAGGAAGATCATAAGTGGGAGGAGGCCGTTTGCGATCGCCGGCGGAACTCCGGGAAGCCATGTCTCGAAGAAGAGCAGGTACTCGTCCGCAAGAACCGCCAGGGGGGTGAAGGCCAGGGCGGCGAGGGAGGCGTAGAGCCCCGACATCCTCCCCTTGCGGGAGATCAGCCACACCCCGGGGCGGACCAGGTCGTACTTCAGATACGGGAGGCACAGGAACAGGGCGAGCAGGGCCGCCGGCACGATCAGGACGGAGAACAGCGGGTCGAAATGGAGCATGAGTTCCTGGATCCCGAGAAAGTACCAGGGCGCCTTGGCGGGGTTGGGACTCATCCCGGGGTTCGCCTTGGCCCCGAGAGGAGCGTTCGCGAGGACCGACCAGGCCAGCACGAAGGCGATGATGACCAGGCCGGCAACGAATTCCCGGGTAGTCAGGTTCGGGATCGTCGGAACGTGCTCGACCGTCGGGGGAGGCTCCTCGTCGGGTCCGTGGGGGATCACCAGCCCGCCGGCCTTCCGGACCCTCCAGAAGTGAAAGGGCATCAGGAGGAACAGAAGGGCGGGCAGGATCGCGATATGGAGCGCGTAGAAGATCGAAAGCGTAGCGGGCCCGATCTCCGCTCCTCCCCGGACCAGCCTCTGCAGCGACGGCCCGGCCAAAGGCACGGTCTCGAGCATGCCGGTGCAGATGGTGACGGCCCAGTAGGAGAGCTGGTCCCAGGGAAGCAGGTACCCCGTGAAGCCGGACAGGAGGATCAGGAGGAACAGGGTCATCCCGATGACCCAGTTGAGCTGGCGGGGAGGATGAAAGGCACCGGTCAGGTAGACCCGGAGCAGGTGGAGAAAGACGACGACGATGAGGACGTTGCCGCTCCAGTGGTGGATGTTCCGGACGAACCCCCCGAAGAGGAAGCGGTCCTTTAGCGCGAGAATCGAGTCATAGGCCCGCTCCGGGGAGGGCTCGTAGGCGAACAGCAGCAGGATTCCCGTCCCGGCCAGGAGGATCGCCAGGACCACGGACATCCCTCCCAGGCCCCAGGTCAGCGTCAGGTCGAGCGTCTTCGCGGGGACGTTCCGGGGGTGGATGTGGAGGATCAGGCCGGACCATTTCCGCTCCCGGCGCTGCTGCGGGGCGTCTCCGGCGAAAGCACCCGGCCCTCCGGGGGGCTGTGCTCCTTCATTCCTTGCCACGCACCAATTATACGCGGGGGGGTCGATCGATCAAGACCATACTGGCCGCAGGCAGGTCCCGGTAGTATACTTTTCTTGTCCCCGTCTTCGGCATCCGTCAACCCTCCCGTCCACCGCCGGCCAGGAGAAAGGAGAAGCCATGGCGCTCTACATCCTGCTCAGCTCGCTCACCGACGAGGGAAGGAAAACCGTCAAATCGAAGCCGGAACGGATCAAGGAAGTGAACAAGGAGATCGAGGGGATGGGGGCGAAGGTGCTCGGGCAGTACGCGGTACTGGGCCCCTACGATTTCGTCAACATCATCGAGGCCCCGAGCAACGATACGATGGCGAAGATCTCGGTTGCGCTGGGGGCTCGGGGGACGATCCAGATCATAACTCTCCCCGCGATGACGATCGACCAGTTCATCAAGACGCTCAAGTGATTGCCGTTTGCCGGTGAATCCCGCGGAGAGCAAGGAGGCGAAAACCCCGCGGGAAGCGCCGCATCCTGTCCCCGGCCGGCGCGACCGAAAGAGAAGAACCGGTTCCCGGTTCCTCCTGGCCGTCGCGCTGGCCGGCTGCGTCATCGGTGCATTCTTCGCCGGGGCGCGCATCTCGGACTTTATCTGTGACATCGCCGGCATCACATCGACGTGGGTGCGCCTGGGCGGGAAGGTCGCCGTCATCGCGATTCTCCTCCCTGCGTGGTTCTACCTCGTAGAGCGGTTATTCCTTTCGCGGTCTTCCCAGGGCGGCCGGAACCCTTAAAAAGTTTAAGAACGTCCCCAACCGAGAAAGTTTTCCCGCGACCATCATGAATCTGGCGTGTGGACGGGAAGCCCTGTCGAAATGATCCCTTGACATAAACGAACGGTCGTGCTATTAATGTTTCATGACTAAAGGGGATGACAGGAAATTATCGATCCTGGAGAACGGACTGGATATCGCTAGCCGGCTGGGCCTGGAAGCCGTGACCATCGGTTCCCTTGCCAAGGCGGCCAACATGTCGAAAAGCGGCCTGTTTGCCCATTTCCAGTCCAAGGAAAACCTGCAGATCGAGTTGCTCAAATATGCGGGGGAGATCTTTTCGAGGGACGTGGTTCGCTTTTCCGGCGCACTGACCGGGGGATGCATCTTCGTTACCGCCAGCACCGACTTCAAGGACCGCCCCGGAAAAGTTAAGGATTTTCTGTTGCAGCAACAGAATGCATGGATCGACAGTCTGCGGCGCATTGCGCGTTCGGCCATCGAGGCGGGCGATTTCCGTAAGGACGCGGATTGCGACCAGTTTGCATTCGAGCTCTATTCGTCGCTGCTTGGTTTTCATCTTTACTATACGTTGCTGGACAGCGCGGACACGCAGAAGCGCCAACAGACGGCGCTTGAGCAACTGCTCCGTGCATACCAGGGAAGCCCCGCCCCGGCTGACATCACCCCAGGAGCAAGCGGATAGGGCCGCTCATCGCATAGAATCCCCTTAAAGGAGGAAGAAGATGGCCAATCATTCATCAGCCTCACACAGGTTCAGCACGAACGTTCGTTTTTATTCTATACAAGTGTGGGCCGCGCGACAGGTGTTCAAAGTCCTATGGGGTACCTCACCGCGCCTCGCGGAGCGTCTTGCCGTGAAGCTCTTTTTTTCTCCCTGGAACTACCCCCTTTCGGAGGAAGGAAAGCGATGGCTGGACAAGGGAGAGCCATTTTCCATCGTGGTCCATGACAAAAAAATCCGGGCCTGGCGATGGGGGAGCGGTCCAGGAGTTCTTTTCGTCCACGGCTGGAGCGGGCGAGGCATCCAGTTCTACCGGTTCATCGACCCGCTGGTCCAGGCAGGTTTCACGGCCATCGCCTTCGATGGCCCGGCCCACGGCGCATCCGACGGCCGGAACACCAGCTATTTCGAATTCACCGATGTCGTACGCGCCTTTTTCGACCCTGGGCTGGGCCTCGATATCCGCAGCGTCGTTGCCCACTCGTTCGGCGCAGCGTCCGTGATCAACGGCCTTGCCCGGCTACCGGATTCCCCGGGAACCGTGCTGATTGCGCCGGCGCTTATGCTCCGGGATATGGTTACGCACGCCTTCGAGCGACACGGCGTCCCCCCGGTTCTCTACGAAAACCTTCTTGCCGCCTATGAACACCGCTTCGGATACAGCCTGCGACTCGACGATCCGCATTTGCATTTGAAAGACCTGCGACGGGCCGCTCTCGTGATTCATGATCAGGATGACCCGATCGTCGCGTACGGGGACTCACGGGCGCTGAGTCAACATCCCGGAATTCTTGCGCTGCAGACGACGGTCGGCCTGGGCCACAGGAAGATCCTTGCCGATCCGGACGTTGTGGAGACAACCGTTTCCCACCTTGTAAAGGAGGCATCCGCATGGACCCTGTCGAACGCATAGTGAAGGATTATCGGAATGCCGGAGAGGAACACCGCCTGGACCTGTTCCTGGCATACCGCGATCTCCGGGATCGGTTCCGGGAAATCGAGAGGGAGAATCGTCGGCCGGTTCTCTACCGGATTCCCCGGCCCCGATGGGTTGACGATCCCGGGCTTTGTCCGCAGTACCTGCAAAGCCGACGCATACAAGTCTCATCCAGGCCGTAAGGAGCATTGAAACCTTAAAAAGTTTAAGAACGTCCCCTTTTGGGGGAGTTACTTGGGGGGAGTGAGGAGGAGGACGGACTCGGCGTTCTCCCGGATCTCTTTCTTGTCGGTCCAGGCCGGGTGGGTCTTCCCGGAGAGCCACAGGGGGGTCTGGTCCCGGTAGTGCCGCTCGAAGAAATGCCCGGACTGCCCCGTGGTGATCACGGACCGGGCCATCGACCGGAACCCCAGCGGGACGATCTGCCGCACGGAGGGGCCCACCAGGACCGAGAAGTCGGTCCCGTGGCGGAACTCCTCCTTGAAGACGGTGCGGCCGTCCCCCGGCACGGGGTGCGGCCCGATGTCGAACCACCGCCTGAGGTACCGTTTCTTCCCGAAGGGGTGCCCGAAGGTCACCTGGTGGAGCCTGCCCCACCTCCACGTCGAGTCGATCTTCCCGAGCCGGTGCTTCAGGAACGCCATCGCGTCCAGCAGGGAGCGGGCGGCCAGGTCGTCAAGCGACTCCCTGACCCCGGTCTCCGTGTTTTCGAGGAACGGGGAATCCCCCCGGTCGATCGCCCGGTCCATCGCGTTCCACAGGAGGCGCGAGGTGCGGGTGGCCTCCTCGAACAGCTCCGGGCCCAGGTCGTCCCGGAAGACGTTCTCGATCATCTTTTCGTAGAAGACCTCGTACAGCGCGGCGCCGGGGCTGTCCCCGGACACGCGCAGGTCCCACCCGGAGAGGATTCTCGCCGCATCCTCGAAATCCAGCGACTCCCGCCCCCGCTGGCGCGCCACCCGGACCGCAAGGGAGACGGCGCCTGCCGCATCCGGGCGGAACACGTCCTGCTGCATCCGCTCGAACTCCTCCACGGAGAACGTTGGTTTCTCCGAAAGCATCCGGATGATCCGCTTCCCGCGGTCCGGGGGCTCGTAGAGCCGGGAGATGTAGTGCCCGTAGGAATTTCCCGCAGGGCGGAAGTTGGCGGCGGCGACGAACCCTTCCGGCGGGTTCCACACCCTCGGGTTCCCGGAGAACGGGACCGTCCCGGACCACTCCCACTCGCCCGTGTCGCCGGGGACCGGGAGCAGGCCGCTTCCCCCCTTGCGAAGCGGAATCCGTCCCGCCGTCACCACCCCGATGTTCCCTTCCCGGTCGGCATAGACGATGTTCTGGGCCGGGTGGGGAAACTCCGAGAGGGCGGCCAGGAACTCCTTCCGGCCGCGGGCCCGGTTCAGGGCGTGGAGAGCGCCCAGCGGATCCCCCCCGTCGAACCCCACCCAGCGCAGCGACAGGGCTCCGACAACCCCGGGCAGGACCGGGGAGAGGACGGGGCCGTGCGGCGTCTCATGCACCTCGACCGTCTCCGCCTTCCTCCCCTTGACCCGGATCTTCTCGAGTCGCTTCGCCATCGGGACCCATTTCCCGCGGAACATGACCCTCTCCCCCTCCACCCTCTCGACGAAGAAGTCCGCGTCGTCCAGCATCACGTTGGTGAACCCCCAGGCGATATCGGGGTTGTGCCCGATCACCACGCAGGGGGCGCCGGGGAAGGAGACCCCGTAGACGTCCACCCCGGGGGCGACCAGGTGGATCTCGTACCAGAGGGAGGGGCAGGGAAGCAGGATGTGGGGGTCGTTCGCCAGGAGGGGACGCCCCGTCGCACTCTTCCCGCCGGAGACGGCCCAGGCGTTGGAGCCCCCGGCGCGGGGAAGCTCCCCCACCGACCGGCGAAGCGAGGCGAGCCCCTCGGAAAGGACCGACGGAGAAAGCCCGGGGGGCACCGGGGCGGAGAACCCCGGAGCGATGACGGGGGATCCGGGAACCACCCGGGGCATCAGCTCCTCGGCCTTCTCCCGGGGGAGTATTCCCCAGGCCTTGTAAAGCACCGTCTCCTCCCCCCACTGGGCGAGCCCGAACGACTTGAGCAGCCCGATGGACAAGACGTCCTCGGGGGTGAATGGACGCGGCGCGGCGCGGAGGATGCGGAACTCCACAGGCCAGGCGCGCAGCGACGCCATCGCCGCGTTCACGCCGTCGCAGTAAGCCCGCGCGATCGCCTTCGTCTTCTCCGGCAGGGAGGCGAGGAGAGCGGGGGCCCGGGCCGCGAACCCCAGGTGCCGGAAGAGCCGGTCGGCGGGAAGCGCCCGCTCCCCGTAGATCTCCGCGAGCTCTCCCCGGGCCACCCTCCGCTCCATGTCCATCTGGAAGAGACGGTCCTGGGCATGCACGAACCCCTGCGCGAAGTAGAGGTCGTGATCGTTCG
>WOR8_10002575_pt1 | contig 17843 bp, 14 predicted proteins | sample DeeMarSeWOR38_10_FD_19890 | JGI IMG/M metagenome (IMG submission 19890)
AGCGAAGTTTTTAATTTGCTCAAAAATAATCTCTCGGTTCTCGCTTACGATACAAACTCATTGCCTAATCAGGCATTGCCTTACGATGAAAATGACGGCGCTGGATTTTGGTTCGCAAATGGTCGCAATGCTTTTATAGGTAATGTAGCCGCAGAGTGTGATCGATATGGTTATCAATTCGATATCCGGGACAATATCACCAGATCAATATTACAACCTGACGGTACTGTTCAAAACAATGTTCAGGTTGATCAATTAGCGTTTATCTCGTTTAAAGATAATGAAGCCCATGGAATTTTGGAATACGGATACTGGGGAAACGGGGATGCCTCAACGAGTGATCCGTTCATCATGGAAAACCTCCTGATATGGCGAAATTGGCGGGCAATTGGGTATAGTGGTAATAATTACTTCATGAAAAATATACATATGTACACTCATGTTTATGGTATCTATGGAACTGATCCAAAAAGTTTGCGAGTTGAAGGAATGGTTGCTAAGGATATAGATAATACTGTCCTTGACTTGATAAAAAGACCCGAAGGTCTGATGACACTTGAAAATGTCCTTGTCGACACGGCGAATGAGCATCCCATTAGAATTAGAGGACAAAAACCGCGTAATAATCCCTGCGATGTGCACGTTAGCAACTACTCATTCATAAACATTAACAATGATTGGGATGGTGCACGCAGTGAATCCGATGCGCAGCCTACTCCTGATTTAACCTTGTACTTACATGATTATTTTGGACCGGGACAGGATGCGAAAGTCATTCCTGCTACCCAAACGAGAAACGACGGACTCAATTATCAATACATGACGCCGGTATTTGAACAAACAGTCAAAGTAGCGATAACCAATGTTCCGTTTCCCCAAAATCCAATAAATCCGGTTGATGGCATGCCACCGGCAACGGTAATAACATATCCTGGCAAGGAACAGTCATTACCTTCCAACACCACCTCAATCACAGTGCGAGGAACCTGTATTGATGCAAGCCAAGTCACCTCTGTTACCGTAAATGGGGTACCGGCTACGCCATTAGAAAACAACTTTACCCTTTGGGAAGTTACACTTAACAATCTGCAGAACGGACAATACACACTAACCGCAACAGGTGTGGATGAATTCGGAAACCAGGAGCTCAACCCGCACAAAATAAATATTGGAATTGGAACGATGGCGGTTGTCGGTGTGGATGATAATCCCACTCCCCATATTGCTGGCAACTTCTCCTTAATTGGCAACTACCCGAATCCATTTAATCCTGAGACTACCATTAAGTTTGCCATTAATCATGACGTAGTCACATCCAACCATGTGGTGTTAACCATCTATAATATTTCGGGACAAGAAATCCGCACCCTGGTAAATGGCATGTTTTCTTCAGGTGAGTATGAAGCAAAATGGGATGGACGCAATGATCAAGGTATGAATGTAGCTAGCGGTTTGTACCTGTATGAAATGGTGGTCTTAAACAGAGAGGCCCCATATAGAGAAACGAAAAAGATGCTTTTAGTGCGATGAGTCCACCTATTAAATTAACAAAAAAGCAGGGTTCCAAGCAGAATCCTGCTTTTTCAAATCAATTCACTCGGTAAATATGCCTTCATCTTCCCCTAAAAGTCACTGCTTCGCAGTGTTTTTGTCGGGTAATCTCTTCCTTTAGTTTTTTTTGTGGATATTTAATCTGCCAACCACGGAATCTTTAAATTCAAATTCTTTAACTTTTCCTCAAACTCGATTCTCTCCCGGTTGCGTTTTATAGTTCCATCTTCCCCGCGCGAGAGCCAGCCAAATTTTTCCGCTAATCCTAATGCTTTGCCGGTATTCCCGGAATTAAGCTCCTGAAGAATTTGCAGCTCCAATCCGGAATAGCTAACAGCGTTAAAACGGTAATCTAGAAATGCTTCCCAGGTGATGGGACACCATTTCGCCAAAATTTCCTTTCCGATTACATTGGCATATGCCCGGATTTCATATTGGGCGTTTTCCGCCATGCGTAAAACTAAGAAGTGAAGCAGATTGTGAAGATCGATTTTCCAATAGGATTCTGTGTAGGTGGAAAGCGGTAAATCTTTGCGTGCCTGCTCCCGGGCAATACCGGCTTCCAGGCGGGCTTCATACTCACTGCGGCACTGATCCTGTAATTCCTTTTCACGCCTGGTAAATTCCGCGCCTTTTCCTTCATCCAAAAATCCCTCACTGCCCTGGCGATTGCCAACTGCCTGCAAACGCCATTCGTCCGCAGATGTGGTTTGAGAAGCATCGATGGCGATGGAATAGCGGGTACTATATTCGTTGATATTGGCCGTTCTATGTCGTATCCATTGTCTCCAGCAGTCCATGGGTACCCGCACATGAAATTTGATCTCGCACATCTCAAATGGCGTGGTGTGATGATGGCGCATAAGGTACCGGATTAAGCCGCGGTCTTCGTGTACTTTTTTTGTACCTTTTCCATAAGAGACCCGCGCTGCCTGTACTATCGATTCATCCGAACCCATATAATCCACCACACGCACAAATCCGTCATCCAGCACCTGGAAAGGTCTGCCTAAGACCTTATCCAATTCTTTGACGATAGGCCGTTCAAGTTTTTCGAATTTGTGTTCCATAAGACTTTGCTTCTAAGATTAAGGGGTGAAAATCAATTTTAACCGCGAAGGCACCAAGGCACGAAGTTTAATAAATTATTCTCCCTTTCTTCTTTGCGACTTAGCGTCTCAGCGGTTAATTACTAGTTCAATATCCCCGAAAGCCCGATCACCAACCCTACCAGTGTGCCATAAACCATGTGCCCAACTACATGGGCTATAGCCACCGGGAAGCCGGCATCCCGAAATTCCTCCAAGGGATGGTGTTCGGCAACGGCGATGACTAAGATAAAACTCATAATAAAGCCATGAATAAAGCCGAAGCCAAAACCAAAACCAACCAATTGTATAATACCGCTTATTCCGTAAAGGGAAAAAAATAACGTATACAAAATCGCAAAAATAACCCCTGCTGTGAAATGCATAATCAATCCAACTCGAATCGCGTTCTCCCTGGTTTTGGTAAGTAAGCTGCCGATGGCAATAACCATTCTGGCGTTGGTAATTCCCATTTTGTTAACTAAATACATGATGAAGGTCATTCCGCCAGTACCAATAACTCCTGCTACTGCACTAAAAAGCAAAAACTGGATAATCTCAGAAACATTCATAGCAGCTCACCTATCAAATTTTGTGAGTTTTTCTTAGCTTTAAAAATGTGTTTAGGGAAAAATGCCTCTTTCCAAATACGCCTGTGCAATCTTTTCTATCGCATCAATAAATGATGCGGTCCTCAAATCAAATTGATCATTATGCTGTTTTTTAATTTCACGAATATCTTGGTAGCCCTGGATCATTGTTTCCTCTAAACCGGAATTGACCAAGTCCTCTTCTTCCGGTCCGTAAGCGGTTTCCTTGAAGACTTCGGAAGGAAATTTCTTGCCGGTCAGTCTTTCCACAGCTTCCAAGATTTGGGTATTAACCTTCTCTTCAAACCGTTTGCCCATTCTTCCAAAACGGATATGAGAAAGATTCTTCAACCACTCAAAATAAGATACGGTTACCCCACCTGCATTGAGATAGGCGTCCGGAATAACCATAACCCCTTTTTTCTTCAATATCTCGCTGGCATCCGAAGTAACCGGTCCGTTGGCGGCCTCGGCAATAATTTTTGCTTTGATGTTCTTCACGTTTCCGTCGTGGATTTGATTTTCCAAAGCTGCCGGTACCAAAATATCGCATTCGAGCTCCAACCCCGCTTCGCGACTCTCTAAATTCTTCGTTCCGGGAACATTCAGAATACTGCCGCTTTCCTTGCGATGCTGCGCAGCTTTGTCCACATCTATACCTTTTGGATTGTAAATCGTCCCGGCATATTCGGCGATCCCGATGATGGTCGCGCCCCCTTCCTGAAGAAATTTTGCAGAATAATAACCCACATTTCCCAAACCCTGAACAACAATCTTCTTTCCATCCAAACCGCTCGATAATCCCAATTCTTTCATATCCTCTTTAATTGCGCAGGCTTCCCGAATCCCAAAAAAGACCCCCCGTCCGGTAGCTTCCAACCGTCCCGCTACGCCGCCCTGAGAGATGGGTTTGCCCGTTACGCAACCCAATGAGTCCAGTTGATTTTCCGTTAATGCATTATAGGTATCAACGATCCACGCCATTTCCTGCTGCCCGGTGCCGTAGTCCGGTGCAGGTACATCCAAACCGGGTCCAATGAAATTCTTTGCGACCAATTCGTAGGTATATCGCCTGGTAATTCGCTCCAATTCTTTCGCGGAATAATTTCGCCTGTCGATTTTCACCCCTCCCTTCGCACCGCCGAAAGGCACATCCACAATGGCGCATTTGTAGGTCATAAGCGCTGCCAGTGCCATCACCTCATCTTCACTCACTTCCAGACTATAGCGAATGCCCCCCTTTACCGGCAGTTTGTGATGACTATGTTCAGCTCGCCATGCATTTATCACCTCAATCGAACCGTCATCCCTTTGAAGGGGAAATCTCATATGATAGACGCTGTTGCATATCTTTATTTGATCGAGCAGTCCTTTGGAAAATTTTGTGTAGGGAGCAGCTTTATCAAAATTTTTGTTTACCTGTTCAAAAAATTTTATTTGAGTCGTCATGGTAAATTCCGGATTTGTTGTATATGATTAATTCATTCTCTAAGGAAGTAATTGATTAATTTATTAGTTTGAATCTGTTATCTCAACGGTTTTGTTTAACATTTTTATTTGGAATACAATATTAGTTTGAAGTTGCACAGAGGATAAGCCGAATTGTCAGTTGCCTATTGTAAACTTGAAACATCAAACTTAATACTAATTGATTTGGCTGCGCTTTCGTACCGGAGTCCAAACGAAACATTACAAAATGTCAATATCACCAGCAGACGGAAAAATATGATTCGGCCGATAGGGATATTTTTCCAAATCTTCTTTGGTGCTAAAGCCGGAGAGCACTAAAATGGTTTCAATACCCGCTTGGATTCCAGCCAGGATATCGGTGTTCATGTTATCCCCGATGATTACGGTATTTTCAGAATGTGCATTAATGCTATTCAAGGCTGCCCGCATGATCCAGGCATTGGGCTTCCCCACGTAAAAAGGTTTCTTACCGCTGATTCGTTCGATTGGAGCACACAGGGCACCGCATGCGGGATAGCCTTTTGGACCGGCTACGTCGGGATTGGTGGCAACAAAGCGGGCGCCGCTCATAATAAAGTAAGATGCCTTTTGGATCATGTCCCAATTGTAGGCCCGGGTCTCACCCACAATTACGTAATCGGGATTAATATCCGTGATCGTAAATCCAATTCGATAAAGCTCGTGCGTTAATGCGCCTTCGCCGACCACATAGGCCTTTCTTCCCTCCTGCTTTTCCAAAAAAGCAGCTGTTGCCATTGCTGAAGTGTAGAAATATTCGGAGGATATTTTTATACCCGCGGATTCCAAACGGTTTTGCAAATCTGCCGGAGTTTGGGATGGATAATTAGTCAATAGTTTCAGGGGATTCCCCTGTTTCAATAAACGATGGATGAATTGGTCGGCGCCCGGTACTAAATTGTTGTGATGAAGCAACACACCGTCAATATCGCAAATAATATTTTTCATCAAAATAATAAGTCCTTCTTAGATCAAATCTGGCGAGTCATTTCGGGAAACTGAGAACGGCAACAATATAATTCAAAATGTGAAATAAATCTACTTTTGATTTTGCGAAAAATCCAATCCGACCAATTCCGCCGAGACATTCCATAGCTTGCTGGCAAGCTGCACATCATAAGATAACTCGGAGGAAGCCACAGGCTTGCAATTCACAAAATACTGACCGTTGACTTGCGCCGCTTCGTCCGAGCTCGCCAAATAAATGCTGGTTTGGGCGCCTTCATCCACTGACGACATAAACGGCTTTTGAAAATTCCAACCGATCTTATATAGCAGCGAAACATGTTTGTCAGCAAACCGTGTTCTCACAACTCCCGGATGCAGGCAATTGACAATCACCGATTTCTTACCAATTCTTCTTGCCAGTTCATAAGTAAATAATACGTTGGCAAGTTTGGACTGACAATATACTTTCCATCCAAAATACCGCTTCTCAAAATTTATATCTGCAAAATTTATACTGCCCCCGTAATGGGCATTGGAGGAAACATTAATGATTCTCCATCCCGGCGAATGTATCAGAATCTCCAACAATAAGTTGGTCAGCAGAAAATGGCCCAAATGGTTAACAGCAAATTGCATTTCGATCCCGTCCTGACTGTATTCATGGTAGGAATAAAAGACGCCCGCATTATTGATCAGAACATCGAGCTTCTGATATTTTTCCTTGAATTCAATTGCTAGTCTTCTAACTTCATCAAGCGAAGAAAGATCGGCGATCATCAGGTGCACATTGTCATTGCGGCTGATTCTCCTGATTTCAGATACGGTTTCCTCCCCTTTCTTTTTGTCTTTGCCATTAACAATCACCATGGCTCCCATTTTAGCCAACGCCAGCGCCGTGGCTTTTCCGATGCCGGAAGTTGCACCGGTTATCAGACATACTTTATCTTTCATAATGTACTTTTGGGCTAAATTCAAATCACAAAAAATAAACACAGAAATACACTGAATTCACTGAATTATTTCCTTTTATACCAGTGTTGCTTCCGTGTTGCTCGGTCTACGACCTCGTAGAGGTGTTTAAATAAAATCAACTTAACTCGATTTAGATTGCATTCCGGTTAACTCGATTTAGATTGCATTCCGGAGTGATTACCAATTGCCTAACGGACCGCCGTAAGCTCCCTGATCATTTCTGCTGCCATCAGCATCATTGTACGCAGGATCATGATTGCCTGCATTAACGCAGGGAGAATAATCTCGAAGGTGCAAATTATCATTAGAGATAAATTGGGGATTTTCACTTCCCATTGGCAGAAAATTGTATTGCTGGTTAAATCCGGATGAATCAGCGCTTATCAGCCAAATCCCTGGATCACCAGTGTTGCCAACATTTTCAAAGAAAATATTATTTTGTACATCCATCGTAACGGGATCAACCACAACTAATCCGCCTCCCACATTCTCGGATAGGTTACTAAAGAAAGTATTGTTGATAATTCGAGCGGAAGATTCCACAGCTAAAATTCCCCCTCCGAAAACTACTGTCTTATTTTCCCGCAAGATGTTATTAGTTATTGTTGAGATATCGCCCAGCAATGAGAGTCCTCCTCCATAATAGCAGTTATTTTGTCGAAAAATGCAGTTTTGAATCGTGGCAGTTGAACTGTTAATCTCAAGCGCCCCAAATTGAGATGAATCCTGCCAATCCGTGAATACTTTTTCTATCACACAATAACGAAATAGTGAATTCTGATCCGAATTGATTACCCTGATTCCTTTCCAGTGATTGCGATAGGCCGTAAGGTGAACAAAATAATCCGAATCTCCCACTGCTTCCAGACTCCCATAAATAACAAACATGGCTGAATCGGTAAAATGAAGTTTAACCCCTTTCTGGATGATCAGCCTTTGAGTGGAATCAACAAAAATGGTATCGATAACCTGGTAGGGTGACTGAGCCAATGACACCGTGCCGCTAAGAGGGCCCGTTAATTGGGTAAAGCCGTTTTGCGGATTAGAATTGGTAATATTATCGGACGATCGATCCGCACAGCTCCAAATAAACACGAAGGAAATGAAAATTGAGAATAATTTAGATTTCTTCATGATAATCTCCCTCACTTTTTGAAATTTGCAAATTCCCTTACCAGACAAAATTCGAAATAAAATAACGAAAATCCAAAACATTAAACAAATTCCGAACCGCTGAATTTTAAATTTGGAATTTACATTTTCGGGGTTTAAAATTTACACCGAGTTGAGAATTTTTTGGCTAACTTGAATTAGAAATCCAAGAAAAGTAGAGAGTAAAGCCATGCCATTAACGCCGGAAGAAGAAAAAAGATTAAGGGAGGAAATTCAAAGGGAGTTAGAAAAGCGGGAGACCACGCTGCGCGCAAATAAAGAGCAGAAAGAAGAGGAACGCCAGCGCAAACTGGAAAATCAACTGCGCGAAAAAATCCGCGAGGAGGAGGAAGAAAGATATTTCACTGAAAAAGGGTATGTTAAATATATCAATCACCAAGGTTTGGTGGAGTGGTTAACTCCTCAGGAAGCAGAACATCGCAAAAAAAAGCGCCGGTCAAAAAGAATTTCTTCAAAGCGCCAGAAACACCAAAGAAAACGAATTATTCAGATCGTTTCAAACGTCGGGCTCATCTTTATCGCGGGAATGATACTGCTATTTTTGTACAAATTCAATCCATCGGGGGGAAGCAGCAACTACGGATCCCTTAAAATCAATAGCGACGTGCCGGGCTGTAAAATCTTCCTAGATGGTGTTGAAGTCAATCACTTTACACCGCATACATTAAATAAGATATCTCCTGGTATACATTTCGTCAGTGTCTATAAAGACGGCTTTTCGGCTTGGCCGCCCATGGCGTCGGTTTCGGTTCGAAAGAACAAAACCATCTCCACTAATTTCACGTTAAAACATTCCACTTTCCTAGGCGAGATTGTTATTGAGTCAAACCTGACCGGCTATGATCTCTATGTCGACGGGTTGCCGTTCAAAACAACTGACTCGCGGCTGCGACTCCCAGTAGGTTATCACGTGTTTTGCGTGGTGAAAAGCGGCTACCTTGCCACCCCCCCACATCAAAGGATTTTGGTTGAAGAGGATGGGATAAAAACCTTGAAATTTCAGCTCAACCCAGAGGAAGAAATCGCTTACCTGCAAATTTCCAGTAACCGCAAAAACGAATACATCTATCTTGATAACCGATTCACCGGCATAAAAGCGATTGGCAAACCGTTCCCGGTAAAAGCGGGAACATATGAAATCAGCATCCGGGAAAACGGCTATTTAATAACTCCCGAATCACGAATATTAAACCTGCTGACGAACGAAAAAAAAATGGCCATCTTCCATGCCAGTTCCGTCAACGAATGGAATACATTACACCTTAATACCCGTCTTCCGGGCGCGGCCATTATTTTAAATGGCAATTGGACGTCTTTGGTGACCCCGGCAAAAAACCTTGCGCTTTCCCCGGGAAGTCATTATTTAAATCTCATGCGCGGCGACAGCATCTATTCTTCCAAAGACATCATGGTAAATCTTGCGCAATTGAAAAATAACAACCTTAAAATTAACTTCTGACTATTATGCAGATTAATGAATTATCCCGACCCACCAGAACGGAGCGTAAGCAGGAATCTTCGCTGTTTGAAACCTACTTGAATGATTTCAACAAAGTGAGAGATTTTTATCAGTTTAATTTCCTTTCGGATTGGGATGCGGTGATCCAAAAAAGGGCGAATCAGAAATTTGAGCGAAAAAAGCTTGCCGATATTTTAACTGCCCAAAACAAAAAGTGGAATGCGCCGTCACAAGTCTTAGAAAACATATCGAACTTGACCTCGGCCAACTGTTTTGCGGTCGTTACCGGACAACAGGCAGGTGTTTTTACCGGTCCGCTCTACACTATTTATAAGATTATCACCATCCTCAGACTCTCCGATTGGCTGAAAAGCGAGCACCCAAAATATAATTTTATACCCTGCTTCTGGCTGGAAGTAGACGATCACGATTTTAAAGAAATAAACCATATCCGGTTTTTCACCAAAGAGAATGAGCTGCGCCGCCTGGAGTTGACTGAAGAATCTGAGGACGCTTTAAAGCAGGTTTACAAGCGTCAACTTAACGCCGAAATCGTCGGCTGGAAATCCATTATCAAGGATGAACTCTATGAAACCGAATTTATGGATGGTATACTGGAGATTTTTTTTGAATCTTATTCTGCGCAGCGCTTTTATGCCGACGCTTTTGCAACGCTCGCTTTAAAACTGTTCGGAGAATACGGTCTGGTAGTATTGAACCCGTCTGATCCTGAAATCAAAAAATTGGGCCGACCAATATACCAAAAAGCTATTGAAGCGCCGGAGAAAATTCAGGAGCGGCTGAAAGAAAGAAGCGCCGCTTTGATAGAATCACAACTGCCGACACAAATTCAGTTCCAGCCGGAGCAAACATTATTGTTCTTGACTGACGAAAAAGATCAACGGGTAAGAATTGACTTTAATGAAAAGGGTGATTTTCTGCTGAAGTACGCTGACAAATACGAAAAGCTGGAACACCGGAAATTAAGCAGTATTATCGAAGAAACAACGGAAAGAATTTCGCCCAACGTGGCGCTTCGTCCGTTGATACAGGATCTTATTTTGCCAACTATCGGTTACGTTGCCGGACCGGCAGAGATTACCTATTTTGCCCAGGTTAGCGTTCTGTACGATTATTTCAATCAAGCGATGCCGGTTATTTATCCCAGACACCGCATGACTATTATCGAGAGCAAAATTCAAAAAACCCTTGAAAAATTGGGAGTAGATCTCAACGATTTATTCGGCAGTCATTTTGATTTTTTAGATAACTTCATACAGCAAAAACAGGGTAAGGATATCTTTAATAAGATTGATTCTATTCAATCGGACATAGCCGCCAAGCTAAATGAACTTGAAAAAGTTGTCAGGGAAGTTGACCCCACGTTGATAAATGCCATCCAAAAGACCGGGCAAAAAATCGATTCGGGCATCGAACAAATCATGGGCAAAATTACGAATGCCATGAAGCAAAAAGAAGCGGTTGAAACAAACCAGGTAAAAAGAGCCCTGTTGTATTTATTTCCCGACGACAATTACCAGGAGCGGGTGCTAAACATCATTTATTTTTTGATAAAATATGGTCCCGACTTTATCAACAATCTTCACCAGGAGCTGCCCTTGGACACCCGACCGCATTATATCATTTACCTATAGCCTACAGTTATGCAACTAGAAGAGATTATTAAATCCGCATTGGAAGAAGACATAAGAACCGGGGATATTACAACGGATGCTACCGTCGGGGAGGATGTTAAAGGTTCGGCGAAAATAATATCCCGTCAGGAAGGCATCGTCGCCGGATTGGATGTTGCCAAGAAGACGTTCCATTTTGTCGATGCTGAACTTGAGATCAGACTCATGCGCTCGGATGGTGATCCCGTCAAACCGCGCGGGGAACTAATACTGCTGAAGGGCAGGCTGTCCTCAATTTTAACTGCGGAGAGAGTTGCACTCAATTTCCTTGGGAGGCTGTGCGGCATTGCCACCTTAACAAGGAAATTCGTAGAGCAAGTGAAAAACACCGGCTGCGTTATTTTGGATACCCGGAAAACGACCCCCTTACTGCGCGATCTGGAGAAATATGCGGTACGAATGGGAGGAGGGCAAAATCACCGCAGCGGATTGCACGACATGTACTTGATCAAAGAAAATCAAATCGCTGCGGCAAGCAGCATTGGCACCGCACTGGAAAAAGTATTCGCACACCGGGAAAAGGGACAAAGCAAAACGCTGATTGAAATTGAAGTCGCCACTCTCGATGAGCTGCAGACGGTATTGAAATATTCCGTGGACCTGGTGCTGCTGGACAACATGTCCGTGGAGGAAATTAAGGAGGCGGTGCGGATTTGCAACGACCGGACAAAATTAGAAGTATCGGGCGGTATCAACTTGAGCAACGTCCGGGAGTACGCTGAGACAGGCGTCGATTTTATCTCTGTTGGACAACTGACTCACAGCGCTCCAGCGCTGGACATATCGCTGCTGGTGCTCGAGGAATGATTAAGAAATATCTTGAACCAATAACAACTTCAGGAGGGGGCTAAGATTGTTCGCTTGCCCTCTGGACATTCACAGCTTGCTGCTTTCCGTTTTTCCCATCTTGTAGCCCATATTCAACCTGCTGCCCTTCTTTAAGGGTTTTAAAGCCCTCACGGGTGATAGCGGAGTAATGCACAAAAATATCATCGCCGCCCTCATCCGGCTCAATGAAACCCCATCCTTTGCTTTCATTGAACCACTTCACTTTACCAGTAGGCATATAAATACTACCTCCAAATGAAACAAACAATTTGCCCGATCCATATAGAATCGCCCTGCGATTTTTTATTGATTTGATCCCCAAGCGTCATTCTGAAGTGCCTCGCACGGAGGATAGGAATCGTTATAGATAGGGCCGTTTTCGCAGGATTTTTAAAAAAATATTATTCGAAGGCTATTTTGTCAAGGCTAAACTGGCGCTGCAATGGATTTCATACAGGTATGCTGAAAGAAATGTAAAATGCAGAAAATGCACCCGAGCATTTTTTAGAAGTTAAATATTTTCCCGGTCAGCTAACCTTTACTTGCGATTCAAATGAAATAATTGTAACATTGGTGAAGTTATGTCACACTGAACGCTATGTCATCCTAATAAGGTCTGTACAATCACTCAGTAAGTACAAATAACTCACTCATCATTTAATTTAAATTAATCATATAGGAGGAAATCGTCATGAAGGCAAGAATTATTTCTCTCAGCCTTTATGCAGCGGAGTTTTTGCACAACAATGGTCTGATGCCCAGAAGGAAGTCTGGAAAAATGTTGAAACATATTGGGACCTCGCTGCAAAAGGAGATACCGAAGGGTTCTTAAGCTATTTTCATAGTGACTTCAGCGGATGGGTTAACAGCGCAGACCTTCCCCACGACAGAGCCACCCGTGCAAAATTCATCAGGTTTTATAACCCTAAAACCAAAACCTTGTTGTATGATATTGAACCACTGGCTATCAAAATTCACGGTAATATTGCAATCGTGCATTACTCCTACACGGAAGTATCCAAGTACGAGGAGGAAAAAGAAAAAAGTGAGCAAGGACGCTGGACCGACATCCTGATGAAGCAAGGTGATAAATGGGTCATGATCGGCGACCATGGCGGACCGACTTCAAATTAATGGATAACTTTATTACGGGGCAATTCATTCATTGAAAATGACGAATCAAATTGAATTGCCCCGATTTTAAATCGGGGACCTAATAAAACAGCAATAGCCTAATACGGGCTTTAGCCCAATTTTTCGCGGGTTTATTAGGATGAGAAATCTGGTCATTAACTTTTCTGAATTAAGTAATCAATACTCTTGATGTAATCTCTTTTCCCGGGGGACATATCGGTTGTCGGGTTAATCAAGCGCGCACGGCTTCTCTCATTTATACTTAAGCCACTTAACAATCTCCGGGACAGTAGGCCGTTTACCGTGGAGCAATATTCCCACCCGGTAAATCTTGGACGATACCCAGACGAAAAACAAAATCGCGATGAGATTGATGCCAATTGCTGCGATGATCTCCCAGGCCGGCGGGGCAACCAAGGTAATCCGCAGGAACATCAGCATTGGCGTAAAAAACGGGATCATCGACAGGATTTGGGCTGCGTCGGAGGTAGGGTTATTGATAACCATGAAACTGACAAGGAAGGGTATGATGATCAGAATGGTTACGGGCACTGACATTGCCTGGGCATCGTCCTGTGTTGAACACATGGCTCCCACCGCTGCATACAGCGTCGCAAATTGAAAAAACCCGATCACAAAAAATAACGCGAAGAAGAAAAAAGTGTCCCGGGATATGGTTACCTGATCCATGAGCTTCGGCGCCGACGCAGACGCGACAAAAAATACTCCAACCGACATTAAACTCCAGATGGCGTATTGAACCAGGCCAGCGCTTCCCACGCCAAAAATTTTTCCCATCATTAGATTAAATGAATTACTGGAGGATAAAAGCACCTCAATTATCCTGGAAGTTTTTTCCTCCAAAACGCTACGCATCACACCCGCGCCATAAAGCAGGATGGTCATATACAAAATCATTAAGAAGATAAAGGAAGTAATAAACTCCTGCCCTACTCCTCTTTCGGTTTCCTTGCCCTTTTCAATTTTGATTGTTTTAATGTCGATCCGCCGGGTTAATTTGCTGATTTGCTGCGGATCTAACCCGGCCTGTTTCAACCGAATTTGATTAACTTCGTCATTGATTCTGCGGCGGATGGATTGGATTAAATCCATCTCGCTCACCGATCTCGACAGATATGTAATTTCTCCTCCGTCCACGATATCTTGCGGAAGGATTAGTAAAATGCTGGTTTCACCCTCTTCAATTCTCTGCCGGAAGTTTTCCCGGCGGTTATAATAAACTCTGGGTTCGATGGGAATTAAAATAAACCTTGGCTGACCATTACTCAGCGTATCGTCAAATGCCTTGATCAATGGATTGAATAAAATGGCCGATTCGTCAACTACTTCAATCTGCAGAGGTTCTTCTTCCGATAAATTCATAAAGAAGGCCGGTCCAAAGATCATTCCCAATAAAAATATGGGACCGAGTATTGTCCCGATAATGAATCCTTTGGTCAATACTTTTGTTTTGAATTCCCTTTTGATAATTTTTATGACTCTATCCATGGGATTTACCCCCGACAATATCAATGAAAATCTCGTTGAGGCTTGTTTCAGCGGCTTCAAATTTTTTGACTTCAAATTTTTTACCCGCTAAAATCTGGAATAATTGATGGGGAGTCGACCCATCTTTTAATTGGATCGCCATGTAATTTCCGTAATCATTCAATTTTTCAACCATGGATAAATTGCGAACAAAGGAGGCATCGCCCGAATATTCCAGAATAACCGAGTTGTGCCCGTATTCTTCCTTCTTTTCCCGCAGATTACCCTGGATAACAACCCTGCCTTTATTGATGAGGCAGATATCATCACATAGCTTTTCAGCCTGATCCATCAAATGGGTTGACAAAATAATGGTGGCTCCTTCCTGCTTTAATTGCATCAAAATGTCCTTGAGGAATTTGGTATTGACAGGGTCTAACCCGGAGAACGGTTCATCAAGAATTAATAATTTTGGCGAATGCATGATGGTGGCAATAAACTGGACTTTCTGCTGCATGCCCTTTGACAATTCCTGAATTTTCTTTCCTTCCCACTCCAACAGATTAAACCGTCCCAGCCATTGTAATGAAATCTTCTTTGCTTCTGTGGAAGACATTCCCTTCATCTCACCTAAAAACTGGAGATGATCAATGAGGGTCATTTTCGGATACAATCCTCTTTCTTCGGGAAGATAGCCAATGATGTCTTTATGCTTCTCGGTGAAGGTTTCATCAAATAAAAAGATCTTGCCGCTGTCCGGAATGATGATATTCATGATCATCCGCATCGTGGTGGTCTTGCCCGCTCCATTCGGTCCTAGCAATCCAAACAATCTTCCTTCCTGGATTGAAAAAGATATGTTATCCACCGCTTTGAATGAATCGTAGGTCTTGGTGATGTTTTCAACCCGCAGGGCATTCATATAATTATCCGTTTATTTTCAATTCAAAACTTGAAGAGATTTATTTAAATAAACAACACCAAAAAAATTACTTCACTTTCCGGTTTATTGATTGGATGATAATGATTAAATTAAACGGATTGTCATATTCAGTTTGAAATAACCTGAAAGAAACAGTATTTTCGCTACGGATATTATTGATTGACCAATGGACAGGCGACATTTTTTTAAACAACTTGCCAGTTTTGCATTTCTGTTGTTCGAGGCCAAAAGAGGATTTGCCAGCGCTTTTCAGGAATTTCTATCCGGTTTTAGCTCCTCCAAACTGAGCGTGTATCCCGCAGGCAGCGCTGCCGCAGTTCAAATCCCGCTGTTTTGGAAAGGCGGAATTTCCTATGTGAGCGCTTTTCAATTTAGCGGCGCTTTGCAATACCACACCTACTTTAATGAAGAAAAGCGAAAAATTGTCATTTACTTCCCTCAAAACAAATTGCTGATAAGCGCCGACAATCCCTATATTCTTATCGACAACCAACCCCTGCAGATGCCGGCGAAGGCATTGTGGCAAAACAACGAAATATTCGCGCCGCTTTCCTTCCTCGTTCCCCTGATCAACAAGTACTCCAATCTCAGAATGGATTTCAATGAGAAGTCATTGACGCTTCATATTGTGGAAAAACGATTCAACGTCACCAATATCAATATTGAGTCAAAAGAAAACGGGACGGTGGTACGCATCGCCACTTCTCTGAATTTTAGATCGGGGGAAATGAGCCTCACTAAGCGTTACCAGTGGCATCATATCGATTTGTACGGCGCCAAGGCGGATTTGGAGCTGCTACGCAAAACCCCTTTGAGCGGTCTGATTCGCCAGGTAAAAGTAGATCAATTGGGAGAATTATTATCGATCGCATTCTTGCTGAGACAGGAACCGCTGTCCAAGGAAATTTATCAGGATCAATTTAACAATGAAGTCGTGGCTGTTTTCAGGACAAAGGAAGAATTACCGGTGGAAAAGAAGGAAACCGCGGCAAAGGAGAGTTCGGACAATGAGGAAATCCATCAGCATTTGGATGAGGAAAGAAGAAGATGGCTGATTGACACAGTGGTGATCGATCCCGGACACGGCGGCAAAGACCCCGGTGCAATCGGCGTCAAGAAAACGTACGAAAAAGATATCGTCCTCGACGTGGGTTTAAAATTGGGAGACCTGATCAAAAGGAATATGCCGGGGGTTAAAGTCATTTATACCCGCAAAAGCGACCGCTTCATAGAACTAAAGCGGCGTACTCAAATTGCTAACGAGAACAATGCCAAAGTATTTATCAGCATCCATGTAAACTCCAATAAGAAGAAAAACATAAACGGCTTTGAAAGCTACATTCTGGGACCTGAAAAGGGAGAAAGCGCCAGGGAAGTTGTGTTGAAGGAAAATGCGGTAATCAATTTTGAGGATCCCAACAGCCAGAAGGAATACGAGGGCATCAATGTGATCCTGGCAACCATGGCGCAATCTGCTTTTATGCGGCAGAGCGAGCATCTGGCTTCGATGATTCAGGAGGAAATGGATAAAAAACTCAAAGCGCTCAATTTGAAAAACCGCGGTGTTAAGCAGGCGCCCTTCTGGGTGATGGTCGGCGCCTCCATGCCTTCGGTGTTGGTAGAGATCGGCTTCATTACCAACTCCTATGAAGCGCGTATTCTGAAAACATCAAGCTACCAACTACAAATTGCCGAGGGAATCTTTAACGGATTGCGCCGTTTTAAAAAGGATTATGAAAATGCCATATGAACGCCGAATATAATAGAATGCAGATGACACTAAAAGTGAAAAGGCAATAGGTAGAAGGTAAAAATTTATTTCTTACTTCTCGCTTCTGACCTGCTTTTCGCTTTTAGCTTTTAACTTTTAATTGGTGTTCTCTCAAATGAAGGAAAAGGAACTGCATGACAACACACACTTCAAACGACCCCCGCCCTATCGGTGTTTTTGATTCCGGAATCGGCGGATTAACTGTGGTTCGGCAGATCATGGCGCTTCTTCCCCATGAAAGCATCATCTATTTTGGGGATACGGCGCGTATTCCCTACGGCACCAAATCCGAAGAAACCGTGCGCAGATTTGCCCTGGAAGATTCATTCTTTCTCCTGGAAAAGGATGTCAAATTAATCGTGGTAGCATGCAATACCGCCTCAGCCGTGGCCGTCGATCTGCTTGAGCAAGTTCTGCCTGTCACCGTTATTGGAATGATCCAACCCGGCGCCGAAGCGGCAATTAAATACACTCGCAATAAAAAGATCGGGGTCATCGGAACCGCTGCAACCATCCGAAGCAATGCCTACCAAAAAGAAATAACCGCTCTGCAATCCGATATGCAGGTCTCCTCGCAATCCTGTCCCCTGTTTGTTCCCCTTGTCGAAGAGGGTTTGATGGAAGATGAGGCCACTTATCTAATTGCGCGGCGCTATCTTCAGCCTCTTATCGGAAACAAGGTCGATGCATTAATCCTGGGCTGTACACACTATCCG
>WOR8_10003937_pt1 | contig 17840 bp, 13 predicted proteins | sample DeeMarSeWOR38_10_FD_19890 | JGI IMG/M metagenome (IMG submission 19890)
TTTTTCTTATTTTCCTAGAATAATCTAACTTCCTTGAATTTACTTGACAATTTCCTCTACTCTTGCAAGTATTTCTTCGATCTGAGCACCTGTCATTTCAGGGTAAACTGGCAAAGCCAACAAGGTGCTGCTGCACTTCTCAGACACCGGGAATTGTCCTTCTTTCGTTCCAAGCGCGCGACACGGTTCTGCCAAATGAAGCGGTTGCGGATAATACACTTCGCTGGCGATGCCTGCATCCTTGAGTCTTTGCTGGACTTCATCACGTTCTTCAAAAGCCACCATGTAAAGATGATATACATGTGTGCGGTCTGGTGCTTCTACCGGTACCTGCAACCCCAACGCACCCAGATGTTGTGAATACTGGTGGGCTATCTCAGCCCGGCGCGCGTTCCAGGCATCCAAATGTTTCAGTTTGACTCGCAAAACAGCGGCCTGCATCGCATCCAATCGGGAGTTGTATCCCAATATTTCAGGGAAATATTTCTTCTTCCATCCATGTGTTCGCAACATGCGCACTTTCTCGGCGATCCTGTCGTCATTCGTGGTGACCATGCCACCATCACCATACCCACCCAGATTTTTGCTGGGGAAGAAGCTCAGGCAGCCCACATCGCCGATTGCCCCTGTTTTCACTCCTTTATACTCGGCGCCAAAAGCCTGGGCATTGTCCTCGATCACTTTCAGCCCATGCTTGTCAGCAATTGCCATAACCTCGTCCATATCGGCAGGCTGCCCGTACAGATGCACCGGGATAATTGCTTTGGTTTTGGAAGTGATAACCGCTTCCATCGCAGCCACATCCATCAAATATGTTTCGGGATGAATATCCACAAATACCGGTCGCGCCCCTAAAGTCATCACCGTCCCTGCAGTGGCAAAGAAACTATAGGTTGGCACGATAACTTCATCCCCGGCCTCGACGCCAGCCGCCTGCAAGGCAAGCACAAGCGCGTCCGTACCGGATGCAACTCCAATTGCATACTCTACTCCCAGATAATCAGCCACTTCATTTTCCAAAGCAGTAACGTTGGGCCCCAAGATAAATCGACCGGATTCTAAAACCCCCAGTACGGCTTGATCCATTTCATCTTTGATGGTGTGATACTGCGCGACAAGATCGAGAAGGGGTATGTTCATTTTTCCTCTTTTCCAATTGAAATCACCGCGTTTCCTTTGTTTATGTGGAGCGGGGTCACTTTCTCATCTTTCTTTACATACTGTTCGCTACATTCGGGGCAAAGGGCTTGCTCCTGTCCATTGACTGTTTCAAACTCCAGGCGGACTCCACACTGGCACATCCAGCCCTGAACCCGGCCCGGGTTGCCGTAAACAAGCCCAAAGTCCGGAACGCTGCGCGTGACCACCGCACCAGCGCCGATAAAACAGTATTGTCCCAACGTAATGCCACACACAATTGTTGCATTAGCTCCAACGGTGGCGCCTTTTTTGATGAGCGTGGTCTTGTATTCATCCTTACGGCTGACGTGACTGCGCGGATTGATCACATTCGTCAGCACCATTGAAGGCCCTAAAAACACATCATCTTGCACCACAACGCCTGTATACAGCGAAACATTGTTCTGTATCTTGACGTTGTTACCAATGGTCACATCCGCCGCTACAAACACATTCTGCCCGATATTGCAGCGCTCGCCGATTTTGACACTACCCATCACATGGCAGAAATGCCAGATTTTTGTATCCGCGCCGATTTGCGCCCCTTCATCCACATAACTGGACTCATGCACAAAGAAATCCATTCGAGGCTCCTGTATCTACTTCTCAGATAACTTCGGATGCGCCAGGCTGTCCAAAGCCGAGATGGGCGATGTGCGGATGCGATGCGTCAGCTCAATTGAAGGACGGGCATCTTGAATGCCAAAGCCTCTCCCTGCCAGCGTTTCTTCGTAGACGCGCGTGTGCAAATCTGTGAAGCCTCCCGAGAATTCTATTTCTTTCCCATCTACAGTGATTGAACGGTAAGTTGTCTTCCCATCAGACATAGCAGATTCAGGCAAATCATCCTTATCCACTGAAAGGAACCAACGCACACGAGCGTTTTCGAGCTCAATATATCCACTCATACGCTTGTTATCGGCGTGATACAACTTCACATCACCAGCAGAACCAAATAACCACAGTAACAGGTCAAAGAAGTGAATGCCGATATTTGTCGCCACGCCGCCCGATTTTTCTTCCTGCCCTTTCCATGAAACCTGGTACCAGATTCCCCGGCTGGTGATGTAAGTCAGCATCACATCATGCTGCTGACCGCTGGTATCCTGCGCTAAAGCGTGCTTCAGCTTGAGCAATTCCGGGTGCACGCGCAACTGTAAAACATTATTCACCTTTTGGCCTGTTTCAGCCTCGATCTCCTCCAGGCTATCCAAATTCCATGGATTGATCACCAGGGGCTTTTCACAGATCACATCCGCGCCAACCCGCATCGCCAAGCGACAATGCGCATCGTGCAGATAATTTGGCGAACAGACTGAGATATAGTGCACGCGATCCTCTTCCGGCCCGCGGCGGAGCTTTTCCAGATGGCGATCAAAGCGTTCAATCTCTGTAAAGAAACTGACATCATACCCAAACTGATCCAAAATCCCAACTGAATCTTTAGGATCGGCCGCAACGATCAGATTGTTCCCCGTATCCCTGACTGCCTTCAGGTGCCTGGGAGCAATGTACCCACCCACGCCAATAATTGCAAAGTTTTTTGACATTAGAAACCTCTTTATTCGATATTATCTTTTGTATGAAACCTTGTTTCAATACAAAACCCCAGAACGTGAATTATAGTCCAAAAAGAACGGCATCCGTTCAATGCTAGTGGCGAAAAGATCACTTTTTAACTTCAGTCCAAATATTTCTTGCGCAAGTCCTATCAAAATATTTCATGATGGTATAATCATTCCTCTTTTAACCCTGAGGGACTAATGACATCAGAAAAGAAAAAAAACTTTTTGTTACGAATAAATCTAGCTGTTGTTATTGCAGGGGGGCTTACCACAATTTGGGCACTAGTACAAAACACCGGCGATAAAGAAAATGTCTCGTTTTTGAGTGAACTTTCACCAGCGCTTTTAATCGTTATTCTGGCAATTAGCCTTTTCCTGGCAATAATCATTTATCTGTTTTGTATATCATTTCGGGAAAGTTTTTGGGTAGGATTTCTTGGCAAATCGATAGAATATATATTTGTAGAGAAGATTGCAGTATACCTGCTTCTTTTTCTTCTTTTGGTGTCTTACGCTACATTATTTGCATCGGATCAGACACTAGGGCCTTTGGCATCATATCGAGGACGGTTGTATCCAATCTTTCTGTGGATTTCTGTTTTAACAATTCAATTACTCCTTACAAGCATCAGTTTGATAAAACCTGATGGTTTGGTGCTGAAACAAAATCGAAGCGTCCTGGTGTTAACGTCCATTCTATTTGGGATTTTCCTGATATTTGTTATTTTTGTTGCTCTGTCCAAAATCGGTATAAAGCCAGACAAGGTACTGTGGCAAGAGGCAGGTGTTCCACTATTATTTGCTCAGGTGTTAATTGCATGGATTGTGGGAATAGCAGCCTACAGTGTAGGTATTACAAAGCAATTTGAGGCCTGGTTTTCGAGAACGAAGGTTTTCAAAGCCCAACATCTGGATTTTTTTATAGTCGTAATGCTTTGGGCTGTAGCATTTGCTCTTTGGACTTCCTATCCCGTAAAGCCCTCCTATAACTCTTTGGAACCCAGGCCACCCAACTTTCAAAGTTACCCTTTTGGGGATTCGCTCATTTATGATTCCAATGCACAAGGTTATTTTATTGGCCTGTCTATTCCCAACGATTTCGCTCAAAAGCCTTTCTATTCCTTTTTTCTCGTAATTCTGCACGTATTCGCCAGGCAGGATTATGATCTTTTAGTTCAACTTCAGGTTGCTATCTTTGCGTTCATCCCGGTAATCGTGTATCTATTGACCAAGGTAATCAGTGATCGCCCCACCGGTTTGGTGGCAGCATTATTGATTGTATTCAGAGAAGTAAATGCAATCTCATTATCGAATGTGATCCAGGTCTCTCACTCAAGATTACTAATGAGTGACGTGATTACCATGGGATTGGTATCTTTAGTAGTGTTGTATTCGATTCGCTGGCTAAAATATCCTGGTAAATACCGGTTGTTGCCCATGATCATCGGCGGGTTTTTAGGATTCCTAATACTTACGCGTGTACAGACATTGTTGTTATTGCCGTTTCTGTTACTCGCATACGCAATCGCTCTGCTTCAAACTAGTCAGTACCGCAGGTTGATCGAAGGTTCGTTCATATTAATTCTGGGACTGTCCATTCCGTTAGGCATCTGGGTCTGGCGCAACTATCAGTGGACCGGAAAACTTACTCTTCAAGAACCAGAACATGCGTACTCGTACACTGATTACATGGCCCAAATGTATAGTATGAACCCTCTCGAAGAACCGGCGCACCTTCCGGGAGAAGATGATGTGGCTTATTATGAGCGCATAAAAAATCAACCCTTTATCTTTGCCATGCAACACCCTGGGGAAGTTGTCCGATTTGTATCAGCGCATTTCATGCACAATTTGATTTATAGTTTTATCTACCTGCCCCAATCCTTATCCGTGGAGCACCCAATAGAGTATGTCAAACGCATGCCTTTCTGGACAGATTGGGATGGGCATCTTCCAGGTGAGGCAAAAATATTTACAGTGTTCAACCTTTTTATTCTTGCATTAGGGATAGTTGTTTTTTGGAGAAAATCCGGGCGATTGTTTTTTGTTCCGTTGTTATTGTGGATAGGCTATAACTTGAGTGTATCTTTGGGGCGTTTGTCAGGCTGGCGTTTGATTTTGCCCGTTGATTGGATAACGTTAATTTTCTATTCAATTGGTTTGGTTCAGTTGGCTTTGATTGTACGGTCATTTCTTTCCAAAAGCGCTATTGTTTCTGAGGCGGATATAGCCTCGACCAAGATGGAAGATCGGATATCCCCTTGGAACTGGGGAGTGTTTGTAATTGTTGCTCTGTTGTTTGGGATGATAAGCATTGGATTAACGATGGGGCATCAACTGTTTCCGGTTCGATATCCTGAAAGGATCGATAACAACTTACTACAAGAATACCAGGATCTAATTCCAGAAGTGCAACATGCGACTCCAATTTCAGCCGAAGAACTGAAGGTTTTTTTAGAACAGGAAGATGCTATCGCTTTGAGAGGTCTAGGCCTGTATCCCAGTTATGTGCCCGCAAACAAAGGGGAGCTGAATTATTTCTACCTGGCGTTTGCTCCCAGGAGTTACAAACATTTGAGCTTCCAACTGATTGGACCAGAAGAGGCTGGGATCGTATTACCAATGGAGGCCCGCCCAGAAAGCTTCCTAAATGCAAGTGACGTGCTTGTTTTTGGTTGTAGAGTTGAAAACGAATATTTCCCTGATTTACCAGGCTATGTTGACGGGCTGGTGGTGATCGTCAAAACGAATCCGCCGCAGTTATTTTCACGCTATCCTGTTCCTGACCTGGCCTGTCCTTTCCCTGCACCGTGAAGCTTCATTTGTAGCACTTGCAAGGCTCAGAATAGGGCCATCCCATAGCAACAGTCTACAACACTTTTTTATCTTCCAAGCCAACAACACTATGAAACTGAGCGGGCCGACAAGGGCAAAGCTCGGGTTTCCAGAGTCCAGTGTCCAAAACAATGTTCTTGCAATGGCGCGAATGGGTATAGTAAGAGGCTGAATAACGGCCAATAAGCATTTGAGGAGTCTGATGCGCGTACAAACCAAAGTCTGGGTGATGTCCACTACACGGTTCGGGTAAAATGAGTTGAGCAACCTTATATTTCCACCCCAATAATTAGGAGAAAATTTGATTAATAAGCTGATCTCATTCTTAGGAAACACACTTTCACACAATAAAGCCGCTATTATACCTGTTTATTCAATAATCGCTTTTATGATTTATTCTTGGACCTTGATAACGTTCTTTTACACTTTACCATCATGGATAAAATTTCTGACACTTAAAGAAATCACAATAATCTTTGCATATGCAATGATTATTGACCTGTTCGAAAGCATAATAGTTTTGGTTGGTCTCCTATTCTTATACTCGCTTCTCCCGAAATCTTGGTTGAAAGATGGCTTTGCGTTACACGGAACTTGGTTTGCAATCAGTTATCTAGGAAATATTATGGTTTATTTCATCCCAACATTTAAAATCAATCAATGGATACCAAACCCAAGGTTGTGGTTTATCATAATTTTTTTTGTGGCTATTCTCACCACTTTATTTTTCTCTCGCTTGAGTATCTTAAAAAAATCTACATTTTTCCTTCTAGAGCGTATGCCCACTTTTCTTGCAATCTTTATACCCGTATCAGTAATTTCTCTATTTATTATCACAATCAAGTTATTTTTTTGAGGTTTTGTTAATGTATACAATCAGTCGTCGTGATTTTCTTAAATTTTCAAGTGTTTTTCTTGGCGCTACGATATTCTCTCATTCCAAATTCCATTCAAATGAACAATCTATTCAAAGACCAAATATCATCATTTTGATTTTTGACGCAATGTCGGCTAATAACCTTTCGATATATGGATATCCACGGAAAACAACACCCAACTTTGAACGTTTCTCGAACCGTGCAACAGTATACCATTCGAATTATGCTGCAGCGAATTTTACATCTCCCGGCACAGCAACGTTGCTTACAGGCATGGAACCATGGAAACATCGTGCTTTCAACCTTGGTGGTCTGGTTGCCAGGGAATTAATTGAAAACAATCTTTTCAATCTGCTAGGGAATGATTATTACTCTGTTGGATTCTCGCAAAATGTTTGGGCCAATAATCTCCTCTCCGAATTCGACCCCAGCCTAGACTGGAAATTATTACCATCGACATTTAGTGCAAGTATGAAAAGGGTTCTATATTCATCTTATATTCCGAATGATGATTTCATGTCGTATTATGCATTCGATGAATATCTTGGCCTCACACATACGGGAGCGAATCGTATACCAGGCTCACTCTCACTTGGCTTCTTAGGGTCAATATTATTTACACAGATCCAAGAAACCCCCGAAAAGGATTTCCCATACGGTAAACCAATCTCCAGCAATGCCTTTTATTATGACAACAAGAAGGTTTTTATGGAAATTGCTCAATGGATTGAGCAATTAAACCAAAAGTCACCATTTGTTGGCTATTTTCATTTTTACTCTCCTCATGCACCGTATTCCCCGCATAAGGATTTCGTTGGTTTTTTCGAAGATATGCCTCTTGTAAATAAGCCGTATCATAAACTATCCTATGATAAATTTCCCCAAAGAAAAATTAAGGAACAGCGAGATCATTATGACGAGTATATTGCCAATGTTGATGCAGAGTTTGGCAACCTGCTCGATTCTCTTGAAGGAATGGGTATTCTAAATAATAGTTATCTCGTGCTTGCGTCTGATCACGGCGAAATGTTTGAAAGGGGTGAAATAGGACATGGCACGGCTTTGCTCTACGAGTCGGTTATACGCAGCCCGCTCATCATCTCGAAACCGGGACAAAAAAAAAGAGTAGACATATATTCGCATACCTGTAACACAGACATTGTACCAACACTTCTACACAATATTGGAGCTAAGATACCAGATAACCTTGATGGAAGAATTCTACCCGGGCTTGGCGGAACTGAGGATTTCGAGCGGTCCATATTCTCAGTTGACGCAAAAGAAAATTCAGCTTTTCTTCCCATAGAAAGGGCAACGATTGCTCTGAATAGAAAAAACTACAAATTAATTCACTATACAGGATATGAAAAATATGATCAGCAATTTGAATTATTTAATCTTCACGAGGATCCAAACGAGTTGACTAACCTTTTTAACATAGATACCGTTATAGCTTCACAGATGAAGGATGAATTGTTAACTTCTCTTGCTGATGCTAACCGACCCTTTCGAAAGTCTTGAAATGAATCCAGATCGCATACTATACCTTGATATTGCTAAAGGCATTGGCATCTTACTGGTAATTTTGGGGCATAACTATATCAAGGCCTCGGTGTCGGGCATGGAGCAGTTCATCTTCTCCTTCCACATGCCATTTTTCTTCCTGCTTTCGGGGATGCTCTTCAAACCGGATTACCCTTTGCTGATGCTGTTCAAGCGCCGCTTTGCGACGTTGATCCGCCCCTATCTGGTTACGATCCTTCTGCTATATTCTGTATACTTTTTCTACACGGATACCAAATTGATGACACTCCTGCGGCGCGTAGGAGGTTCGTTTTACGCCTCGGGCAATTATATCGAATGGGCACAATTGTGGTTCCTGCCCCATCTGTTCCTATTGAATCTGTTTGCAGGAGTGCTGTTCCTGCTTTTCTACGGGCGAATTAAGTGGTTATGGCTCCGACTTGTCTTCCTGGCAGCCATGCTCTGGGCCGGGGTTGCTTTCCTGCCAATTTATTACATGAAAGAGGTATCCATTGCTGGACAGACAATCCTGTTGGATGGTCTCCCCGCCAGCGTGGATTTGCTGTTGATTACGGCAACTTACTTTCTAATTGGTTATGAAATACGGCAACTGGTCCCCGAGCGTTTCTTTGCTTCCATCTGGACGCTGATTATCTCAGGGCTGCTGCTCATCGTTCTGAACGTTATCTTCCCTTACCGTTTGGATCTCTTCTTCCGCATCTATGACTCTTACCTTGTGAATACGCTCGAAGCGCTTTCTGGCAGCGTTTTCCTCCTGTCACTTTCCGGCCAGATCGCCCAGCATCAAAACTGGTTGTTTAGAACCCTAAAATACTTCGGGCAGATCACGATCATCCTGTTGATCTTCCACCAGCCAGCGCAAACGATTACCTTTGGCCATATCAAGCGGATGGTTGGAAATCCCTTTCTGGCAGGTTTGATCTCCTTCCTGGCTTCGGTGGGCGTGCCAGTACTGATTTACCAACTGATCCTGAAAGATAATTCTCGGTTGGCAAGCTGGTTTGGATTGCATCAACCTGATCGGTCAAAGCTGGAAACCAACGCATGAGCAGCGAGCGGGCTGAGAAAATTCGATTTGTGGCGTTACGGTAAAAGGTGCGCGCATTAATCCCGAAATATGCAACTAAGACCAAACCAATCACCTGAAACACTTTCGCACCAAAATTTCACAAAGGCGCGCCAATCCCACTGGGATTCCATCGCCCGCAAACGTGATAATTGGCGTGGTATGGGAAGCTGGTATCACCGCCGCCTGGAGTATATCTATCACTTTCTCATCAGCCCCGGGCAGCGTGTCTTAGAAGTCGGCAGTGGTACAGGAGATTTACTTGCAGCGGTTCAGCCCGCACACGGAGTGGGGATTGATTTTTCAGTTGAGATGGTCACGCGCGCTAAACAACATCACCCTGAACTCGAATTCATCCGGGCTGATGCACACGAACTGTCAGATATAAAAGGCCCCTTCGACATCATCATCCTTTCCGACCTGGTTAACGAATTGTGGGATGTGCAAGGATGCCTTGAAGAAATCAAGCCACTTTGTACCCCTCGAACGCGTCTCATATTCAACTTTTACAATCGCACATGGGAACTCCCCCTCCATATTACACAACTTCTAAACCTGGCCACCCCCACCCTTGCCCAGAACTGGCTCACCCGTCACGATGTCACCAACATGCTCCATCTGGCAGGCTTCGAAACCATCCGCTCCTGGCATGAAATTCTCTGGCCCTTGCCGCTCGGCGGTTTCTTCAACAAGTTTCTGGTGCGGCTGTGGCCTATCCGGGAGTTTGCCCTATCCAATTTTGTCATCGCCCGCCCACAACCCCAAAGGGCGGAGAAAAAACCGAAGGTGTCGGTCATCATCCCGGCGCGCAACGAAGCAGGCAATATCAAAGCCATCATCGAGCGGGTACCCAAAATGGGACAGGAAATGGAATTGGTCTTCGTTGAGGGGCATTCGAAAGACAACACCTACGCCGCCATCAAACGGGAACTCGCCGCGCATCCAACTACCCCAAGCCTGCTTTTGCGTCAAACGGGCATCGGCAAAGCGGATGCAGTTCGGCTTGGCTTCGAGAAGGCCAGTGGCGAGGTATTGATGATATTGGATGCCGACATGACCGTCCCACCCGAAGACCTGCCGCGGTTTTACGAAGCGCTGGTTTCTGGCAAAGGTGAATTTATCAATGGTGTGCGGCTGGTCTACCCGATGGAAGCGCAGGCCATGCGCAGCCTGAATTTCCTGGGAAACAAATTCTTCAGTATGGCTTTTTCCTGGCTTTTAGGTCAACCCATCAAAGACACGCTGTGCGGTACAAAAGTGCTCTGGAAGAGTGATTATGAAAAAATCGCCGCTAATCGCTCCTACTTTGGCGATTTCGACCCCTTCGGCGATTTCGATTTGATCTTCGGCGCGGCCAAGCAAAACCTGAAAATCGTGGACCTGCCCATCCGCTATCGTGAACGGACGTATGGCTCGACCAACATCTCACGCTGGAAACACGGTTTGCTGCTGATGCGCATGGTCGCATTTGCCGCGAGGCGTATCAAGTTCGTTTAATTTACGGGCATTGTCGCTCACCCACCTGTGGCACATAAATCGCAATCTGGTCTTCGGGAATGACCAGCGCTTCCTGATAATTACAAAGAATATGCTTCATCACCCGCCGCACCCAGGCGTTGTTTTCTTCCCCAAATGCATAATTCTTTCCCAAAAGCCTGTAAGCTAAGGGATCAACCACGATAGCGGCGAAACGCTGGCTTTCCATGTCTGCGCGGAAGATTTGCAAATACTCTTGATTATTCCCCATTGCCATTTCCATTAATTCTTCGCGCTCGTATTCGGGGGTCATTTCGACATCATCAAGCATATGCATGGAAATCAAATGGCGCTGTGTGATGAACAGGATTTCTCTATCTTGCGTATTGGCGTCGTCCACATAGGCTTGAATTTTCTGGATAACGGTTTGTGCGCGGGCTGGATCATAGGCCTTAAATCCCCCGTTAGACTGTAGCAAGAACCAAGCTGGAACAGCGATTAGCAACACGACCAAGCCCCAGGGAAGTGTGAATAGTTTGCTGACTTCTCCATCTTCGGGAGTATATTTCCTGAAGACAATATAAGCAGTGACAATGAGCAGCATACTCAGGTAAGCATCCAGGTTGTGGATGTCGACTCCGCCACCAATTTTCATGCTGACCACCAGCCCCCCAATGAATAACACTAATAGAGCAGCGAAGATCAACCCCAGGCGTAGAGGGTGAAGGTCCCTGCGGCGCTGGCGTAGGGCAAGATAGATCGCTGTCCACATTGGCAGGGAGGCAATTAACGCGGCTGGCAATACACCTACGCTATATGAAGTATTGGGAAATAGCCGGTACCAGAGCAAGTTGGAGGTCAGGCTTGTGTAAAAGAATTCGAGGTTGGGGATGCCTGAGAAAGCGATATAAACTTGTTGCGAAGCAAAAGCGATCCCAAAGCCAACGATAAACCAGAGTGCTGGCTTGAGCAGATACCGAAAAAGCTTTTTCCCCTGATATGGCACTTTCAGCAAAAACAAAACGGATGCCAGAATCCCCGGCATGAGATACCAATTGATACGGCTCAAGCCGCTCCAGATCGATGCGATGATCAGGACGAGCCAGTTACGGCGGTCATCGTCGACTGAGAAACCCCAAAGAATCAGCAGCAACGGGATTGCCAGATGGAAATAGACCGGTCCCTGGAGTAGATACAACAACATCCAAAGCCAGAGCAGCCAACGATAATTGCGATCTTTTATGGATAAACGCCGAATCAAAGTTTGGGCTGTCAACCCAAGAAGAGCAAAGCGCAAGAAGACTTGCCAAAAGCGATGGAACCAAAGCGGCGCATCCAACCAATACGGTGGCACCAGCAAAAGATGCAGGCTGGGATGCAGGATGGGCCAGGGTAAGCGCTCCCCAAAGATTTTCTCCGATACAAACAGCGAAGGATAATAATACCGGCTGGTTTCAGACCATCCCATTGCAAAGGGATAATTCGTAATACCGGAGAGTTGAACAACTACTACATGAACCGTTGTTTGGAATAGTATAACTACCAGTAGAGAAGTCAGCCAGTTGATATCTTTCTTCAGCGCTTTCAAACCATACATCCCCATCATGCTGAAGGCCCAGAAGATGAGAAAACGCACCCAACCCAGGTCACCGAGCAGATCGCGGCTAAAGGGAAAGGTGAAAACAAATGTATAGCCCGTCAGGGAAAATACTAACAGGAAGAAGCCCAACCAGCGGATTCGTGCAGGAACCTCTAACAGGGACAAAGTCCTTTCGCGCGTGTGGAAGCAGGTTGAGGTCAGGGCTAGAAGCGCGATGAGTTCCCCTATGCCGAGAATCGACAACAATCCCATCCATGATTTGCTAGCGAGAATCACCACATCCAGTTCATTCGCCAGGTGAATAAAATCCCAGATCGCTAGAAACAGCAAAATCGCGGAGAGCAAAAGGACGCTTCGCCAAAAAGTAAGACGGGATGGCTGTGTCATTTTTTAGCGCGGGATTTCGTAAATCTTGACATCCGGGTTGACGGCTGCCAGCGAGATTTGCGGCAAAAACTGGGGCAGAGAATACTCGAAGGATGCGAGCAGGCGCAAATCAGTTTCTCCTGCCAACAAGCGCGTGAAGAAATCGCATTCGACCGGATTGGTCTGGCAAATATATTCATCATTGAAGCGGATATAAGTATAGCTGTCGATCACCAGGTAATTCACGTTCCGCTCATAAAGGCCGGTTTCACCCTGGTTATACTGGTAGGCTTTATTGTTCGGGACGGTTTCGCCCGGATACTTGATCGTGTATATTGGGTAGTTGCGAGTTCTGGCAAAGTGGTTTTCTGGGATTGCAGGTGGATACAAAGTGTACTCAAGGATCGTATCCGGCTCGAGCGTTTCAATGAACTTGCCAGCCGGTGTGCGAGCGTCGTTGGCAAACAAGAGCGCAACGCTGACAACCTGCAAAAACGAAACCAGAATGACAAGTACAACCGCAATACTTATAAAAGGCGCTGCAATGGTATAGCCGCGCTGCTTGACCGACGAGATTACATCTTCAACAAACAAACTGGCCAACACAGCAAACATAGGTAAAAATGGCAGGAAAAACCTGGGCACATAATTGTAAGAAAACAAGAAAGGGATATCAAACAACACAATTGCAATCAGGACGGTAAGAACAATGTCCATCCTGTTGCGATCTTCTTCCACTTTTTTGAGGAGATACAGGATGAGCCTAACTGCGCCCCAGAAAAAAGCGATCAGGAAAAGGATGTATGCCGCCGTCCCAACCGCGCTTTGGAACGTGTCCCATTGCCCATAGAAACCGATCAGGCTGTCCGGGCTGCGGCCATAGCTGGCAAAGCGCAGGGCTGCGGGAATCATGCGCTTGAAATAGAATGACATCCAGAACAACGCTTTGGGCGTTCCCATCACATAACCGGCCACGGTCAGGGCAGCGGAGATAAAGATTGTTTCAACCGTCCGCAGCCAATCTTTGAACATGGTCTTCCAGTTCGAAATCAGGAAAATAACCAGCAGGATAACGATAAAACTCACCCCGGTATATTTGCTGGAAGCGGCACAGCCCGTCGAGAAAAAAGCCAGGTACAGCCAGAGCCTGTAACTGGTCAGTCGATATTTAATGATGGCATACAAAGAAAGCGTGATAAAGAACAGCAAATACAAGTCATTGTGCGCAAAGCGGGCATTATGGGCCAGCGCCGTATTCGACAGGGCAAAGAACGCTGCCAGCAAGTGAATATATATGTTCTCACTCGCCATCTTTGCGATGGAATAGATCAGGATGACCGTCAACCCGCCCAGCAAAACCGATATCAGCCTGGCCGATACCAATACATCTACCGAAGAGCCACCTGCCTGTTCAACCACCCACCCAACACCATACATAATATGCTTGGGCAGCGATGGATAGTTATAGTCCGGTTCGGTCTCGTCGAATTTCATCTCCCCGCCCAGGGCCATATTCACGCGCCAAAACAGTTCGTCCGGATTCCATAGCGATGGGGCCCCCCATGAAATGCCTGGAATTGTCACCAGCAGGAATAGTAAAAACAACACGATCGGGATGAATTTTTCGTATCGAGTAAGATATTTTGTGAGTTCAAATTTCATACGAAAGCCTATCTTAATCGCTACTCTTGCACAGCGGGTGCAACTGGAAGCTGAGACGAGCAGTCAACATCCTCTTGTCTGGGGATAAGCAACTGAATTTGTGCACTCTTATATGTTTCAATTTCATCGTAATAGCATAGCACCGGCTCTACCACCCATTTTACCCAGGCGTTGTTCTCCTCCCCAAACTGGTAGTTGCTGTCCTTCACCGGAGCTCTCAAAGGCTCAGTAATGATCAAAGAAAAGCGATGTGTTTCCAGTTCTGCATAAAGAGTTGCGAAATAAGCAGCCTCAGCCGAAATAAGCAGCCTCAGCCCCCATAGCCGCATTCATGAGCACTTTCTTTTCATATTCGGGCACAAGCGGTACATTCTGGACATATCCGAAGGTCAACAACTGGCGCTGATCTATAAAGAGAATCTCACCCTGAGATTTCCTCGCTTCTACCTCTTGCCGAATGGTATCCAGGATTTCATCCACTTCATCTAGGGGCGGGAGCATTTCAAGGAATTTCTCATCGGAAACATCGGTCAGGGTGACCAGCCATGATAAGTCTTCAGCAGACTGGAACGAGCGCAATGCGGACAAAGGCTGAATCCCAGGGATGACCAATAGAAGAATCAACGTCCCCTTTATCCAAACCGGGGATGTATCGATCTGACCCAGCCATTGCCTGCCTCCGTTTTCCCAGGCGATCACGGCCGTGAACAATAAACCGATCAAGAACATATCCAAGTTGTGCAAATCCCCACCGCCGCCAATCTTGGTAGATACGATCAAGCCAACAACCAGAAAGGCAAATAAGGGTAAAACTAGTGCCAGCTTTTGCCAAGAATTTGGCTTCCATTTTTTCGTTACGGACAGATAAACCAGCAAAATGATTAATGGAGCTACAGCGATCAGCAAGGCCAGTAGAATGCCCCAGCCATAAGTTGCATTGGGGAAAAGCCGGTACCACAACAACGGCTGCGCAGAAACAGAGGTTGTTACTGAATCAATGCTGACAGAAGGCGCCACGGGAGATGCTATAGATGGAGGAAACGCAGGAGCAACAACATCGGGAGCAGTAACCCGGTTTATGATTCTCCCCGATATTTCTCGAACCCAATCAAAAAATGCAGACCCAAAATATCCACCCATTGCGCCAGATAATCCCAAGATAAGTGCTCGCCACCAGGTTGACTTGCTCAAACGCCCGTTTTCGAGTATCACACCTGAGAATTCAAGCATCACGATCCAAATGCCGGGAGCAAACAACCAGGTGAAACGACTTTCTTCAGCAAAATAACCAGTTACAAAGATCAATGGAATAGCAAGCCACAAAGGGCTACGCCAGAGCAAAGCAACCACAAAAGCGCAAATGATCAACGGCGGATGTATCGGGCCCTGCTTCAAGAAAATAAAAGTCCAGAAGGCCACTAAGACCCACAGCTTTTTATCTTTGAAATCGGAGCGGAAAGCGGCAAAACCAAGCAGCAAATAAGGGAAGACCGTTGTCAATCCCACCCAGAACCGCTCCGTTTGGATAGAAATTCGAGGAAATATAAATGGCAGGCCACCAATAAACTGACGGCCAATATCCAACAGCACAGTTACATCCTGATCAAGCGGGTAATCATACAAATGCCGCCCAAACATCATCGAATAGTCCCACAAGCGGTTTCCCTCGGACCAACTGAGAGAAAAGGGGTAATCACTTACGTTGATCAACGCCGCAGCAAACGAAAAAGCGCTTGAAGTAAGCAGCAAAGCAGCCAAAAGACTTGACCATTTCAGTAAAATATTGTCCTTCTGAATGAATATTGCCATGCCAAAAACTATATAAATCCAGAGGAAAATGCGAAAATACAACCCACTAAACACTATTCCCCACAGGGTATACTGTAAAAACCAGACGGGGAATACCAGTAGTATCATCACTACAAGCCAGCGAAAAACTTGAGTTTTTTCACGAAAAGATATTATACGGTCAGGAAATGCACCAAAAACAGATGGTTTCCATAGGATCAGCAGGACACCAACCCAGGTCAGGACACTAAATAACACAAGGCCCAAAAAGCCCAATCCCCACTTGAACGAAAACTCCCCCAGCCAGATGCCAGTACCCCAGGCTATCTCATAAAACTCGATACATGCACGGACCAGAATATAACCAAAGCCAGCCAGTATAAATATGCTGACGAATAGGTAACCCCATTTCTGGTTCTCATTATGTTCCGACATAGGATACCCTAACTCCGACTAGTGATAATCTCTTCAAAAAAGCGGATGCGCTCGCGTTCTTTCGCGACCTGGTCAATCGATGTAATCAATCCTCGATCTACACGGCGACCTTTCATACGATAAGCAAAATCACGAATTGCTTGTGCATGCGTCTGAATATTATCCTCTTTATTGGGAATCCTCAATAAGAAATCGGCATCTAAATCATGGAGATTGGTATCAACATAAGCCAATACAAGCGGTAATCCTAGCGCCAGGCACTCGCGGCTTTTCAAGGGTGATGCCTCCCCCAGACCGATACGATGCAAGCCAAGCGAACTGATAGCTACATCCGCACCAGCCAGGATTTTCTTATATTCCACTGCCGAGAGATACCCATGCAAATGCAGGTTTTCAGGAAGCGCTTCCACACCTGGCAATTCATCGTAGCCAATGATATCCAGATTTATTTCGGGAATGAGGCGTGCCAGTGCGACTAACTTATCCACGCCATGCCAGAGATAACCGGGATTACCTATAAAAGCCAGCCTGGGCTTCGAATTGGAAGGGGCAGGCAAAGGCTCAAAACTTTCCAGATCGATGCCATTAGCAATTACGCAGGTGGGCTTGCGATATTTTGAAAAAGCGGGCGCGTTAGCCAGTTCATGCGAAACCGCCACCAAGCCATCCAGACGATGCAGTAAAAACCCACGCGTGAGACGATTGTACAATGCATACACCTTGCCCAACTCCTCGTGCTGGGTCAGGTCGTTGGTGTTGGTCTCGCCGACCAACGGAGAAATATTCGCCAGTCGATGCACGGGATAGACATACATTGCAAGACGAATGTAGATCACATCAGGATGATAATTCTCCACTGCCTGCACAAGTTGTTTAGCTGCCGCGATGCGGTTGAGTTCGGTACGGGCTGTCCCGGCTAAGTTGTAAGGGATGACTTCAGCAGGCACGAGGGCGGATAGAAACGTGTAGCGAGATGTGTGCATGAAGAGGCGGGCTTCATGTCCGCCCGCCTGCCAAATCTTGATCTGCCGATCCAGTTTCTTGCCTACACCGCTATCAACTGTACGCGGCCAGTGCAGGGTGATAGATGCGATCCGCATGAATCAGACCTCGACCTGGTGCTGGCGTTTCTGTCGAGCGCGGTACCAATCGCGCGCCATCGTATAGATGCCTTGCATCAGCGGCCCTTCCACAAAGCGGCTGTAGGATGGGTAATCCCAGAAGGATTTCTTCGGAGCGCTCATAATAGCTTCGAATTCATCATCTGTCAGGCCAAGTTTTTTAACCACGTACTCACGATCTTCCTCCTGCATGGCCGGCGCATAGGTGGGCTTTTCGAGCTCTTTGAGTGCCGCATCGCGCGTGATCTCCCCCGAACAGACCAAACTGGAGAAATGACAGCGACGTTTATCGTAGCCAAATTTGACGGGCAAAATATAACCTTG
>WOR8_10008844_pt1 | contig 17836 bp, 16 predicted proteins | sample DeeMarSeWOR38_10_FD_19890 | JGI IMG/M metagenome (IMG submission 19890)
TCCTTTTTCTGCAGAATTTTCGCTGCTCGGCTGCGTGAAATGGCAAAATACAAACCACATTAATAATAAAGTGATACGCTAATATTCAGGGACATTAAATAGGCAACCATCTCAGAATTGCTTAAAAACCAGGAGAAAAAATGATTCGTATCGGTATCGTTGGGGCATCAGGCTACACCGGGGTCGAGCTTGCGCGTCTTCTCAGCGGCAGCCCGGACGTCAAACTCACGGTGGCTACCTCCCGGCAGTATAACGGCAGGAAACTTGCAGATGTTTATCCCAGTCTGGCGGGCCTGGTTGACATTGTCTGCGAGGATTTGCAGACAGCAGAATTGGCAGACCGGGCTGATTTGTTTTTTACGGCTGTGCCCCACCAGACAGCCATGGCAATAGTTCCTGATCTTTTGCAGGCCGGAAAAAAGGTTGTGGATCTCTCAGCAGATTTCCGGTTGCATGATGCGACAGTATATGAAAAATGGTACCAGAAGCATACCGCGCAGGAATATCTAGCTGAGGCGGTATACGGCTTGCCTGAACTGCACAGGCAGAAGATTGCAAAAGCAAGGCTGGTTGCTAACCCCGGTTGCTATCCGACCAGTGTTATCCTGGGGTTGGCACCATTGCTGCGGGCTGGAGTCATTGAACCTGAAACCATTATAGTTGATTCCAAGTCAGGTGCTTCCGGGGCCGGGCGGTCAGCCCAGACCGGTACTCTCTTCTGCGAAGTGACCGAGGGTTTCAAGGCCTACAAGGTAGGCGCACACCGGCACACGCCGGAAATGGAACAGGAAATAAGCGCACTCTGCAATACATCCGTTACTATTTCGTTTACGCCGCATCTGCTGCCCATGTCAAGGGGTATCCTCAGTACGATTTATGCAAAACTGGTCAGGCCTCTGACAGATGAAGAGATGTCTGAGCTGTACCTTGCCTTTTATAAGGAAGAACCTTTTGTCAGGCCCTGTGCATCAGGAGTATTTCCGGCAACACAGTTTGTCAGGGGATCAAATTTTTGCGATATAGGTGTTAAAGCTGACAGCCGCACGGGCAGGGTGGTAGTTCTCTCGGCAATCGACAACCTTGTGAAAGGGGCAGCCGGACAGGCGGTACAGAATATGAATCTCATGTGTAACCTGCCTGAGACCACGGGGCTCCGGGTTGTTCCTTTGTTCCCGTGAAGCAAAAGCGGAACATAAAACTGCTTCTGGCTTTTGATGGTACCGCTTATGCCGGCTGGCAAAAGCAGAAGTCCGAAAAGACAATTCAGGGGGCCGTAGAGGACAGCCTGCATGTTATGACCGGGGAGCGCACCTGTCTCCACGGCGCCGGAAGAACCGATGCCGGGGTTCATGCTCTGGGCATGGCGGCAAATTTTACAACCGGCACAGAAATTCCTTGTCCGGGTTTTGTCAAGGGTTTAAACAGCCTGTTGCCTGCTGACATACGGATATTGGAGGCGGCCGAGGTTGAGGAGGATTTTCATGCCCGGCGCAGTGCCAGGGCCAAGACCTACTGGTATAACCTGACACACGGCCCGATACAGTTGCCGACCGAACGGTTCTATTGTGCCCATGTATTTGCAGATCTTGATTTTCCGGCCATTAAGACAGGTTTGGTCCATCTGATTGGAACCCACGACTTTTCAAGTTTTGAGGGTTCCGGTTCCCGGGATCCGGAGTTTACCGGCCGGGGAGCTGTGCGTACCATTTATGAGGCCGCTCTCAAAACATTGGAACCAGGGAAGTATCATAGGTTTGTTATAACCGGCGACGGCTTTCTCCGGCACATGGTAAGAAACATTGTCGGCACCATGCTTGAGGTGGGTCGGGGCAGGTTGGCACCCTCTGAAGTTGCCGGTATCCTGGCTGCAAGGGACAGGTCGGCTGCAGGGCCCACAGCTCCTGCCCGCGGCCTTTTTTTAAAAGAAGTGCTTTACATGTAACCCGCATCTTATAATTTCAGTCACTTATAACTTTAAGCACTAATAATTTTGTAACTTTACTGTATAGGAATCTTCACTGAGAGGAATGTTGCCATGACACCATATGCAGAGCTCAGCACAGCTGTATTGCAAGCCCTCAAACAAAAACTGCTTGCCCGCTACACCGCTTTTCAGGAGAAAAATCTCACCCTGGATATGACCCGCGGCAAACCGAGTCCAGAGCAGCTTGATCTCGCCATGGGAATGCTGAACGGTGATATCAATCGAACGTATCGTTCGCATAGCGGGGTGGATTGCCGCAATTACGGGGGGCTTGATGGTATCAATGAGGCCAAAACGCTTTTCGCCGAATATCTCGAAGTCGCTGACAACGAGATACTGGTCGGTGACAGTGCAAGCCTGAAAATGATGCATGATACCATAATGGGGGCCCTTGTCTATGGTGTGGTTGACAGCGAACAGCCCTGGGGAAAACTTGATGAGATTAAATTCCTCTGCCCCAGCCCAGGATATGACCGGCATTTTGCAATCTGCCAGTATCTGGGGATCTCGATGCTGACCATTCGGATGGATGCAGATGGACCTGACATGGATATGGTTGAAGAGCTCGTGGCCGCAGATGAAACAATCAAGGGAATATGGTGCGTTCCAAAGTACAGCAATCCCACCGGTATCACCTATTCTGACAAGGTGGTTGACCGGCTCGCCTCTATGCCGGCAAAGGCAGGGGATTTTAGGATTTTCTGTGATAATGCCTATGCGGTTCATCACCTCTCAGATGTTCATGATCCCCTGAAAAACATGCTTTCAGCCTGTAAGGAGGCAGGAAACCCGGACAGGATTTTTCTTTTCGGCTCAACATCCAAAATCAGCTTTGCCGGTTCCGGAGTGGCCATTATGGCTGCAAGCAGAAGAAACATGGAGTTTATTCTGGACAAGATGCAGTTCCAGACCATCGGCCCCAATAAGCTGAACCAGCTGCGCCATGTCCTGTTCTTCAAAAATCTCTCGGGGATTGAAACACATATGAAAAAACATGCGGCCATCCTGAAACCCAAGTTTGATGCAGTCCTTGATGTACTGGACAATGAACTTGGCGGCAGCGACATAGCATCGTGGAGCAGGCCCAATGGCGGTTATTTTATCAGTATAGATACGCTTGGCGGCTGCGCCCGGGATGTCATAAAAAAAGCGGCTGAGGCAGGCGTCAAGCTGACACCTGCAGGGGCCACCTTCCCCTATGGCAAAGATCCGGAAGACAGAAATATCCGCATAGCTCCCTCCTTCCCATCTGTAGCAGACGTGAGAAAGGCAATGGAGCTTGTGGCCATCTGCATCCAGCTGGTAAGTATAGACAAGCTGCTGGGCCAGCCCTGATAATCTGGCATCAGCAGCCTGAATGATCTTGACCTGGCCAGGTAAAAATGCCTATTTTGGTTGTGGGTAAAAATACCTAATTGGCTGAAGTTGTAGGCAGGTATTCAAATTCTCTAATCTTCCCCGCTTTTTTCGACTGATACATTGTGGTACTTTGTAGTATTGGCAAGGGTTAAACGCTGAGAATTTTTTAAGAATCCGGCCTCAGTTTTCCTTGACAAGGGGTAGTGTTTGAATTAAGAAACTGCCGCTAAGTGGACGTGTTATCCTGCTACCTTAACCAAGGAGCTTTTAGCGTGGCACAACAACCTCTTTTGGATCATCTGTATGTGGCCGCCTTTTTTCTGGGCGGTCTTCTTATGGCAGTGGGGCCATTCATTATTGCCCACATTTTTGCCCCCCGCAGCACCAGAAACATTTCAAACAAGACCAGACAGTTTATCGAATGCGGCGTTGAACCAATCGGTGATGCCTGGATCCGGTTCGGTATTGTCTACTATCTCTATGCCTTGATATTTCTGGCCTTTGACGTTGACGTCCTGTTTCTGTTCCCAGTCGCCCTGGCCTATGACAGCGGCTTGGTTATTCGTGATTTTGTTGAGATCCTAATTTTCGTCAGCATTTTAGCGCTGGCATTAGTCTATGCATGGAAAAAGGGAGTGTTTAAGTGGGAACGCAAGACGTACAGCCCCCGATAATTCATTTTTCAAGCCTTGACAAGCCTGCTGTGCTATCGAGATGATGGCTACAGGAGCTTCACGTTTTGACCTGGCACGGTTCGGAGCAGAAGTCTTCAGGCCCTCTCCCCGGCAGTGTGATGTCATGATCGTGGCCGGGACCATCTCCAAGAAGATGGAGCCGGCAGTGAAAACTCTTTACGACCAGATGCCGGAACCCAAGTGGGTTATTGCCATGGGAAACTGTGCCATATCAGGCGGTCCATTCGTTTTTGAAGGCCAGTACGGCATTGTCGAGGGTGCGGATAAATTCCTGCCTGTTGATATCTATATCCCGGGCTGTCCTCCCAGGCCTGAAGCGCTTATTGAAGGGATTCTGGAACTTGAAGAAAAGGTCACCGGTTTCCGGAGATGGCCACGGGTGGAGGCCAAATAAGAAATGCTGCTGCGAAAAATAAAAGAGGCTTTAAACAGCTTATACGAAGATGTGCAGGAAGCTCCGGAAGTGCCTGAAGCGGCGGCTGTAGAGCCTGCTCCGGAAACGGAAACAGCACCCCCTGCTGAAGAGGCAAAGACTGAAGAAGGCGGGCCCGAGCAGGCAGAAGAGGCCGCGGCTGAAACACCTGAGGAACCTGCTGCCCCACCGGGCCCTAAAGAAACGGATTACAGGACCAAAGGCTATCATCTTGATGTTGATTTGCCACCTGAAAAAGTTGTGGCCGCCGCCGAGATCCTTAACCGGGAGAATTTCTTTATTGAAGCTGTTACCGGTGTTGACTGGATTGATGACCAGCAGCTGGAAGTAGTCTATGACTTCAACCATTTTGCTGAACTCTGCCGGGTCGTAGTCCGCTCCAGGGTGGACCGCAGCAACCCGGAAATACCGACAATATCCCATATCTACCAGGGCGCCAACTGGCACGAAAGAGAAACACACGACTTTTTCGGCATTAAATTTACCGGCCATCCCAATCTTGAACCGCTGCTTTTGCCGGAAGATGCTGATTTCCATCCACTGCTTAAGGATTTCAAGGCATGAACGGATTACTGCAACAAGATGTGAATCAGGAAACCTTTGTCTTAAACCTGGGACCGCAGCATCCGGCAACCCATGGAGTACTGCGCGTCAAACTGGTTATGGACGGAGAATATATCGTTGAGGCGGAACCGGTTCTCGGCTATATCCACCGGATGCATGAAAAGATGGGCGAAAACAGGACCTGGGCCCAGTTTCTGCCCAATTGCGGCAGAATGGATTACCTTTCAGCCCTGTCCTACAACCATGGATACGTTGCGGCCGTTGAACGGGCCGCGGGTATTGAAGTGCCTGAGCGGGCGGAGTACCTGCGGGTTATCACTGTTGAATTGAACCGCATCTCCAGCCACCTCCTGTGGTTTGGCGCCTTTGTCCTTGACCTTGGCGGGTTTACACCGCTGCTCTATGCCTTTGATGACCGTGAACAGATCCTTGACCTGCTGGAATCTGTTACCGGCTCCAGGCTGACCTACTGCTATTTCCGTTTCGGCGGGGTCTACAACGATATTGATGATTCATTTATTACCGGCACCCGGGAGTTCATAAAGCGGCTGCGCAAACGGTTGCCCATGTACGATGCCCTGGTTACGAAAAATATAATCCTCATCAAGCGGCTGAAGGATATCGGCCCCATTTCCAGGGATATGTGCCGGCGTTACGGGGCAACCGGTCCGGTGGCAAGGGGTTCAGGTATTAATTTTGATGTGCGCAAGCATGAGCCCTATTCTGTCTATTCTGAATTTGATTTTGACATCCCGGTATACGAGGAGGGAGATTCCATGGCGCGCTATATGGTACGCATGGATGAGATGGAGCAGTCCATGCGTATCATAGAGCAGGCACTGGATAAACTGCCTGAGGGAGAGATCCAGCCCAAAAAGGCGGTTAAGCTGATTAAACCTGAGAAGGGTGATTACTACCATGCCGTAGAGGCGGCGCGAGGCTCATTCGGTGTACGCATTGTCAGTGACGGCAGCAATTCCGCCTATCGCTTGAAGCTGCGTTCACCAACTTACTCCAATCTGAGCCTTTTCGGCGAGGCCAGCAGGGGCATGCTGCTTCCCGATGCCCTGGCGCTCATGGGCAGCCTTGACCTGGTGATACCGGAGATAGACAGGTAGTTGTGTAATCTACGCCACGCAGGCGGAAGCAGACTGCATAAGATAAACCCAGATGAAAAGGATGTAAAAGACAACAATGCCTGAACCGTTCAGAGTGATCCTTTTTATTATTTTCGTCATGGCCTTTGCCGGACTGAATGCCGCCTATCTTGTCTGGTGTGAACGTAAAGGTGCCGGACATATCCAGCGCCGCATCGGCCCCAAGGAGGTTGGTCCGTTTGGGCTTCTGCAGCCCATAGCCGACGGCATCAAGCTCATGACCAAGCAGCTCTTTCTGCCCAAGGGCGCCGATCCGATCCTGTTCATGGCGGCCCCGCTCATGGTCATGGTGCCGGCCATCATGAGTTTTATGGTTATCCCGTTCAGTGAGACCTTTGTTGCCCGGGAGGTGAATATCGGCCTGCTGATGATCTTTGCCTTTGCCTCGGTCAACGTTCTCGGCCTGCTGCTTGGAAGCTGGGGCTCGGCCAACAAGTATGCGGTAATTGCCGGGGCGCGCTGCGTTTCTCAGAACATTGCCTATGAAATACCCATGCTGATCACCACGATCACAATGGTCATGGTAACCAACACCATGAACTTGAATGAAATTGTCAGGGCCCAGGCCGGCTGGTTTTTCCACTGGCACATCTTCCGCCTTGACATAAGCCTGTTGATGCCTGTTGCCTTTCTCATCTTCTTTATCTGCTCCCTGGCCGAAACGAACAGGGCACCCTTCGATATGGCCGAGGCTGAGAGTGAGTTGATCGCCGGGGCCTACACCGAATACCCGGGCATGGGTTTCGGGGTTTTCTTCATGGGTGAATACGCCAACATTGTTATCGGCTGCGCCTTGTCGGTTATTCTCTTTCTGGGCGGCTGGCAGTCGCCGATACCTTTTCATCCCGCGGGTTTCCTTGGTGTTGTCTGGGGCTTGTTCTGGTTCCTTACAAAGCTCTATGCCCTGATCTTTACCGTTATCTGGATCCGCTGGACTTACCCGCGCACCCAGTTTTACGAGTTGCTCAACCTTTCCTGGAAAGTGTTGATCCCGATTTCATTGTTTAACCTGATACTCACAGCTTTGCAGATAAAGATTTTTCCCTGGCTGTAACTGAAAGGTCAAGAGAATATGAGCGGTTATTTTAAAGAGTTGATAAGCGGCACAAAAAGCCTTTTCATCGGGCTGGGGATCACCGGCAGGTATTTCTTTGAGCCGGTTGTCACCATGCAGTATCCGATGGAACACATTGAGATGACCCCGAGGTTCCGCGGCCATATCGAACTGATCCCTGATGAGGAGACCGGAGAACCCAAGTGCGTTGTCTGCGGCATGTGCCAGAAGGGCTGCCCCTCCGGCTGCATAAGTCTTGAAGGTGAAAAACGCGAAGGGGTCAAGGGGAAGGTCCTGACCAGGTACATTCTGAATTTTACTACCTGCAGTCTCTGCGGTCAGTGCGTGGAAAGCTGCAAGTTCGGGGCCATCAGATTTTCAAAGGATTACAATCTTGCCGGCCCGAGAAAGGAAGATTTTATATTTGATCTTATCAAACGGTTAAAGGAAAAAAGTTGATGGTGCCTCTGTTTTCAGCTGAAGGACTTTCCAGTCTGGTATTCATTTTCATCGTTATGACAACGGTGCTGGGTGCGGTCATTGCCACGCATTCGGAGCGCCTGATCAGGGCTGTCACCGGTCTTGCCATCTGTTTTATAGGTGTTGCAGGTCTGTATTACTACCTGAGCAGTCCCTTTGTGGCTCTCATGGAAATGTTGATCTACGTTGGCGCCGTATGCGTCACCATTGTGTTTGCCGTAATGCTTGCTGATCCGAAACCCGCCTCCGAAGTCGGCAAGGGCAGTATTTTTATAGGACCCTTGAGTTTTGCCCTTGGCATCCTGCTCTTCTGGGGCTTATCGGCCCTGGCCGGCAAAACCGTCTGGGTTCTGCCGACGGGCAGGGTAAATGACGGCTCTCTTGAAGAGGTGGGCAGATCCCTGCTGACAAACTACAGCATGGCATTTGAACTCATATCGGTAGTGCTTCTGGTGGCAATTATCGGGGCGCTCGGCGACAGCCTTATCATCTATCTTATAATTGCGGCACTGCTGTTCGGCATAGGATTTTACGGTTTAGTGCATCGCCGCACCCTGATCGGCATGCTGATCGCGGGAGAATTGATCCTGGCAGGCGCCTCCTTAAATTTCATGGCCTTTAACAGGTTCCTGGCACCCGACCCGACCGTCGGCCAGATATTCACCCTGTTTATCATGGGCATTGCCGCGGCAGAGGCAGCAATTGCCCTGAGTATAATTATTGCTGTTTACAGAAACTTCCGTACCATTGATGTTGAAGATGTGGCGGAGTTAAAAGGATAGATTGAGGAGAAGGGAAACAGGTCATGGAAATTGCTTCGTGTAAACCACTGTATGCCGTTCTAGCCGCTTTAATCGGTTCGATCCTGGTAAGCATGGCAGGACGTAAACCCAATTTCCGAGAGGGTTTGTCAACCGTTGCGGCAGTGATCATGTTCCTGATCATTGCCTCCATGGTCCCGGATGTACTGGCAGGCAAAATGCTGAAATGCACGGTTTTCGATATCCTGCCCGGATTGAGCGTAACCTTCCGGGTTGACGCCTTTTCCATGATATTTGCCCTGGCTGCCTCGTTTCTCTGGATCATTGCTGTATTCTATTCCATGGGTTACATGCGGGGGCTGCAGGAACATGCCCAGACACGATTCAACACCTGTTTTGCCCTGGCCCTGTTCGGGGCCATCGGTGTGGCTTTTGCCGACAACCTCTTTACCCTCTATCTCTTCTACGAGATTGTCAGTGTCTGCACCTATCCTCTGGTTGCCCATCACCAGGATGATGAAGGCTATATGGGGGCCCGGAAGTATATCGTTTACCTGACCACAACCGCCAAGGGCTTTATCCTGCCGGCCATGATCCTGATCTATGTATTGACCGGCTCTCTTGACTTTGCCACGAACATCAGTACCGGGATTTTCCCGCCGGGTGTGAATTCTACCCTGGTGACCATTTTATATATCTGTTGTATATTCGGGTTTGCCAAAAACGGTGTCATGCCGTTCCATCACTGGCTGCCGGGCGCCATGGTTGCACCGACACCGGTCTCCGCCCTGCTCCATGCCGTGGCCGTAGTCAAGGTTGGTGTATTCTCCACCACCCGCGTCATGCTCTATGTATTCGGGGTTGACACCATGAGTGCCCTGAATCTGGGGATACCGACAGCCTACTTTGTCTCGTTTACTATCCTCATGGCGTCGGTAATCGCGCTTTCCAAGGACAATCTCAAGGCCAGGCTCGCCTATTCCACGGTAAGCCAGCTTTCCTATATCATCCTCGGTGTTGCGCTTCTGACCCCGACTGCAATCGAGGGCGGCCTTATCCATATCACCAACCACGCCTTCTCCAAGATCACTCTCTTTTTCTGTGCCGGTGCTATCTACGTGGCTTCCCACAAGAAAAATATTTCCGAGATGAGCGGCCTGGGACGCACCATGCCCTTTACCTTTGCCGCCCGCGTTTGGTATTGCGTCGCTCTCCATGATAGGGGCACCACCGGTAGCCGGTTTTGTCACCAAGTGGAAACTGCTGGTCGGCGCCATGGAGATGGAGCACTATTACATAGGAATACTGCTTGTGCTCCTGGCCAGTACCCTGCTGAATGTGGGGTATTTTGCACCGGTGACCTATAAGGCCTTTTTCGGCAAGCGGCCCCCAGGGGAGAAATACGAGGGCATAAAGGAAGCCCCGCTATCCATGGTCATCCCGATCATGATAGCTGCGATCATTTCAGTTCTCATAGGAATCTTCCCGGGTTTCATGATGAATTTTGTCGATCGTGTGACCCCGGATAATGTGGCTGTAGCCATGCCGCATTACGACCCTGCTGGAGCACCTCCATTTATCCCCTCGGTTAAGGGTCATGGCGAAGCAGCAGAGGGCCATGGAGCACCGGCCGTGGAGCATGAAACACCAACTGTCCCCCATGGTGAATCACCACCGGCAGGACACTAGGCTGGATTAAGCTATGTAGTTAATGAGACAGATTACGGTGATGCTATGATAGTGAAATTAATTGATTACCTGCGCGACAGGCTGAAAACGGTCATTCGCCTTTGTTATGTCGTTCTGGGCCTCTTGGTGGTCTATGATGTCACGTTTGTTGATAAGCACGCTGTTCATACAGCCATGGAGAAACTGCCCGGCTTCTGGTCGGTATTCGGTTTTGTCGCCTGTGTGCTGATCATTATCCTTTCCAAGTGGTACGGTCACGTCAAATGGTTCGGGAGCAAATTTCGAATAATGTCCCCAGAGGATTATTATGACAACTGATTTTATACATCCAGGCTTTGTACTGATCATTGGCGCTCTGCTGCTGCCCTTTATTATGGGGCCGCTTCGCAAACCCTATCTCATCCTCATGCCGATCCTTGCCTTTGCCTGTGTGCTCAAGATGCAGAACGGCACCTACGGGGTTGTGCATTTCATGGACTGGCAGCTGACCTTTGGCCGGGTTGACGCCTTAAGCCAGGTGTTCGGCTATATTATGACGCTCATGTGCATCATCGGTTCAATGTACGGCCTGCATGTGAAAGATCCCAAAGAGCATATGGCGGCCTGGATGTATGTCGGCGGTTCGCTGGGTGTCATTTACTGTGCCGACTATATAACGCTTTTTATCTTCTGGGAACTGATGGCCTTTTCCTCGGTCTTTCTCGTCTGGTTCCGCAAGCGCAAGGAATCGCTGCCCACCGGTTTCAGATACCTTATGGTCCATACAGCCGGCGGCCTCATCCTGCTGGCAGGTTTTGTCCTGCGTTACAAGGCCACAGGCGCCCTTGACTTCAATCTGCTCGACGTGGATCATCCGACCCTTTATACCTACCTGATCATGGTGGGTTTTATCTTAAATGCCGCGGTGCCTCCGTTCCATGCCTGGCTGCCCGACGCTTACGGCGAAGCCACGGTCTCCGGCGCCGTATTCATGTGCGCCTTTACCACAAAAACAGCGGTATACGCTCTGGCCCGGGGCCTGGCCGGACTCGATATCCTGATTGTTCTCGGCGTTATTATGGCGCTTTATGGTGTTGTGTATGCTGTTCTGGAAAACGATGCCCGGCGGCTTCTGGCCTATCATATTATCAGCCAGGTCGGCTACATGGTTGCAGGTGTCGGAATCGGCACCCAGATGGCCATCAACGGTGCCTGCGCCCATGCCTTTGCTCATATCCTCTACAAGGGACTTTTGTTCATGGGCTGCGGTTCAGTGCTCTACATGACCGGCAAGAGTAAATTTTCTGAATTGGGCGGGCTCTACAAGAAAATGCCATGGGCCTTTGTATTTACCCTGATCGGAGGCTTGTCGATCTCCGCCTTCCCGCTCTTTTCAGGATTTGTCAGCAAATCGATGATCGTCTATGCGGGCTTTGAGGAGCACCTGTACTGGGCAGCTTTCCTCTTGACCCTGGCCTCTGCCGGTACGTTCCTGCACACTGGGCTGAAGGTCCCTTACTTTATCTGGTTCGGCAAAAATAACTGCTCCAGAGAGACCTGGGAAAAGGCGGCTGATCCTCCATGGAACATGAACGTTGCCATGGCCGTTGCATCATTTCTATGTATCTTTATCGGCAGCTACACCCCTTATCTTTATAAAATGCTGCCCTATCAGAATGAGGCGGCTGATTATGCCCTGCACGTTTATTCCTCTTACCATGTTTCGGAATCCCTGCAGATCCTGCTGTTCACTGCCCTGGGCTTCTTTTTGCTGATCAAGAAGCTGGCCCCGGAGCCAACCATCAGTATCGATATGGACTGGTTTTACCGCATGGGCGGCAGGGGTTTTTACTGGCTGGCCAGAAAACCCATCCAGACTTTTGACACCTGGTTTGGCGAAGTCTACAGAACTGTGGGCCTGTATCCCCTGATGACGACCGCTAAATTCTGGTCCTGGTTTGACTGGCATGGCATTGACGGAGTGGTTGACGGGTTGGCGCGCCTGGTGCGAAACACAGGTGCGAAGCTGCGGACCGTGCAGAACGGCAGGCTGCAGTACAACATTTACTATGCGGTTTCAATTGTTGCCGTGCTGATCGTTGCCTATGTCTTCGGGTGATAGGCTGCTGGGGTCAAATTTTAGAAAAGATTAATTTTTCAGTTTAAAAAGACAAACAACAAGGGAAACAGGAAATGCAAGATTTTCTGATCATGAATACTCTGGGATACCCGATCTTAAGCCTGCTGGTATTTCTGCCGCTTGCCGGGGTCGTTCCCCTCCTTATCCTGAAGAACGACGAGGCGGCCAAGTACTGGGCCCTGGTGCTAACCCTTGTGATAGCGGTTGTTTCCCTGCCGCTCTATTTCAAGTTTGACAGGACGACAGCCCTGTACCAGTTCGGCGAACACCATCCCTGGATCCCGATGTGGGATATAAATTACACCCTGGGCATAGACGGTATCAGCCTGCTTCTCATCCTGTTGACCACCCTGCTTATGCCGCTCTGTATTCTCTGTTCCTGGCGCTATATCACCACAAGGGTGCGGCCGTTTCTCGCCTGTCTGCTCATCATGGAAACGTCCATGCTCGGTGTTTTCATGTCCCTTGATTTTGTGCTGTTCTATATTCTCTGGGAAGCCATGCTCATCCCCATGTATCTCCTTATTGCCATATGGGGCGGGCCCAGGAAGATCTATGCCTCGATCAAGTTCTTCCTTTATACCCTGGCAGGGTCGGTACTCCTCTTGGTTGCCATCATCGCCCTCTATCTGAAAAACGGGACTTTCAGCATCCCGATGATGATGGGGCAGGATTATTCCTCGGTATTCCAGATTTATGTCTTCCTCGCTTTTTTTCTGGCCTTTGCCATCAAGGTTCCGATGTTCCCTTTCCATACATGGCTGCCGGCAGCACATGTTGAGGCACCCACGGCGGGCTCCGTCGTTCTGGCCAGTGTCCTTTTGAAGATGGGCACCTACGGTTTCCTGCGCTTCTGCCTGCCCATCACGCCGGAAGCAAGTATTTTCTTTATGCCGTATATTCTCTGGCTTTCCATAGCCGGCATCATCTACGGAGGTTTTACAGCCCTGGCCCAGCAGGACATGAAGAAACTCATCGCTTACTCCAGTGTGGGTCATATGGGTTTTGTCACCCTGGGCATTTTTGTGTTCAACACCCACGGCATTGAGGGGGCCATCCTGCAGATGATCAACCACGGTGTCACCACAGGGGCCCTCTTTATCCTGGTCGGCATGATCTATGAGCGCACGCACAGCCGTGAATTGGCCCTGGCTGCTGGAGTTGGGAAATTCATGCCGGTCTACGTGACGTTTCTTGGCTTTTTCTCCCTGTCTTCTCTGGCATTCCCGGGCACCAACAGCTTTATCGGCGAATTTCTTGTCCTGGCCGGCGCCTTTGCCAAGACAAAGATCGTTGCGGCCTGTGCCATACCGGGTGCGGTTCTGGCGGCAGCCTACATGTTTCGCATGCTGCAGAAAGTGGTCTGGGGCGGAACGAATAATCCTGATCAGTCCTACCTGACTGATTTAAATGTGCGTGAAATCATTACACTGGCGCCTCTGCTGCTGTTTGTCCTCTGGATCGGCTTGAATCCTGCTCCATTCATGGATGTTATGCATACCAGCGTCAGCCACCTGATACAACAGGTGGGAATTGCCGATGTTTCGCAGCAGGGGATATTTGAAGTAGCTAAACTTGCGATACCACACTAACGATAGAGTATAAAAGGGCATATGATGAAAATGGTATTGTTTTTTCCGGAGCTTTTTCTCCTGTTAAGCTGCCTGGTAATATTTCTGCTCACTCTTGGCAGGATGAGCAGCAGCACGGTAAGAAGTATTACGGCTGCCCTGTCAACCGTTGCATTTCTGATCTGTGCCGGGAGCCTCAGGCTGGAAGGGGAACTGTTTTTTAGTGCTTACCGGGTTGATCTGTTTTCCCAGCTCTTTAAACTGGCAATTACCGGCGGGGTGGCTGTGCTCCTGCTCTTCAGCCGGGAACTGAAGGGCATAGAAGAAAACATCAGGGCAGAATATTATCTTTTCCTGCTCTTGAGTGCTTTAGGCCTCGTCATGCTGGTAAGTTCCGTTGAACTGCTTTCCATCTTTGTGGCCCTGGAACTGTCCTCCTACGCCCTCTACCTGCTTGTACCCATGCGTGATGACCACGCCGGCCTGCGGGAACAGATGGAGGCCGGCATCAAGTACATTCTTTTCGGGGTTGTGGCAACCGGCATTATGCTCTTCGGTATGAGCTATCTCTTCGGACTCACCGGCACCACCTATTTAAGCGGACTGGTCCCGGCCATGGGCGAGGTGATAGGAACACCTGCGGCGATTGTCGGAATTTCCCTGGTGATGGGCGGCTTCTTCTTCAAACTCGGTCTCTTTCCTTTCCATTTCTGGCTGCCCGATGTTTACCAGGGAGCTTCCAACGAGACTACGGCATTTATAGCCTCGGTGCCAAAGCTTGGGGCAGTGGCACTGTTGATCCGGATTGCCACACTTGCCGCACCATCGGCAGCAACCCTGGTCAACCTGCTGATGATTCTCGCGGTCTGCTCCATGTTTTACGGCAACCTCATTGCCCTGGTGCAGAAAGATATCAAGCGCATGCTTGCTTTTTCCGGTATTGCCCATGCAGGTTACGTGATGCTCGGCATTATCACCCTGAAGGATACCGGTTTTGCCACGGCAATGTATTATATCACCGGTTATATGCTGATGAACCTCGCCTGTTTTCTGGTTATCTGCAATGTCTCCGCACAGGGTGAGAATCTTGCCATCAGTGATCTGACCGGTCTTTACAAGCGCGCGCCGCTCCTGGCCTTTACCCTGGCGGTCGGCATGTTTGCCCTGGCCGGCATTCCGCCCTTTGTGGGCTTCATGGGCAAGTTCATGCTGCTGGCAGGCGCTTTGAGGGAGGGGTACCTGGCACTGGTCATCCTTGCAGCAATCAATACCGCAATTTCAATCTACTATTACCTGTCCGTGGTCCGCATCAGTTACTGCACAGATCCTGAAGAGAGACCTGCTGTTACCGTTGCGCCTCTTACCCAGGCAATCAGTATCGGGCTCGTGCTCATTATCATCATCATGGGTATCATGCCGGCCGCTGTGGTTGATATTGCCACTGCGGCTGTCAAGGGCATCATGTAAGGCAGTTTTCCCCTGAATATTCCAAAAAAGGCTGCCCGTAATCGGGTAGCCTTTTTCATTTTAGCTCACTGAAAAGCTGTATTTACTGGACCTTGATCTTGATTTCCTTTTTCTTGGCCTCCTCGGATTTCGGCAGATTGATGGTCAAAATACCCTTGTCAAAGGTTGCTTCAATCTTGTCCGCTTTAACAAGCGCCGGCAGCTTGATCTTCCGCTCAAAAGCTCCATAATACCTTTCAACAAAGAACCGGTGCTCATCCTTTTCCTCCTTCTCCGACTTCTTCTCACCCCTGATGGTGAGAATGTCTTCAGTAAGGGTGAGTTCAACATCCTTTGCCTCCAGGCCCGGAAGTTCTGCCGTGATGACCAGCTTGTCCTTGGTTTCTTTCAGGTCAATTGTGGGCAGCCACTCATGGGTAACAAGCCTTTCATGGAAAGGGGCTTCCGGAAAGAACCGGTCCCACAGGCTGTCCATCTCCCGCCGGAGCGTTGTCAGCTCATCAAATGGTTTCCACGGAACAATGTTCATGCTATCACCTCCTCGCAGCTACTATCCAGCGCTGCATCAAGCCTTCAAGCCAATGAAGATTTTTATGCAGCATTTCACTGATATTCTTTCCTCTTCCTATGTAAAAAATAAGTATGGATTTTTCTGCTGTAAAGGTCTGTACCCTCAATGATAACTGCAGAAATAGCCATTAATACAAGAAGAGATTGTTGAGGTTTTAGCCCGGATAATTCACAGCTAAAGACAACCATAAAACAGGGAGCAGGGTGATTTGCCAGGCAGTCGGTATGGGAACACCTTCAGCATCGAAGATTGGACTGTATAGCTCCCCTAGGTGAGAATTTCTTTAAAGAGTGGGGGTAAGCAAGCAAAAGACTCTGCGCAATGAAGCAGACATAAACGCGCCACATATAAGTGTATCATTTCAAGTTGTTATAAAACTATTTCAGAAATGCTTATGAATTCTTTGCGGTAGATTTTGACTGGCATTCTGCTCTCTATTTCTTGGCGTTGACCATGAACAGTTATGCTGCGATAAATAACCATCCGGAAACATACCGCGGTATGAAATCGTTGAGATGCTTATAAAAAAAGAAAAGGAGGAAACAATGAAAAAGCAGATTTGGCTGGCAGTTCCGGCAATATTTCTTGCGGCAGGAATTGCTTATGCAGCGGGTAAAAGTTCAGCGGAAGTTGGCAAAGAAATGTTCAACGATCCAAAACTTAACGGGTCAGCAAATGAGTCGTCCTGCAACAGTTGTCATGCAGGGGGCAAGGGTCTTGAAAATGCAGCAGGAAACAAGAAGTTTTCCAAGTTGGTCAACAACTGCCTAGTTGGGAAAATGGAAGGTGAAAAGCTGGATGGCCGTACAGTATCCATGAGGTCGCTCAAGATGTATATCCAAACCTTAAGTGAATAGTAACAACCTGTAAATACATGAATAAAAGGCAGGGTTTAACGCCCTGCCTTTTATTCATGTAATATGTAAATTATTGTAATTCAAGCTGGCCCGTATCCAACCTCTATCGGGGATTTATTTTGCTTGTATGTAGAGAGGTAAACCGTTTGGTCGCGGTTTGAGAGCGGTGCTGTAGCTGTATATAATTGGCTGGTCAAAATTTATACTGACCAGGTCTGCTGGATTAATAATATAGAAATGTTAATGTATCAGGATCCGAAGCGGCCTGTCATTACCTCCCCCATTTTTACCACGGCATGGAAAAGCGATTTCTTATCATCTGTCATTTTCCTAACAGTTTAAACATATAGGCAAAATTCTGACTTAGTCTCATTGGACTCTGTAGGCATGTCCAATCGATATCTTCCATGGCTATCAAGCAATAGTATCCCAAGTGCATGCCATAGCTTCAGAGACAAAAAACTACCCGCCAGCGTAACGTCCTCAATCGCAGTTATAAATATTGCATATTAATTATGTTATAATTTTCTGATTTTGTTCAGATTTTTGTTATCAGAAAATCCGGGCTTGCAGGACATTCTGCACCGTGCTATTTTGCTGCACATGATTATTCCTAATGGAGGAAATGGAATGGGGCTCCGCACAATCTTATTATCCAGTATGCTTTTCCTTTTATCCGGTTGCTGGACAGATGACCCGACCCAACATAATACGTTTATTCCGCTCACATCGATCGAGGTGAGAGCCACCTATCAATCCATGGCAGACAAGACCGTTAACCAGTACACGGCCATCGGAGATTTTTCAGGGTCGTTTACCAGGGATATTACCGGCGAAGTGAGCTGGGTAATTGAAAACAATGCTGTTGCCGAGGTGAGTAACGCTGCAGGCAGTGAAGGCCTGGTAACAGCACTATCCCCCGGTGAAACTTTAATAACAGCAAACTATGAGGATTTGTCCGGGAGCGGTTCTGTAGTTGTCACAGATGCGGTCCTGACCGGAATTGAGATAATGCCGCAAGACGCTGAGCTCCAGGTCGGCATCACCCAGCAGTTTGAAGCAGCCGGAACCTTTT
>WOR8_10002577_pt1 | contig 17833 bp, 15 predicted proteins | sample DeeMarSeWOR38_10_FD_19890 | JGI IMG/M metagenome (IMG submission 19890)
ATTAAAGATTTACCAGTTGAAGAATATTATATCCCAGGTAGTGCAGCATGTCCCGGTTGTCCGGCAACAATGGCAATGCGTATTGTTTTTAAAGCACTTGGAAAAAATATGATGATGGTTGTTCCTGCCTGTTGCACTGCTGTTATCGAAAGTTTACATCCTAATACTTCTTTTAATATTCCAACAATGAATATTGCTTTTGAAGCAGCAGCAGCTGGTGCTAGCGGTGTAGAGGCTGCATTAAGAAAACAAGGGAAAACAGACACAACAGTTGTTGCATGGGCAGGTGATGGGGGCACATATGATATTGGTATACAAGCTTTATCAGGTGCACTTGAAAGACAGACTAATTTCATCTTCATATGCTATAATAATCAGATATATTCAAATACAGGAATACAACGCAGTGGAGCAACACCGTATGGGGCTTGGACAACAACCACAGTTGGTGGAAAAAGAGAGTTTAGAAAAGAAATGGGAGAAATAGTAATTGCCCATCATATACCATATGCAGCACAGGCTTGTATTAGTTATCCTGAGGATCTATATAACAAGGTTAAAAAAGCAAAAGCAATCAAAGGTCCAAAATACATAGAAATTCTTGCACCATGTCCACCAGGTTGGCGTTTTAGTATGGAAAGAACAGTTGAAATGGGCACACTTGCAGTGGAAACAGGTGCTTGGGCTTTATATGAATATGAAAATGACAAGATGACATTTAATGGAAGAAGTAAGCTGATTTTAGAGAAAAAAATAGAAAGAAAACCTGTTGAAGAATGGATTAAGTACCAAGGACGATTTAGACATCTATTTACACCTATAAAAGATGATAAAAGTATTAAAGAAATTCAAAACCATATAGACCAGATTTGGGAAAGATACAGATCATGCTACTTATAAAAATATGAATGTAAAAATGATAATTTCTTTAGTTATGGAGCAAAAATGACCAAGATTCTATATGGCTTTATGGAAAATGGATAACCATGATAAAAATATTTTTATTAGCAAATGGAAGATCTGGTACAAAATTTCTATCTGAATTATTTAGATATAATGTTAAAAACTGTATTAGTAAACATGAACCTTTTCCAGATATGTTTGGAAAATCTATTTATTGGTATCAACAAGGAAATATAAAAGAAATCAAGAGACTTTTTAAATGGAAAAAGGATAGAATTAATAGATATAAAGCATCAGTATATATAGAAACAAATCATGCATTTCTGAAATCTTTTAGTGATGTAGCTATTGATTCTTTCCCAGATATGAAGCTTATTCATTTAGTAAGAAATCCTATTAAAACTGCAAAAAGTGAATTAAATAGACATCTTACTTTTAGTAATCTACATATTCCTTTTAGTTACACAAAAGGACATAATGGGAAAAAATATTCAAGATATTCACTTACAGGAGATGAGGATATTTATAAAAGCATTGGTAGTAATGAAATCACAACTTTTCAAAAATATGTGTTACAATGGATAGAGATTGAAAATAGGGCAATAAAATTTTTAGATAAATATAAGAAGTATGATGATTGCTTTACTATGCATTGCCCAAATGATTTTAATGATTATAATACTCTTGAAAAGATGTTTAAGTTTTTTAATTTAGAACTTAAAAACGAGAAAATATTGATAAAAGGAAAGAAGAATAAGAACGTGAAACCAACAATAATAAGCACTGATGATAAAAAACAGTTTGAGGATATAATCAACAGATTACCCATTGAATATTTAAGAATTTTTCAAGAAGAACCATATAGTAAATTTGAATGGGCTTCCATGTTAAAAGCTAAAAATTTTTAAGATTTAAAGATTTAGTTTTATGTTGAAAAACATGATTATATATTGTTTTTATATTCTTTAATTTTGGAACGTAATTTTTTCTAATTAAAATTTTATCTTGCATTAATTAAAATTATTTATTAATATAAATAAGTATTTATTTTCATAGAAATTAATATTAATCAGCAAATTCATATATTATTATTAAAAAATAGGATTATCTGAAAGAATATGAGAAAAAAAATCATCATATTATTAGTGATTGTTGCAATATTTTATATAGTTATAGGAGCGCTACTACTTTTAAATATTCAATTGATGGAATCCCCTGATATTTTAGTCGAAATTGAGGTTTCGGATATAAATTCTGAAAACGCAGTTATAAATACAATTATTAATGTTTATAATCCAAATAGTTTTGATATTATCGCTAGAAATTTAAATATAGTAATTACCACACAAGATGATTATGAAGTTGCAAATGTTTTAATTGAAGGGGGAAAAATCGGTTCAAATAAAAATAAGACTATTACTGAAGATTTAACAATTGCATTTAATGGGCATAGCCCTGAACGTTTAATTAGTAGAATTTCTGGTGATGTAGGGGCAAATATATTGTTTATAGAAAAAACAATTCCTCTGAAAGTAGGTGTTGTAACTTCTATTGAAAATTTACTAAATGAAATTGCTGCACCGAGTATTAGTGTGGAAATTAATATAGATGATATAACAACAGATTATATCAATCTATCCGCAGAAATCACTGCTTATAATCCTAATCCATTTGATATTAATATAAATGATATTTCAGCTGAAATAAAAACTGATAGTGGAGAAAAAGTAGGTATTTTAGATGTTTCAAGTGGAATAATAACAGGTAAAGAATATACGGAGCTTAATGCAAGTGGTTGGTTGCTTTTAAAGGCATTAAATGCAAAAAAGCTAATAATAAATATTGAAGGTGTAGCTGGGGCTATTGTTGCTGGTTTTGAGAAAAATTTGCCTTTAGACATTAGTACTGTTGTTAATATCCCTGATTTAGAAGAAATTCTATTGCCAAAAGACAATCCAACTGTTTTGTCTATAAAAGTAGATGGAAAACTAACTCTAAAAGGATTTTTAAGTAATGCTACTCTTGTTGTGAACAATACATTAAAAGTCGATCTTGCTCTTAGAAATACAACCATTAAAATGTTGGTTGCACATGGAGATGATGAAAAATTACTTGGTGAAACAACTATTGAAGAAGAAATAATAGTTAAAGCAGGAAATATTAAAAATGTAAACAGTGAAATAATTATACCATTTTCTAAAATTTTATCTGCTGATTTATTATCTGCTGATTGGCTTTTAATTTCAGTATCAGCTGATTTAACAATTAGAGGACTTGACGCTGCAGTTTATCTTGAAATCAGAGGATATCAAGACATACATATGCTAAGATAAGTAGCTTTTTTTATGAAAAATGTGTTTGTAAAAATCAAATAGAAATTGTTTAAAAATAGCTTTTTAATCATACTGAAAGCAAGATTAATTCAAATAGTTACTAAATATTAAAAAAAGTTCAAGGGTTTATTAAAACAAAATGATTATAAAAATTTATTATTTAAAGGTAATTTGAAATGAAACTTGAAAATATTGCTCAAAGAGTTCGTGATGATAAAAATTTAAAGGATACACAAAAAGCATGGACCTTTATATCTTATTTTGATAAAATTATATTGAAAACTAAAAGGATTCGAATGCATGAGACAATTTTGATGACAGGTTCTCCAAGATCTGGAACAACCTGGTTTATGGAAGTTTTGGAAACAATTCCTGGATATATTTATATATTTGAGCCTTTGAATCCCATATTTTTTCCTGAGATTCCTAAAATTGGGTTACTTGACAAACCTTATATTAAACCGGATAAAGAATGGACTGAACTTGAAGAATATTTAGAAAAAACATTTACAGGTAGAATATATAGTCTTATTCCTCCATACGGTTTTAATATTATACCTATTCTTCACAGGGTGTTAAATAATAAATTAATAGTAAAATCAATCAGACTTAACCGTGTTTTACCATGGATGGAAAATAGATTTAAATTAAGAAATACTATTTTGCTTATTCGTCACCCATGTAGCGTTATTGTATCCCAGTTAAAAACAGGTTTTTGTGGCTATCATGCAGATACACCACCTTTTAATAATATATTTCCAACAAAAAAAATGATTTTGAAAGAAGCAAAAAAGATTGATATAATTGATTCAAATATTTTAGAAAAACTAGAAAAAATTGAGACAAAAGAAGAAATACTTGCTGCAGTATGGTGTATTGACAACATTGTTCCTCTTTCTAGTCCTAAGCCTCACAAATGGATTACTGTTTGTTATGAAAAATTAGTAAAAGATAAAGAATCTGAAATGAAAAGAATATTAAACGAAATTGGTGAAAATAAACTAACCCAATCTATGATTAAAGGTCTGCAGACACCAAGTATGCTTACATCTGATGATGAAAAACATATTGTTAAAGATGCTGAAAAACAGTTATCAAAATGGAAAAAGCAATTATCCGAAAAACAAGTTAAAAACATTCTAGAAATTGTATCTTTATTTAATCTAGATTTTTATAAAGAAGATATTGAACCAGACTATAGTTACTTCAAATAATAATAAATTCTTATAAGTATTTATTTTTCTAAAACTCTTGTACCAAGCTCGTCAACAGAACAAACAAATATTTTACCATAGGACAAAAGCACCTTGCATAATTCAACTGTTTTACCCATTGCAAATACAGAATTACCTAACATGCACATACTTGCCTTTCCAAATCTGCTTGCAGCATTAATTGCTTCTAAAATATGTTTATCTGCTAAACCTGAATTTTTAGTAAAAACCTGAGACTGAAAAAAAAGATTTTCTATAGAAGGATTTTCCAGTAATTTTTTTGTACAATATCTCCCATACTCTTTTATTTTATTTATCTTAGATTTATCTTCCAATATTTTTTTTGTAGAGATTTTTTTACCCAAAACACACAATATTAAATTAAAATTACCAGGAATATGTTCTATTAAACCCCAGGGAGGCAGACCAGCACTTTTTCTTATTTCAACACCACCAAAACAATTAGCAATTACATCTCCCAGACCAGTTTTTAGCTGAACCTCAGCAAAATGAGATGCACGAATTGCATCATTAGTTGAAACACCAATTATTCTTGAAAGAGCAAAAGTTGCACTAATTGCACCAGCTGCGCTCATACCAAAACCTTGACTGATTGGAAGGCCTAAACGAGTCTTAACAACTATGTGTAAAGGATTTTCTCCAATTAAATATTTAATAGCAAGCTTAGTAACTATAGCATTAGATTTTTTATTATTAATATACACCTCAATATTTTGTTTAATAGAGTTTTTAACAAAAACTTCTGATGTTGCACCTAATGTAATATTAATTCCAGCACCTCTTGATCCAGTACGAGACAAATCCTGGGAAAAAACCGGTTCAAAAAAACCTGATATATGACCTGGTGCAAAAGCAGTAGTATTCATTTGTTTCACTCTTATTTTATTATATCAAAAATATAATCTGCTAATTCTTCTTTTTTTCCTTTTTTAAGAAAAATTTTTCCTTTTTTATTAAAAATCCATATTTCATTTTGATTTTTATTAAAACCATAAATTAAGTTTGCAACAACAAAATCTAAATTATTTTTCTTTAATAAATTCATTGCTTTCTCTTTTAAATTGGCTTTATTTGATTCAACCTTAAAACCTATTAGTTTTGATTCTGGTGCTTTTTTTCTTAGTTTTGAAATAATTTTTGGGGCAGAAAACATTTCTAAAACAAATTTTTCTTTTCCAGATTGTATTTTATCTTTATGTTTTTTTGGAATATAATCAGATAAAGCTGCACATAAAATTATAATATCAAATTCTTTTAAATTCCTTTTTTCCAATAATTTTTCTACATCATTAATTGATTCAAAATCGGTTTTTTTAATATAATTTGGAGCACTCTCCCTGCCGGGTCCATACCATAGTTCAACATCAGCACCTCTAAAAAAAGCGTCTTTAGCTAAACTTATAGCGGTTTTTCCAGAACTTAAATTAGTAATTATTCTTACATCATCGATTTTCTCGACAGATGGACCTCCAATAATTAATATCTTCTTTTTTAACAAATCTTTTTTACCAATTTCTCGGAATATATAAGAAATAATTTCATCTATATCCGCCATTTTAGCTATATTTTTTTCAATTAAAGGATCAATAAATTTTATTCCAATTTTTTTACATACTTCAATATTTTTTTGAACGATTTTATGATCATACATAGAAATATGCATAGCTGGAACTATCAAAATTGGTACAGAGGAACCAATAGCGGTAGTTGCAAAAGTTGTAACAGGTGTATCATCAACACCATGGGCAATTTTAGAAATTGTATTTGCAGTGCAAGGGCAAATAAGTAAAAGATCAGCAGGTTTTTCAACCCTACCACAGAAAGTTACATGTTCTGTATCGCCAGTCAGCTCAATAATTGGTTTTTCTCCTGTTGCAAACCAAAGAGAATCAGGATGAATTATTCTTGTTGCAGAGAGTGACATAACAGAATAAACACAAGCTCCATGTCTTATCAGTTCCCTAGCAAGTTTAATAGTTTCAACAGCAGCAATACTACCTGTTACTGCAAGAATTATTCTTTTTTTAAAAAGCCTTTTACTTTTTGTCCCCCAAATTTCTTTTGTAGGATGCATTAAAACCACAAAAAACAATATTTTATCTAACAACTAAAACTGACATACTAGCATGTCTAACAACTTTATCAGTTACACTACCAAGCAAAAATCTACCTTCTTTTCCATAACCTTTGTAACCAATTATTATAATATCTGCATTTAGTTTTTTTGCAGTAATAAGAATTTCATCTGCAGGGTCACCAGATTCTACCATAGCGTTTACTTTTAAAACGTTATTTTCAATTTGTTTTGATAATTTATTTAAAGATTCCATTGCTTTTTCTTTAAAACTTCCAGATTTTACAATTGCACTTAAATCAATAGTAGGCAGTAGCATCTTTGTAAATGATGATTCTGCAAGTTCTGCAGGTACAACAGTTAATAGTGTAATTTCATCTTGTTTATTTGAACATTTTAAAACAGTTTCTATTGCTTTTTTTGACGCTTCAGATCCGTCATAGGCAACAAGTAGTTTTTTCATGGTAATCGCAAAGCACTAATGCAAAATGGTTCTAAAAACGTTTCGAATTGTCAATTAATTTTTTTTAAAGAAATAAATTAGATTATTAAATTTTTTTAGACTATTTACATAAATAAGATATGAAATCTGATAGAGGCATTCCTTCATCCCACTTCATGATATAATTTCCATTTTTACTTAATCTAATCTTTGGTAACCTTTTATGTAATATATCTATTCTTCCTTCAAGACCCTTCATATCGAATGTAAATATTCTCCAAGAATCTCCATGCTTTCCCTTAGTTCTAAATGCGTAAATAGGAAGCGTCTTGGTTTTTTCACACATCTTTTTCATTATATCTGCCTGTTCTTGTAATTTTCCACTAACTCTACTAAAATGGATAGTGTCTTCAAAACTTGTTTTTACCTCAGTTAAAAATGAGATGTCACCACGAGTTGCTACAAGATCAACTCCTAATGATCCAGCTGCGCGTATAACTGCAAATGGTTTTTCTTTTATCTTAAGATAATTATTCTTTTCTATTACTGAACATTTTTTAGTGATTTTAGATAGAATTTTTTCTTCTCCTTCGAGAATATTCCTTAGCTCTCTTTCATATTGACTTGCGCTCATAAAAAAAGTAAAATACAACAAATGGTTTTAAGGTTTGGGCTAATTCAGCTAAACAATATAATATCACAGAGGTAATAAAATGGCAAGAGATATTTTAGTAAAAGAGGCGATGAAAACAAATCTAGTAATAGTAAAACCAACAATTACAGTTCTTGAAGCAGCTAAATTGATGAAAAATCGAAAAATTGGTAATGTTATTGTTGTAGAAAAAAAACAACCAATTGGTATTTTAACAGAAAGTGACATTTTAAAAAAAGTTGTTGCTGAAGGTGTAAATGCTAAAGATGTTTTGGTTAAAGATGTAATGAGTACACCAATTATTGTAATTGATCCTTATATAAATTTGGAAGAAGCTATGAACATAATGGGTAAATGTAATGTAAGAAGACTACCTGTGATAGAAAAGGGTGAATTAATAGGTATAATAACACAGAAAGACATCTCAGCCATTTCACCAGTACTACATGATATCTCAAGAGAATGGCATGATATCAAAATAAGAGATGAATCGTATTATAAAAGACAAATTTTTTCTGGAAAATGTGAAGATTGTGGTACACTTTCAAGTAATTTAAAAAATATAGATGGTCGGCTCTTATGTGAAGATTGTGCTGATGCTTTAAAATATGAATGATAAAATTTTTATAAAAAATTTCAGGAAGGGATGATATGAAAGTAAGCGAATTTATGACAAAAGACATAATAGCAGTTGATAAAGATGAAAATCTTAAACATGTACTAAAACTTATGAAAAAATATCATATAACAAAAATACCTGTTTTGGAAAATAAGAAACTAGTCGGTATGGTCACTGATAATGTTATTGCTTATAAATTAGGTTCAATTCGTAAAAAAGGTGTTCCAGCTTCCAGATTACATGCATCATCTGTTATAGATAAAGAAATTGAATGCGTATCACCAGATACAGATATTAAAAATATTTTGGAAAAAGTTGGTAAACCTGGACCAACGATGCTTTGTGTTGTAGAAAATGACAGTTTGATAGGTGTTTTAACAAAAGCTGATTTATTACCATTAGTAACAAGTAAAAAACAAATTAGAGAAATCATGAATAAAAAAATCGTGACTATTTCCCCTGATGATAGAGTTATTCATGCCAGAAGAATTATGATAGACCAAAACCTAGCTAGACTACCTGTTGTTTACCAAGGTAAACTAGTTGGAATTATATCTGATAATGAAATAGCATTTGCCCTAGCTGATGTTAAAGGTTCATTTCCTCTAGGTAGACAGAAACATCAGCTTGATGAGTTACTTGTTGGAAATGTTATGAAATCACCAGTTATATGGACTGAACCTAATATAACCGCAAAAGATGCAGCTATTATAATGTTAAAAAATAATGCTGGGGCTCTTCCCTTAATAGAATATGGAAAGATTGTTGGTATTATAAGTAGGACAGATTTACTAAGAACAATCCAATATTAAAAGAGTTTAAGTAACACATAATCATTTCATTTTTGTTATGGGTTATCATATAGCAACAGATGATCAAATAAAATCTATTATTAAAAAAATATTAAAAAAATTTAGAACTGTAAACTCGCAAAATCATCTGAAAAAACTCGTTGAAAAAGAACTTAATTTAAAGAAAAAAAAATTTGGTGTTACTGGTAGCAGAATTAGAGATATAGCACTAAAAAGTAATTTTATTAAGCTTGAAATACACACTCGTGAAGGAGACCCAAAAAAACTAATGTTTAAATGTCCTGTATGTGGAAGTGATTTGCATAGAGTTAAGAATCTTACAATATGGGGTGGAGAAGTAACAATAGAACTTAATTGTAAAAAATGTGGTTATTGGACTGGTAAGAAAAAAAGAATTCCAACTAGATATGTTTTTCATCTAAAAAAAGAAGGCTAATAAAAAACCTTTATTTTTTAAAAATTATGGTTCCAATCTCAGACTCTTTTTGTTATTAAATCTACTAATTTTAATTTTAAGATAAACTTTTATATAATAGGTACATATATTATTAATTATGAAAAGGTTAACATCTATTTTACTAGTATTAATCTTGACTTTAACTAGTATAATTAATTTTAATTCTGTAATTGGCATTGAAGAAATAATCAGTAAAGATAATATCAGACAATATGGAAATGGATATAGATATAATATCCAGGGTTGGATTTATCTTTACATAGAAGGAGAACCTTATGATAGAGGTTTTCAACATGGATATTTACTTTCCGAAGAAATCGTTGATATGATTAATCGTTGGAGTAGTTTAATTCATAACCATCCTAAAATAAAAAAAATAAATAACCGTATTTCGGAAGATAAATATGATAAAATAACAGAAACTTTTTGGAATTTTTGTACTAAATGGTCCTATAATTTTTATAATGGCAAATATGAGGATTATCCAGAGTACAAAGATGAGATACAAGGAATAGTTGATGGAGTTAATAACAGGAGTGGTATGATTTTTGGTAGAAATGTTACTTATAAGGACATATTGACTTGTAATGAAATGTATGAATTTTTATCAAAAATAACTGGTAATAAAATTAGAAAAGGTTTACATCCTCTCTTGACCCTTTATAAAAATCTACTAGAGGTTGAACCTTCTTTATCAGAAATCAGTGTTATTGATTTTATATCTGATTTTTATTATCCACCAGGAAATCACAAATGTAATGGTTTTACTGCTACAGGTGATGCAACAACAGATAATCAGTTAGTTTTTTCTAATTCAATGTGGAGTACTGACACAGCTGTTATTTGGTGGTGGTCTTATTATATCACTTTTAGATGGAATCTGATTTTAGATATAAATCCTTCACAAGGTAACAGAGTTATTATGGCATCTGCACCCAGTTATATTTGGAGTAATCATGATTACTATCAGAACGACGCTGGTATTGTTTTACTTGAAACAACTTGTCCGCAAGGACTTTGGGATAATAGAGGATTACCACTTGCAATTAGGGCAAGAAGGGCAATGCAATACGGTAATAATATTGATGATGTAATGAAAATTTTAAGATATAGAAATGATGGTTGTATGAATGCTGTATGGCTTATTGGTGATGCCAAAACTGGTGAAATAGCTCGTTTTGAACTTGGTTATCGTAACTCTTGGTACAATAAAACATCAAACGGTTTTCAATGGTCAGCAAATAATCCAGAAAGTTTTCGTGTTAGACTAGAACAATTTCATTTAGGGGATTATTTGAAGCAAGTTTTTTCATATATTTTTTTAAAATCTAAAACATATATGTACTATACACTTAGATACATTCCAACTGGAAGAGATATAAAATATAAAGAGCTTGGTGAAAAATATTATTGGAACATAGATATTGATGTTGTAAAAGATATCATGTCTACTATTCCAATTGTATCTTGGTCACCAGATTGTAAATTAACTGATTCTCACCTATTGCAAAATAACGGTTTATGGGTTTTTATTGGTAATCCAGCTGGAAAAATAAGAATTATTTACGATGTCAGTGATAAAAATGTAAAAACCATAGATGTGCCTCCATCTGGATGGGTTAGATTTTATGGTTTACCTGAAAAAGAGGATTTTAATTTATTAAATAAAGAATTAATTTTGAGTAACCAGACTAATATAAATTGGACTTACAATACAACTGATAATCAAAATACTTTTGTTTCATCTAGTATAATTGTTGATGATGTTTTATATTCGTCTACATCAACTGGTGAAATAATAGCATTAAATATTGGTAATGGAACTTTTTTGTGGAATATGACAGTTGGAAAAAATCCAACGGCTCCTACTTATTTTAATGATAAATTATTTATTGGAACAAAGGAAGGTTTAAAAATTATTAATCTAAGTACCAAAAATCTGAGTGAAAAATCATTTGGTAAAATATTATCTAAACCAGTTGTAGCTGACGAAAAAGTTATTGTTGGTAATGATAAAGGAAATATTTTTTGTATTGATAATAACTCTGAAGCTATAATTTGGCAGATAAATTTCACTGACGAAATTTATATTTCAGAACCTGAAAATAACCATTTGTTCATTGGTTCAGGCAAAAACTGTTATTCAATTGATGTAAGCTCTGGAAGTCAGAACTGGTTTTTTGAAACAGACGGTGTTATTACTTCACGACCTTATGTTTATGATGATACTGTTTATTTTGGTTCTTGGGATAACTATGTTTATGCATTAAATAGTACTAGTGGTGATTTAAAGTGGAAGTATGAAACAGGTTGGGGAGTTGAAACCACACCAGTTATTTCTGATGATTTGGTTTTTGTTGGCTCGCATGATAATAATTTTTATGCATTAAATAAGGATAACGGTAGCCTTGCATGGTTTTTCACCTGCAAAGCAGCTATTCATTCAAATCCCCTAGTTTATGAAGATTACGTGCTTTTTGGTTCTGATGATGGAAGATTTTATGCATTAAATAAAACAACTGGCGAATCTTTTTGGTTCTTTGCTCCTGGTTTTACGATAGATGATGATATCTATAATTATCTTACTACCCCTATTCTTTCAAGTTCTGTTGTATATAATAATGTTGTTTATATTGGTGTGTTAGGTAATATCTATTGTTTAGATATTGAAACATCTAAATAAATTGTTACTTATTTTTGTTTTTATGGAAATTTTATATGATTCATATTTTTTGGTTTAACTAAATTTATATTTCAAAAAATATTAGAAATACTTATATATTGATAAATTAATATTTAATAAATATTAAATTAACAGGGGGATTATGGTATGAAACCAAATTTCAAAACAAAAAGAAATAATATTATTAAGAAGACAGTAGTTTTATCTGTTGTATTTATTCTATTCTTTACAATTATTATGCCGACAATTAACTCACAGTTTATAAAAATAAATAGCGAAAAACTAGAAAACTATATACAAAGCTTAAATCCTTTATGCGACTATACTTTAACAATAATAATTGAAGGTAATGGAACAGTTAATAAAAATCCAAACCAAACTCAATATCCCCCTGGAACTATAGTACAACTAACAGCAATACCTGATATAGGATGGATCTTTTCCCATTGGAGCGGAGATTTATCAGGAAACTCCAATCCAACAACCATAACCATGAACAGTAACAAAATAGTATATGCAAATTTTTCACAAAATGAATATACATTAACAGTCACTATTGTCGGTTCAGGCATTGTGAACAAAAATCCAAATCAACCAACTTATCATTATGGAGATATTGTTACACTTACCGCTATTGCTAACACCGGATGGGCTTTTTCAGGATGGAGCGGAGATTTAACAGGATCAACAAACCCTACTACAATAACCATTAATGGAAATAAATCTGTTACTGCTACTTTTACTCAAAATGAATATATCTTAACAATTGTAATAGAAGGCAGTGGAATAGTTAATAAGAACCCTGACCAAACCACTTACCCATATGGAACTGTTGTAACACTTACAGCTGTTCCTTCAACTGGTTGGAGCTTTAACCACTGGAGCGGTGATCTGACAGGAAATAATAATCCTGAAAACATAACAATGAACAGCAACAAAACAATAATTGCTAATTTTACAATAAATCAGTATACAATTACTATAAATATAGAAGGAGATGGAACAGTTATAAAAAATCCTGATTTAACTATCTACCCCTATGGTACAATTGTCGAATTGACAGCGATACCAGAAACAGGATGGACATTTGATCATTGGAGTGGAGATCTAACAGGCAATACTAATCCAACCAATATAACTATAAATGATAATAAAACAGTTATTGCAAATTTCACAACAAATCAATACACATTAACCATAAATATAGAAGGAAACGGAACAGTAAACAAAAATCCAAACCAAACAACGTATTCCTATGGAACTGTAGTAGAATTAACGGCGATTCCAGACAATGGGTGGATGTTTTCCCATTGGAGTGGAGATTTAACTGGAGGTAATAATCCAGAAAATATTATTATAGATGATAACAAAACAGTTACTGCTCATTTTTCAATAAATGAATATATCCTTATTATAAATATTTACGGAGATGGAAATGTAATAAAGAATCCAGATTATGCTACATACTCATATGGAACAATTGTTGAATTAACAGCGGTTCCGGATACAGGATGGGGGTTTGATCATTGGAGTGGAGATATCACAGGTAATGAAAATCCTAAAGAAATTTTAATTAATGGACATAAAATTGTAAATGCGCATTTTATTGAAGATTCGATATCACCAATACTAGAGATAAAAAAACCAAATAATGGAATTTATTTAATGGATTGGAAAATAGCACCATTTATCTACCCAGTCGTCTTAAATGAAGTAACAATACTAGCTAATGCCTCAGATAATGATTCAGGTATAGAACGTGTAGAGTTTTACATAGATGGAAACCTAAGAAAAACTGATGAATCTCCACCATACAATTACCTGTGGAATGATAATCTAACAAAAGAGCATAAAATAGAAGTAAAAGCCTATGATTATGCTGGTAACTCAGCAATAAAAGAAATCGACGTCATAAAAGTTAATGTAAAACATCCTCTACTAATACTTGCAATACTAATGGCAATATATCTAGTATATTTGATTAGAAATAATTAAAAATATTTCATAAAAAAAAACATGATTATGACCAAAAGAATTTAGTATTTCAATTAAAAACATTAGCAACAAGATTTATAGTTGTAATAACTGTATTATTTTCTCCATTTAGAATTACATATTTGTTCATTTACGCATGTTATCCGAAATCTTAAAGAACAAAAACATCTATTACTCTAATCTTAGGAAAGATTGACAGACGGAGAGATAGAGGATGCAGATTTTTAAAAAAAATAATAAAATATCAAAACAAACAGAAAATCCATCAGAAGAATCTTTTCCAATAAAACAGAAAAAAATATTTTTTCATAAAAGAATTGGTTTTATACAAAATAAGAAAAAACTATCTGAGATTCAAAAACAAGAAATGAAAAAAAACATTGAGTTTTTAAATGCATTTGATAAATTAAAACAAAAAGAAATTAATCAAATCAATTTAAAAATACAAGTATTACAAAAAGATTTAGATGAAAAAACTAGTACTTTAAAAATTTTAAAATCAAATTTTGAAAAAAGTCAACAAGAAATATATCTAAGAGGTAAATTAATTGAAGATCTTAGTATAAAATTAAGAGATAATTTAAAACAACTACTTGAAAAAGCAAGCTTTTCAAAGAATTTAGAAAATAACCTTAAACTAAAAGATAAAGAATTAGAACAAAACATAAAACAATTAAGTATAAAAGAAGAAAACATAAACCAACTCCAAATAGAACTAAAAGATAGAATAAAAGATCTAGAATTTAGAAACAACAAATTAAACAAATTACATCAAGAAATAGAACAAACAAAAAAAGTTCTAACTTCAAAGGAAGAAAATATAAACCAACTCAAAAATGAACTAAAAACAAAACAATATGATATAAAATCAATGGAAAATGATTTAGAAGAAAGAGATAAAATAATAAAAAATATAAAAGAACAACTAACAGAAAAACAAACCCAATTTATAGGAAAAAACAAATTAACAGAAAAACTAGAAACAGAAATACAAGATAAAAAAGAACAAATAACGGAACTACAAAAAGATATAGAATCAAAAAAAGGAAATATACTGAATCTAAAAATGGAATTAACTAATAAGGAAGATTTATTAAAACAATTAGAAACAGATATTACATTAAGAGAAGAAGAAATTAAATCAAAAAATAAGGAATTAGAATACATAAAAGAAGAACTAAGAATTAACGAAATAGAATTAGAAAATAAATTAGATACAATAAATCAATTAAATATAGATATACGAAAAGAAAAAGAAAATTTGGAATTAATTAATAAAGAGTTAGAAAATCTAAGATTTGAACTAAATAACAGTAAATCAGAATTTGAAGAATTAAATAAAAAAATCATTGATTTAGAAACTCAAATTGAAAATAAAAACCAAAATATATTAGATTTTAAAGAAGAATTGCAAAATAGAAATAGCGATATTGAAACAAGAAATAATTTAATAAATCAAATTAAACAACAGCTAGCAGAAAAACAACTGCAATTTGCAGAAAAAGTTAATTTTTCAGAAAACTTAAAAAAAGAGCTTAGTAAAAGTAAAAAAGATATTGAACAAACTACAGAGTTACTGAATATAAAAGATCAAAACATACAACAGTTACAAAAAGAGCTTGAAACGAAACAATTTGAAATAAAATCAATGGAAAATGATTTAGAAACAAGAGACAAAATAATAAATGAAATAACCAAACAATTAACAGAAAAACAAACACAATCTATAGAAAAACAAATGGATATTGTTGAAAAGTATGATTTAATTAATAACCTTAAAATAGGTTTGGAAACAAAAGAAAATGATATACTACAACTGCAAAATAAAATAGAAACAAGAGAAAAAGAATTGCAATTTAGTAGATTATTTATTAATCAACTCAAAGTGAATCTTAAAACAAAAGAAACAGATTTACAACAACTACAAACAGACTTGCAAGAAAGAATGCATGATCTAGATTTTAGAAACAATCAATTAAATAAAAAAGAAGACCAAATTCAACAACTACAAAATGAAATACAAAAAAGAAATAAAAAATTTAATTTCGATAAAATAGAGATTAATCAGATAAAATCATTATTGAAATCAAGAGATGAAGAATTGGAAATTATAAAACAGAATATGTCAGATATACAAAAAGAATTACATAACAAAGAAGAAGATATAAATAACAGAAATAATGAAATAATTAAACTTCAAAAGGAAATAGAAAAGAAACAATTTGAAATAGAAACAATAAATGCCGATTTAGAATCTAGAAATAAAATAATAGATAGAATTAAAGGTCAGCTGTCTGAGAAACAATCCTTGTTGATAGAAAAAACGAATTTAGAAGAATCACTCCAAACAAATATTGAACAGAGAAAGAAAGAATTAAATATATTAAATGACTCGATAGCATTAAAAACAAATGAACTAGGGGGAATAAGTGATAAAATTGAAGAAGGTAGAAATACTTTACAAATGATGGAAAATGAAATTGTAAAAAGAAAAGCAGATTTAGAAACCACTATTCCACCAACCCAAGAGGCTCTGGAAAAAGTTTGGAGAGAGAAACTGAAGATGTTGGATGAGATAGATAAATCATTAGGAATTACTGATGGAAACACCCTCAAAACAAAAAAGATTGAACATGAAACTGAAGGTAATTAAGATAAAAATTAATCAAAAGTAACTACTGATTTTATTGGTAAAGGTGCCTCTAGTTCTAGAGTTCTTGTTATTCCTGTAGAAGGAAATAGAGTAATAATTATTTTATCATGTTTAGCTAATGCCATATCTAATGGTAATCTAAATACAACATAAGCATTATCTGAGTAATCATTAATTAAATCATAATTTACAAGTGAATCATCTAAATCACAAATACTTATAAATCCAAAGTTTTCCCCTCTTATATAATTCCAAATATTATGCTCAAAAATCGAACTTTGATCTAAAGATTCAGAGTATAATGAATAGGTTAACATATGTACTGATTCTCCATTGTTTAGCTGTATTGTTAGTTGAGATACATTTATATCTTGAGATACTAAAGGAGAGATCAAAATAGCTATTTTCTGAATTTTTTTTACACCATCTATTTCATAGAATTTCCCTATTTGATCTCTTATCTGAATATAGGTTGATATCTCATCTATAACCTCATTTGTTATATCATCTAAATTTGTATTTTCAGTAAGACCTGAATCACTTTCTGATATAACTGATGCTGTAGTTATCCCAATTAATAAAAATGAGACTAATAGTATTATTGCTGTTAAACCTGTTGTTATTCCACTCATATTTTCCCCATAGATGAGAAAAATTTTGGATTAATTATTATATAAAGCTTGTTATACAATTCTTATCTATATGGAGAAAATATCAATTTTTTATCAATTATAACAATAGATTGAACCTTTTATGTAAAAATGACAAACTTGTGTTTTTCCAATACTAGCATTCTAACGGAGAATCTTTAAATAGTGTTATTTGAGAACAGTATACATGGTATGTATTGACGTGTCGTAAATTGGCACGACGCTACATAAAATGAAACGAAAGGTGGTGGAAAAGAATGGAAAAGAAATATATGGAAAGGCTGATAGGCAAATATTGTAAAATTGTCACAAAAGAACCAGGAGA
>WOR8_10008660_pt1 | contig 17831 bp, 17 predicted proteins | sample DeeMarSeWOR38_10_FD_19890 | JGI IMG/M metagenome (IMG submission 19890)
AAAGTCGATGCCGTTCATGCCCGGCATATGGTAATCGGAGACGACAACGGCGAAGGGTCCCTTTTCGTCGATGATTTTCAGGGCTTCTTCACCGCTCAGCGCTGTCTCAAATTGGAATTCTTTTCTCAATTGACGCTTGATGGCTGCCAGCACCTTGGGTTCGTCATCCACTAACAGTATTTTGTCTTTCATCTGCTTTAATTCCTTTCGGCCAACAGGCTGCAAACCTGGCACCATTCAGATAATCGATCGGTTACGCCGACTGTCTCCAGGTAATGGGCATCGCACACCAAACCCGTATCCCCGTTGGCTGAGGCTTGTCCGTTATGGTCGATGGCATTGCCGACATGGACGGCGGTCAGCAGGCCCATATTCTCAGACATGCTGTTGGCCGGGCGATGGTGAAAGGCAATGGCCTCGATAATCGGTGTTTCCAGATTCCAAAGGCCCATTAAATAGGCGCCGATTTCAGCATGGCTGGTGCCAAAGGCTTCATATTCCATATCCCACAGATTCTGGCCGGATTCCCTGGCCGTGGTCAAAACCTGTTTGTAGGGTCTGGGAAAGTTGGTCAACAGGATCAGCTTTCCCAGGTCATGCAGCAGGCCGGCCATCAGGGAGTGGTTTAACAGGTCACCACTCAGCTTTTCGGTTTTAACGATGGCCTTGGTATTCGCGCTGACGGACATGCTGTGGTTGAAAAGGTCATCAACATTAAACCAGGAATAATTCTTCTGACTGAATTCCGAAAATATTTTAACCGACAGCACCAGGGCCTTGATGGTCTCAAGACCCAGCAGCACGACCGCTTCCTGGGGGCTGCTGATTTTGCGGGCCAGCCCGAAAAAAACCGAATTGACCACCTGCAGTATTTTGGCCGTCATGCTGAGATCTTTGGAAATGATGGCGCTTATTTTTTTTATCGACGGATCTTCCGACTGCATTTCCTCGATTATCGCGCTGTAAATGGATGGCAGGCTGGGCAAGGATTCGATTTGAGAGACGATTTTTTTTACGGATTCGTCAGCCAGGATTTCACGCAGGGCAAACAGTTTGGCCAGGGTTTGCTTTAAAATCTCTGCATCACAGGGTTTGGTTAGATTTTGATGGGCGTACTGGACCGACCGCAAGGTTACCTCGTGTTCCGTGTTTCCGGAAAGAATAATGCGGACCATGTGGGGGTGACGCTCCCTAACTTTGGTCAACAGCTGCATACCGTCCATGTCCGGCATCTTGAGGTCGGAAACAATGACATCCATGGGTTGTTGATCGAGGATTTCCAGGGCCTCCTTGCCATTGGCGGCAAACACCGTATCCCATTCAGCACGCCTTTTGCGCAAGGTTCGCTGCAAGCCCTTGAGCACCAGGGGTTCATCATCTACAAACAGGATCCGTTTTGGGGTGGTTTCAGTCATCTTCTTCTGTTTGCACCTCTAGCGGCAGGCCGATATGAAATGTGGTCCCCTTGCCTTCCTGGGACTCCAGGGTCAGGGTGCCATGGTGTTTTTTGACGATCACGGAATGTGATATGGCCAATCCCTGTCCGGTTCCCTTGCCGGGTTCCTTGGTCGTAAAGAAAAGATCAAAAATCTTGTGCCGGATATCTTCCGGAATCCCGTGGCCTGTATCACTGATGCAGATTTTTGCCCGGTCGCCTTCGTGAGCGGTGCGGATGTGGATCGTGCCCTTCTCGGATTTGTTTTCATCATTTTTTTCGGTAATGGCATGGGCGGCATTGACGATCATGTTTAAAATGACCTGGTTGAATTCAGCCCGGAAACAGGGCACCAGCGGCAGGGATTCGTCAAAGTCGGTTTCCAGATCGGCCACATATTTCCATTCGTTGCGGGTAATGGTAATGGTTTTTTCGATTTCTTTGTTGATGTCCACATGCTCTTTGGCGACCATGCCCGGATGGGCGAAAATTTTCATGGCCTGCACGATTTTGGCAATTCGCTCCACACCCTTGAGGGAATGCTGGATGGCCAGCGGAATTTCCTCTTCGAGATACTCGAGATCGATTTCCTCGATGAGTTGTTCGGTTTCTTCAAAGAGGGCATCGGTGAGCGTGTTTGATCTGGCGGCTGCCAATGCCGCCTGTAGCTTTTTGATGACCTGGTTTAAGTCGTCGAAAGCTTCCTGGAAAAAGCGGGTGTTGTCACCCACAAACTGCACCGGTGTGTTGATCTCGTGGGCAATTCCGGCTGCCAGCTGCCCGATGGCTTCCATTTTATGCGACTGCTGCAACTGGGATTCCATCTTTTTGCGATCGGTAATATCCGCCCCGATGATGGTCAAACCAAGAATGCTGTTGCCGTCACCATTTAAGGGGTTGACGGTCAGGCCCAGAAAACGCTCATCGCCTTCCGGCCCGCGGAATCCGACGTCATCCACCCGCATCGGTTTGTTGTTATAGCGACTTTGAAGGATTCCGTCGGCAATTTTATCCCAATCCCACTCCAGGCCGCACTGGCTCAGGTGCATCCCCATCACATCGTCGGCTTCGGCCCCTAGAACCTGCTCCGCCGTAGCATTCCAAAGAACAATGTTATTATCCCGGGACAGGCCGATGATAATGGTGGGCAGGGAAGAAATCAGGTTCTCAATTGCCTGTTGAACCTCAGAGGTATGGTCGGCAGCCCTATTCTTTTCACTGCTGTTGCGTCCCAGCTTTTCGTTGATGCTGGTCAATTCAGCCGTGTAGTCACTGAGTAAATTTTGCATGGTTTTCATGAACTTCATGGCAACTTGTCCCGGGGGAATTTACCGAAAAAGTGGTTCGGGGACCAAATGTCAAGATGACAATCAACGCAATTGCTTAGATGGGGTTTTGATACCGCTTTTAAGCATATTGATGTTATCGGCAATTAATAGGGAATCTTTAATTTCTTTTAAGCGACCCGGACAGCGCGGGTTACATTAAAATTAATAGAAATATTAATTGGTTATCTTATATTCCAGGAGCTTGTCACAGCGAATTGGATGGCGGTGCGAATGCACGGCCAAGAGGGGGTTCCCCCGCTTGAAAGGGAGACAGGGGGATTTGTCCTCAAGGGTCCTTTTTGCCGGATGGCATTGGCTGATGACGTGATCGCACAAATCAACTTTACACCAGGCCGCAATGGTGTATGATCGAATCTAAAACGCGGAAAGTCGAAGTCCAGCATGAAAACCAGAACGGTCGAGTTAAAAAATGTCGGATCGGTTAAAATGGAGCGCAGTGCCCGGGCCAAACATATCAGCGTTTCGGTAAGGCCGTACAATGGGGTAAGGGTGGCGGTTCCCCGGGGTGTATCGTTTGCCCGGGCCGAATTGTTTGCCCGATCCAAGGCCGGATGGATACAAAAACAGATCGATAAAATGAAGCAGATGGAAGCGGTGGCCAGCGCCCTGACAGCGCCCTGATAGAAAACCAGCCCCTGGATCGGCCGGCCGCCCGCCGGCGCCTGATCGACCGGCTCGATTTTTTGGCGTTGAAATACGGCTTCCAATACAACCGGGTATTTATAAAGAACCAGAAAACCCGGTGGGGCAGTTGCTCGAACAAAAACAATATTAATCTAAACGTCAACCTGGTTCGGTTGCCGGATGAGCTAATCGATTACACCATTTTGCACGAACTGGTTCACACCCGGGTTAAAAATCACGGACACCGGTTCTGGGCCCAGATGGACCGCTTGCTGGGCGATGCCAGAAAACTGGACCGCGCCCTCAGTGAATATAACCTGCTGTTGTTTCGGTAAGGTGTTGGGCCCGGCGACTACGGTCTGATTTTCTTTTCAGGTGGCGTCGGGTTCAATCTGCAGGGAATCATTAATCCGGTTTACCAGGTTGGCAAGGGCAATAACCATGGTCAGCTCGACGATTTCATCCTGGGTATAATACCTTTCGATATACTCCAACACGCTATCATCAATAGCGGTCGCCCCGCGCGTAATGATATCCGCCAGGCGAATGGTGACTTTCTCTTTTTCATCGAAAGCATCACTGCGCTGGTAAAATTTTAAGGCCCCAATCTGTTCGTCTGTAACACCGGCCTGCTTCGCCGAAGCAGTGTGGTGGTAAGTTCAGTAGCGGCAGTCATTGATGCTGGATGTTTTCAGATAGGCCAGTTCCTTGTACTTGGCCTCAATGACACCCTGGTTCATCACGGCATCGTAAAACGGTACGAGGGTTTTCAGGGCGGCTGGAAAACGGGCGACCACCCCGAACAGGTTGGGCATTGCACCGGTGCTGGCCTGAATCTTGTCATAAATACGGTGCAGTTCGGCCGGGGCCTGCTCTTTGGTCAACGGTGTCGGTACTCCCATTGAACACTCCTTTCTTCAGCGGAATAAGCCCTGCATATCAGCTAAAAATTCATACCCGGTAAAACATGCAAGCTGCCTATCCGTGCATTTTGATGAGTTTAGGGCTAAAAAATTTTATTTCAGGCTGCTAAATTAAGTTGAAATATACCCGAAATTTTGCTTTATTGCGTTAATTTAACTTTAGACTGAAATACCAATCCTTAATGACTTAATTTAAAATTATTTTTCTAACCATCTGTTATATATATAAAAATAATTTCGAAGCTGGACAAGGTGACGATGACCGTCTTTGTTGCGACCAGTAAACGCTTTTACGCCGAAGCCGAGCATTTGGTCGAGCGTATCAAGGCCTGCGGATCAATGGTCCATCACCCCTATTTTCATCTTGATCCCGCTGAAGTTGACGCTGATCCCGATTACAAATCCCGGGTGACCCTGCAGCATTTTCCGGAAATCGATGATGCCGACATATTCTATGCCCTGCTGCCGGGCGGCTATATCGGCTGCAGTGTTACCATCGAGCTCGCGTATGCCTATGCCAAGGGCAAAAAAATTATTGTGTCGGAAGCGCCCGGCGAGTTTGCGGTCCGGGCGCTGGTGACCGAGATCAACTCTCCGGATCAATTCATCGCCCGCTTTGAGCGGGGGTGATTCCAGCATCCACATAAGATAAGAAAGGAGGTGGGCAAAAGCAAAATTTTATTTCAACCCGGAGCATTATCCGGGATACAGTAGAAATCCTGTTCAGACCAATTTTTGCCGCATTAAAAACTCGGCCTGAATCTGCCCTTCCCTGCATGAACATGTTGCCGACAGTATTATAAGAAACTATTTCCAAAACCCAAACCGATCGAACGATCCGAAGGAGGTCGCATTATGAAAAGAATTGCCCTGGTTGCCATGATTGTTCTTTTCTCAATTATATTTGTTTTTTCAGTAAGTTATGCTAAACCATTTAGAATCGCCGCCATTTTTCAAACGGCCATTGAAGAACCGTGGGACGGGGTCATCCATCTGGCCTGCCTGAAAGCCCAGAAGGAAATGGGCAATATCGAATATGAGTTTACCGAAAAAATAGCTGCTGCTGATTTCGAGAAAGTTTTGCGGGAGTATGCCGAAAGGGGATTTGACCTGATCGTGGGCGATGCCTTTCTGGCGGGCGAAGAGCCGGCCCGCAGGGTGGCCAAGGATTATCCCGAGATTGCCTTTGCCTTTGGGTCGGAATTCGGCCCGGTGGCACCAAATTTTTCCGTCTTTGACAATTGGATCCATGAACCCGCCTATCTTTGCGGCATCATCGCCGGCCGGATGACCAAGAGCAATATGCTCGGTGTGGTTGCGGCGATTCCCATCGGAGAGGTCAACCGCCTGGTGAATGCCTTCAAAGCCGGTGCCCTCAAAGTCAACCCCAAAGTCAAGGTCAAAATATCCTATATCGGTGGCTGGTTTGATCCGCCCAAAGCCAAAGAAGCGGCCATCGCTCAGATTGAAGCCGGCGCGGACCTGATTTATGCGGAACGCTTCGGCGTTTTTGAAGCTGCCAAAGAAAAAGGTATACTGGCCTTTGGCAACATGTCCGACCAGAATGCCCTGGCACCGGAGGTGGTCATTACCGGACCGGTCTGGGACATGTATCCGACCATCAAGTTTGCCATTGAAATGGTGCAGAAAAAAGCCTGGGTATCCATGGATCTGGGTGAGTGGTCTATGATGGGCAAAGGTGGCGCCAGCCTGGCACCGTTTCATTCATTTGAAAAAACCCTGCCGGCCGATGTGATCAAAGAAGTCAGGGATCTCGAACAAAAGATTATCAACGGAACCTATCGTGTGCCGGTGGATGAACAGAAGCCCTTATCGGATTAATCGATCGTTATGTTATCTGAAACCAATTTAAATTAACAATTTAAAATTCACCGTATCAGTGTATTTAAGAAATGCCTAAAATGCTCTAAAATGCCTAAAGTGCCTAAAATGTACGATCGCCTTCGGCGAATCGTATTTAATTGAAATTGAAGGAGTAAAACAACTCATTCATTTTAGGCACTTTAAATTTTAGGCATTTTAGGCATTTCAACGTCAAATTAACTTGGTGGCATTTTTAAAATTATATTGTTCATGATTCTTTGTCGTACCTTTGAGGTTTTTTAATGCCCTCTGCCCGCCAGCCAATGGTCCGCATGTCATCCGTTACGAAATATTTCCTGGATGTGACGGCCAACAATGATGTTAACTTCGACCTGTATGCCGGTGAAATCTGCGCCCTGCTGGGAGAAAACGGGGCGGGCAAGACGACGCTGATGAATATCCTTTTCGGTTATTATGCCTGTGATGAAGGTGAAATTTTCATCAAAGGCCAAAAAGCCGATCTGGCATCGCCCAAAGACGCCATTGCCCTGGGCGTGGGAATGATCCATCAGCACTTTGCCCTGGTTCCCTCTCAAACGGTGCTTGAAAACATCGTCATCGGCACCGACACCGGCCGGGGCCCTTTCCTGGATATGAAGAAGGCCCGCCGCACGCTGCTGGATCTGGAGGTGCAGTTCGGGCTTCAAATCGACCCCGATGCCCGGGTGTGGACCCTGTCGGTGGGCGAGCAGCAAAAAGTCGAAATCCTCAAGGCCCTTTACCGGGACGTGGATATCCTCGTCATGGACGAGCCGACAGCCGTTCTGGCACCGGCCGAAACCGACGACCTTTTTAAAACCCTGAAATCCCTCGTCGCCCAGGGGCGGGCGGTGGTTTTTATTTCCCACAAATTAAACGAGGTCATGGACATTTCCGACCGCGTTGTCGTGTTGAGGGGCGGACGGGTTGTGGCCCAACGCCTTACCGCCGAGACCAACGTCCGGGAGCTGGCCAATCTGATGGTGGGCCGCGACCTTCTGGAAGATATCGCCAAAAAACCGCTCGAACCCGGACCGCCCGTGCTGGAAATTCGGAACCTGGATGCCTTGAACGACAGGGATCTGCCGGCAATAAAGAACCTCCACCTGGCGGTTCGACAAAATGAGATCCTGGGAATGGCCGGGATCTCCGGCAACGGGCAGCGCGAGCTTTCCGAGGTACTGTTCGGTCTGCGGGATCCGGTCCGGGGAAGCATAAGCATCACCGGTCAACCCCTTCGATTCGGCAACCCCTCGTCTGCCATAAACTTGAAGATGGGCCGAATCCCCGAGGACCGGATCGGCACCGGCTTGCTGATGGATCTTTCCGTCGAGGAAAACATGATTCTGGAAGATCATGCGTCGACCCGGTTTCAAACCTGGGGCCTGATGAAGTCGAAACGAATACATCGCTACAGCGATGATCTAATCGATGCCTACAATATCGCGACGGCCGGCCGGGATGCCGTCACCAAGAGCCTGTCCGGCGGCAATCTGCAAAAAGTGATGCTGGCCAGGGAACTGGCCGGCCGGCCGGCAGTGGTCATTGCCGCCCAGCCCACCCGCGGGCTCGATGTCGGCGCCATGGAGTATATCCACCAGCGCATCCTGCAGGAAAGAGAGCGGGGTGCGGGTATCCTGCTGATATCCGAAGATCTGGATGAGGTATTTGCGTTAAGTGATCGAATTGTTGTGATCTATGAGGGGGAAATTGTGGGAGAAGCCTCGGGTGAGAATGCCTCCCGGGAGCAGATCGGTCTGTGGATGAGCGGGGTAAGACAATGATCAGATTCAGGATCCAGAAACGCAAACCGCTGCCGGGTTGGGCTAAAATCGTTATCCCCCTAGCGGCCATAGTGGTGACCCTGGTTCTGGCGGCCATTCCGATCCTGATAGCCGGCGGGCATCTGTGGAAATCATATTACTACCTGTTTTACGGCGCGCTGGGAACCCGGTTCAACCTTCTGGAAACCTTCGTCAAGGCCAGCCCGCTTTTGTTAACCGGGCTGGCGGTGGCCTTTGCCTTTCGGGCCAAATTCTGGAATATCGGTGCCGAGGGTCAGCTTCTGGCCGGCGCCTTGACCGCTACGGTGCTGGGTGTCAACATGGGCGGTGTGCCCGCTTCCCTGGTGTTGCCGATCATCATCATGGCCGGCTTTCTGGCCGGTGGCGTGTGGGCCGCCATTCCGGCCCTTCTCAAAACCAAATTGAAGGTGGACGATGTGGTGTCCACCCTGTTGCTGAACTATGTCATGATCCACATTATGGGCGCCCTGCTTTTCGGACCGCTGCAGCAGCCCGGCTCGAGTTGGCCCCGGTCGGCGGCAATCATTAAAGCGGCAACCTATCCCCTTTTGGTGCCGCGTTCGCGATTTCATATGGGAATTCTCATTGCTTTGTTTGCCGTTTTCGTCATCTGGTTCATCAACCAGAAGACCACCTTTGGCTATCGCTCCAAAGCTGTGGGTGTCAACATTAATGCCGCCCATTTCGGCGGCATCAACACCACGGCCGTCATCGTGTGGACCGCGTTGATATCCGGCGGACTGGCCGGCCTGGCCGGGGTCGGAGAGCTGTGCGCCATTCAATACCGTTTGATTATGGATATCTCCCCCGGCTATGGCTATTCGGGCATCGTCATTGCCATGCTGGGCAACCTGCACCCTGTGGGCGTTCTGTTTTCTTCTCTTTTTTTCAGCGTCATTATCGTCGGGGCCCAGACCATGACTTCCTGCTTTTTACTGAATACAAGATAAAGGTAATGCAAAAATAATGAGTGAGCTTCTCGATATCGCTTTCATATCCGGTCTCATGGGCGCCACGATGAGAATGGCAACGCCCATTATTTTCGCCACCCTCGGTGAAATCCTTTCCGAGCGGGCCGGGGTACTGAATCTGGGCATCGAGGGCATCATGTTGATGGGCGCCATGACGGGATTTCTGGTCACCTTCAACTCCGGTTCCATCTGGCTGGGCGTGCTGGCCGCGGCCGGGGTCGGTATGCTGCTGGGGCTGCTAATGGCCTTTTTAGCGGTTTATCTCGGATTGAGCCAGCATGTATCGGGCTTGGGAATCACCCTGTTTGCCACCGGCCTTCCCGGTGATCGGCCCCGGGCTGTTCACTCAGTATTCACTGACCTACATTGCCTGGCTGTTGATTCCGATCCTTGCGATTTTGCTTTACCGCACCAAAGTCGGGTTGAAAATCCGGACGGTGGGCGAAAACCCGGTGGTGGCCGACACGGTTGGCGTTAATGTGTTGTTGACCCGCACCCTTTGTGTGGTGGCCGGCGGCGCCCTGATGGGCATCGGCGGCGCCTTTCTCACCCTGGCCCATCAGAATATGTTTTTAATCGATGTGATCGGCGGCCGGGGCTGGGTGGCCATAGCCATGGTTATCTTTGGCAACTGGGATCCGTTTAAAGGCGCCCTGGGGGCCCTGATATTCGGGTTTCTGGACGGCCTCCAGCTGAGACTGCAGGGTGTGGGGGTTGCCGTATCGTTTCATCTCTTTTTGATGATTCCCTATCTGCTGACCATAGTGGCCCTGATCAGTGTTTCCAGAAAGGCAACCGTGCCGGCCGGGCTGCTGAAACCCTATCGCAGGGAAGAAAAAGGAGGCTGAGAAGCTGTTTCAATTTTTGAATTTGGAGTTTTCGAATTTTGGTATTGTTTCGGATTTCGAATTTCGATATTCGGATTTGATTATCCCGGTCTATATTCCTTTTCACTGACAGGAATATCTTCTTAGAACAAATCACATATGAATTTTGAGGTGTCATATGTTAGATCTTGTCATACGGAATGCCAACTTGTCAGATGGCCGCACGGGCATCGACATTGCGGTGGATAAGGGCCGCATTGTCGACGTCGGCACTGACCTCGAAGCCCGGGCCGGACGGGAGATCGATGCCTCGGACCGGCTGGTCACGCCGCCCTTTGTGGACAGCCATTTCCATCTGGATTCCACCCTGAGCTACGGCCGGCCCCGGGTGAATCAAAGCGGCACCCTGCTGGAGGGTATCGAGCTGTGGGGGGAATTCAAAGCCAATCTCACTGTCGACAGCATCAAGGCCCGGGCCGCTGAAGTCTGCCGCTGGGCGATCGCCCGCGGCACCCTGGCCATCCGCAGCCACGTGGATGTCAGCGACGATAATCTGACCGCCGTCATCGCGCTTCTGGAGCTGCGTGACGAGTTCAAACCCTATATCGATCTGCAGCTGGTGGCCTTTCCCCAGGATGGCTATTTACGACACAGCCCCAATGCCGCCAACCTGGAACGGGCCCTGGATCTGGGTGTGGATGTGGTGGGCGGCATTCCCCATTTTGAAAGAACCATGGCCGCTGGGGCGGACGCTGTTAAGGCATTGTGCGAAATCGCCGCCGAGCGCGGCCTGCCGGTGGACATGCACTGCGACGAAAGCGACGATCCCAACTCGCGCCACATCGAAACCCTGACCTATCACACCAAACGCCTGGGGCTCGAGGGGCGGGTAACCGGATCCCATCTGACCTCCATGCACTCCATGGATGATTACTATGTCAGCAAGCTGATCCCCCTGATGGCCGAGGCCCACATGCACGTGGTGGCCAACCCGCTGATCAATATCACCCTGCAGGGCCGCCACGACACCTACCCCAAACGACGCGGGATGACCCGGGTCAAGGAACTGATGGAGGCCGGCATCAATGTGGCCTTTGGCCAGGACGCCCTCCTGGATCCCTGGTACAGCTTCGGCTCCGCCGATATGCTGGAGGTGGCCCACATGGGGCTGCATGTGGCCCAGATGACGGGGGCCGCGCAGATGCAGCAAATGTTTGCCGCGGTCACAACCAACGGCGCGAAAGTATTAGGGTTGGAAGACTATGGGCTGGAGCCGGGCTGCCATGCCGACTTGGTGATTCTCCAGGCCGCCGATCCCATGGAGGCCCTGCGCTTGAAGCCGACCCGGCTGTTCGTGATTCGCCGCGGCAATGTGATTGCCGAAACAACCCCGGTGGTCAGCCGGTTGAGCCTGGCGGGCAGGACTTATGAGGTTGATTTCCGTTTTCCAACGCAATCAGATTGAGCGGTTTGGGGCTATTTGCAATATGACATGACAGAGCGCCGTCTCCACTTGCTGGAATGTTGAATTCTAAAAGGTTTTAATGGCTTATAAGGGTTAGCACTTGTCAAGTTACGTGAACAAGGGTTGACAGGGGGTCGTGAAAATGATTAGTATTTACGAAACAGTTCGGATCAGGGGGAAAACTAGGCGAAGCCATGTCATCCCCTGAAAAACCGCGACTGCTTCTTCTCATTGTTCCCGATCTCCATGGCTCGCCGCAAACTTAAAGGAGGAGCTATGGCTATCTTGGGAAAGATTTTTGGCGGCAAACCCGATTATCCCCCACTTGAATCATCAACACCTGCAGCAAAACAATTAGAAACCGTAAGGTCCCCGCTTGAAAAACTGGCGAATGAGACCAACGATCCGCTTGAAGTTGTGCCCGCTGAAGATTCTACTTACATCTTTTTAGGAAAGCCCCCGAAGAAATTTGGGATTGCATGGATCGAAGGTGGCGACAAAATAGTCAATTTAAAGTCTTTGGTAGATGAGAAGGGGATTTCACCGGACAACCTCAATCACTTGAGCGAAGAACTCAGAAAAGCCTATATCGCATACCAGGACAAGCCCCGCTACGTTACCAGAATAAGCGATCGCGAAGTCGTAGTAATCCCCTCAACTTCGTTGTTGAACAACTTGAAAAATGTCGTTGAAAAAACTGTCGGTTAAATCTGACGATTGGGTCGTGCATGGCAGATGAGGCTGGCTGGCAGAGAAGTCAAGGCACCTAAAATAATCGCTCGAAGATCATTAACCATTCAGAGACAGACTTTGGATGCGATCGCATTAGCGGCTCCGATTTCGGCACCTGGCATAGAGGAACGACGCCTGCGCAAATATTCAGTGAATACAAAAAAAAGGGCATGCTCCTGGCTGAACGTGCCCTTTTTTCTTCAAACGACTCTGCCGACTTATTTTTAATATTGAAATCACAGATGCTGTAAACGTATTGCAAATCAGTGTGTTATTTGATCATTTCGGTTTCAGGTAACCGGCGACGGCTTTAAACACTTCCTGATGGGATTTTTCCATCCGGGCCAGAAACCCATGCGAGCGCACGATGGGGCTCCAGAGGGAAAAATCTTCCCGTTCAAAATCCATTCCGACGGCCAGCATGTCGCAAAGCGTCTCGATGAGATGATCTTCGGGCTTGTAAATTGAATCGCCGATGTCACCGACCCAGCAAAGGGGTTTGTTCTGGTAGCGCTCCTTCAGGTCATTGTAGAAATGCTGGGTGACGATGGTCAGGGGCTGCAGGCCGAGATCGGTGAAGGGCAGGGTGACCCCTTTTTCGGCCACCTGGATCAGGGCGCCATTGAAAACCGGTATGAGCTCAACCCCCTGATCGATGCAGATGCGGCAGATTCCCTCCAGGCCTTCGAGGCTGGCGCACACCGGGAACAGGAAAATCTTCCGGGGTCGGTGATGCTTGAGGGCTTCTTCTACAAAATAGGTCAGGGTAGATCCAGAAGCGATGCACTCTTCCATGATGATCCAGGTTTCGTCCTGCCACCACTCCCCGACAAATGAGCTTTCGACGATATTCCAGCCGCGGGAAACGGCATTGTCTTCGACCCGGGTGAGTTTTATGTAGGTGGTGTCGAGAAGCCGGGAGCGGTGCAGCGGGGGATTGGCGTCCAGCAGGTCCAGCGGGCGTCCGCCCCAGAGGATAACAAACTGCGCCAGCTTCCCATCGAACATCCGCTCGAACAGGCGCATCATGTCGTGACCGATCTCCTTGATCATTAAAAATTTTTCGGCTCCGCAGGCCTGGCGGCTGAGGAGAAACTCCTCGCCGACGCCGCGGCCGGGAAAATCAACCGCATAAATTCTTTCCGGCAGACATCTGCCCCGAAAGGCTTCGTGCCGGGTAATTCCCTTGATCAGCCAGATGTCCCGGCCGCCGCGCGACATGACAATTTCCCCGATATCTTCGAGATAGATTCGGTTTTCATCCACCTTCATACAACGCCTCCTTTGATATATCCGCAGCCGACATCGGCTGTTTCAGACTGTTTTTTTTGCGGGCGAATATAGGATAACAGTAGGGCCGTGTCAATTGCTATAAGCTGTTTCACAACTCGCCGTTTTACCCGATTGCCGCCTCCCATCTGAGACCTCAACGTCAAAAATCCCCCTTGCCCCCTTTTCCAAAGGAGCTTCAGGATTTTCAGCGGGTAGATATAGTCAGATGTTTCTCTTTTGTCATGCCGGACCCGATCCGGCATCCAGTAGCGGAAAGAGGCCAAACAGCCCTGGATTCCGGATCAAGTCCGGAATGACGGTCAGTAATTGGTGTTTGCAGACCTTCTGACACAGTCTCCTTCGTGGCAATGACATGGAATAAATGAAGAAAATTTCGAATCCCTCAATATTTTGCCCACTAAAAACCCGCAAGGGCCTTTGAAAAAGGGGGGACAGGGGGAATTTTATCCTCTATAAATCCTTAAACGGTGCTGTGTGTTGTGATAATTGTACCAAGTACACAGACTTAGAGCGTCATGCCGCCGTCCATGATCAGGAGCTGACCGGTCATGAAAGCGCTTTTGTCGTCGGCCAGGTAGACGGCCGCCTCGGCTACCTCGGCCACCGTTCCGAGGCGTCCCATTTTATGCCGGTTGATGATGGACTGGCGCAGCGCGCGCGGGTCCGGACTGGATTCGATGCGGGCATTGAGGCCGGGGGTCAGAATCGTGGCCGGGCAGATGGCATTGCAGCGGATGCCCCGGTCAACATAATCAAGGGCCACCGATTTGGTAAGGCCGATCAAGGCGCCTTTGGACACCCCGTAGGCAAATCGCTCGGCGGCCGACGAGACGCTGGACAATACCGAGGCAATGTTGATAATGCTGCCGGCGCCCCGGGCGAGCATCCCCGGCAAAAAGGCCCGGATCATGTGATAGGCCCCGTATAAATTGACATCCAATGACAGCTGCAAGTCCGCATCGGTGCAGTTTAGGACGGTGCCAATGGCGACATAGCCGGCATTGTTGACCAGAACATCGATGCCGCCGATCTTTTCCGATACCCGGGCAACACTGACGGCATCGGTCACATCAAGTTGATGGATATGAATTCCGTCGAGCGACCCCAGGTCCCCTAGCGGGTCCATATTTCTGCTGGTGGCCCAGACCCGGCAGCCTTCCCTGGCAAAGGTCTCGGCGATGCAGCGACCGATACCCCTGCCGGCCCCGGTAACAAGAGCGGTTTTGGCTTTCAAGCGCTTACGCATAGGCTCCCCTTTTATGGTTGACAATAATATAGCGATTAAGATATATATTTTTATATGTTTATTGATACATTTAATCAACAGGTATTTGGCAAGCGCGATGAAAAATGTTCAGATAAGCTTTGGTGAGGATCTCCTCAAGACCATCGACCAGTATGCAAAAACAGCTCGGCTCACACGATCCGCCCTGGTGCGAGAGGCCGTGAAAACATGGATCAGACAGGCCGAGATAACACAATTTGAGGACACCTGGATCCAAAAACTGAAGGAAAATCCCGATGATTTAGCAGATTCTGACGCCTGGCTGAAGGCGGAAAAGTGGGGGGATGAATGAATCGCGGCGATGTATGGTTGATTGATCTGGGCGGCCGGACAGGCACCCGGCCGGTTCTCATTTTAACCAGGCAAAATGTGATTAAATACCTCGATAAGGTTATCGTGGTAGAAATAACCACGCAAGGAAAGGGATATCCCACCGAGGTGTTCATCGACCAAAAAGGCAATCTCCCGAAACCGTCTTTTGTGCAGGCCGATAATCTGCACACGGTGTCCAAAAAGCGGTTGATAAAGTTTCTGGGCACCCTGGATCCGGAATCCATGCTGGCCGTGTCACAAAAAGTTGTATTGGCCCTGGCGCTTGAAACCGTCATGCCGGACGGGTAATCTCTGATTTTTTCCTTTTCCATCCGCGATCTGCGATGCCGGTGTAAATGCTAAGCGCGGCTGAAAGCCGCTCCCACAACCACTCATCGACTTTGAGCAAACTGAAAGCGGTCTTACAAGTGGCCATCGGTTGCCGGATGAGTACTTTTAAAATATTTTTCCCGGGGTAAATACCGAAGCCATTTGGATTTTCCAAATGGCCTTTTTGTTCTCGTGACTGTCATGGGCTTCCTTTTCAACAAACCAGATAGATATAGCCGTCCTTCCTTCTCCCGCCGTGATTGCCTGAGGTATATGATGTGCGGCTGGGGTCTTATGCTGGCCAGGCCGTTTGCGCCGATCCGGGCGGCTGGCGTTAGATCGGACCCAGGACTTCTGGAAAAATACCTGGGGGAGGAGCTCAGATACCAGATCGGCTATGGACTCCTTGACCATGTTGGTGACGCCAAGACCGGATTTATGCCAACAGATGTCTCCGATATTTACAAAATCAGCCTGGAGGGCCACGGGGTTGGTTTTATCAATTTTTTCCTGGGAGGCGTAACTTACACCTATACATCCTTTTGTCGTTACTTATCGGATCAGGACCGCCTGCATCCGGTCTATTTTGAGTTGAAAAAACAGCGCGGCACAACGCAAAGCCTGCGAAGCATCCGATATAATTACAAGACCCGCGAAATCATATATCAGCAAACCACCCCCGCCGGGAAAGCTCTCATAACAACAGAATCCATGGCGGCCGATCGAATCTACGAAGATTATCTCACCCTGTTTTACAACTTTCGCCATGGGCGTTATGGTTCCCTCGTGCGCAACCGCCCATACAAGCTGCCGTTGTATGTCAAAGCGCAGATGCAGCCCGTAACGCTTCATATCGCCGCTATTGAAACGGAAGACAGATTTCGCCGCCGGGAACGCAATCAGACCGGAAAAGATTATTTCATTCGATTTCAGATCAACCCGGAGGATGTGTCGTCAGGGTCCGGTGAGATCAAAGGGTGGCTGTCTTCGGACGCTACTCCCGTAAAGGGCACCATTGAGGATGTGGTATTCTTCGGCGATTTGTGGGGGGACTTGATCGAAAAGCAGATTTTGAGACCACACCGGCGGGTTAGGGTTCCCGCTGGTATCAAAGCTATGCTTTAAATTTCAAATAGTTGGAATGTTGGAATAAGGGAATGCTGGAATATTGGTTAAAGATTCAGAGTTTGCCTTCTGATGGATAAAATATAGATTCATTTCGCTTTATACCCAGTATTCCATTACCCCATTTTTCCATTATTCCAGCCTAATCAGGCTGGCAAGTATTTAGCGTTCCACTCGCTTCGAGTAACGCTTTCCAATCATAGGGTGTCTTCCTTGTCGTACACATTGGCGATGCAGCAGGTAAAGGTGGCGGGTTCATCGCTGATATTTTTCATACCGTGGGGCTGCATGCTGGGGATATAGATCGACGTCCCCGGACCGCAGACGACCTTTTTTACGAGTTCATCCGTTTCGGGGTCAAACTCCCAGCATTCGAACTCACCGGAAATAATGAACATGGTCTGATGATAAAAATGGTTGTGAATGGGAATCTGGCCCCCGGGCTGGATGGTAAAAAAACGCAGGCCGTATTCAGGGTAACCGTTGCCGTCGTCTCCATGCTGTGACAGCCAGCGGATACTGGTACCGATCACATCGTGCATCTTGCCCCTGTAAGGAAATTTGTCAACTTTTTTTTCTTCGCAGTCTTTCCAGTGTATAACATGCATGGCTGGGCTCCTTATTGATGATCAGGGAATTTTGGGGCACATCGGACGGATAAACGACCGTCGTGGCATCGCTTATGATAGCTCCCGCTACCCTTTCAACTGGTACGTCGGCCGTGTCCCTTTTTGCTCGTAATAGGGCATCATTTGGGGGACGAATTCGGCAAGCTTCTTTTCGCGATTTTCCGGGGACGGATGGGTGCTCAGAAATTCGGGCGGACCTTTGCCGCCGACCTTGGCCATCTTTTGCCAGAGGGTGATGGCCGCACGCGGATCGTAACCGGCTTTGGCCGCCAATTCAATACCGATCCGATCCGCCTCGGATTCCGCCGAGCGGCTATTGGGCATCTGGACCGCCAGAGCGGCGGCCAAGGCTGCCCCTGTCAGGGCCAAGCCCTTATTGTCTCCGGCAGCGACCCCGACGGCGACCACCCCGATCGAGCTGGCCATGGCTACCGACATCTTTTCGGCCGAGTGCTTGGCCAGCGCATGGGCAATCTCATGGCCCAGAACCTGGGCCAGTTCGTCATCGGTTGCATTGAGCTGGGTGGCCAGGCCGCTGTAGAGGGCCATCTTTCCTCCCGCCATGGCCCAGGCGTTGACCGTCTTGGGATCGTCGATGATCTTGATACTCCACTCCCAGTTTTTCGTTTCCGGCCGCATTTGGATGGCCTGGGCCACCAGCCGTCCGGTAATCTTGTAGACCCGGTCCTTCAACGGCCTGTCGTTATCGATTTTGCCTTGCTGCTCGTAGGGTTTCAGCATCTCTACGTAGGCTTGTTTCGAAGCGGCAATGGCCGAGTCCTCCGAAACAATCATAAGCTGCCGTCTGCCGGTCGGGCTGGTGGCACAACCCACAATCAGGATCAGAAACAGTATCAGTATGA
>WOR8_10005296_pt1 | contig 17817 bp, 23 predicted proteins | sample DeeMarSeWOR38_10_FD_19890 | JGI IMG/M metagenome (IMG submission 19890)
GGAAGCTTATCCTGGCATGTGAACGGGAAACATCAAAGTCCACAAGAGTGATGTCATTTTCACCACTCCGGCCTATGGTCACGGAACCTTCCAGGGGATAGACGCTTTTTTGCAGCGTTCCTCTTTTCAAACAGAGATAGAACCTGTTCATCCTCTGCTTCCCTAAATCCTTAAGATAAGCTGTTCCCAAAAACATCAGCTACAAGTTGATATCTTTCTGATCATGCAAGAAGCATGGTAACTCCAAGCCCGGATGTTTCATGAATCACCTGCTGCGACCGCGGATATGGGCGTCCTTCCGGGCGTCCTCGGGTGTCGCACCTTGCGACGTACCGTTTAGGTACGCCTCAGGTCCAATCCCGCGGTACCGCGGGATGGTTGCCCGGTGGCACGCCCATATCCGCGGTCGCAGCAGGTGATTCATGAAATGTCCGGGCTAGTGGTATTGCAAAATTCGAGCCCGCCAATACCGCAACTTCGTGCCAAGGAAATCCTAATTTCTGCTAAGTAGGGATCTTAACCTTGTTGATCTGAAGGAATCCTGATACATTCCTTCAGATCGATTCTGAGCACAAAGAGTAGGAGCACCTATGGCTGCAGATAAAGACCACAGTTCCGACCGGAATCTCACAGTAACTTGGGACGATCCCATGGTCGGTGCCGAGGCTGCAAGAAAAATGAGCGGACTGGACTTTCTGCATGCGATCGTTGCAGGTGAAATACCACCCCCACCCATCTCAAAACTGCTAGGCTTCAAACTAAAAGAAGTCGACACAGGTCGCATAGTCTTTGAACTGGAGCCAGCCGAATACCACTACAATCCCATTGGCATGGTTCACGGTGGGGTGGCAAGTACGGTACTGGACTCTGCTATGGGTTGCGCCATTCACTCCACCCTTCCAATGGGGACCGGCTACTCAACGGTGGAGTTAAAGGTGAGTTTTGTTCGCCCCATGAGCACCAAAACCGGTAGGGTACGATGTGAAGCCAGCGTCATTCATACTGGCGGAAGTATAGCTACAGCTGAAGCAAGATTAGTCGACGCTGAAGGCACACTCTATGCCCACTCCACCACCACCTGTGTGATTTTTCGACCCTCTAGCCCGGATAATTCATGAATTGGTGTTGCGAAACTGTGAAACTGGGAACCCGCTTGCGGGACTGAGCGGAGCGCAGCGAGCGCGAAGAAGATGAGCGTACCACTGGGCAATCGCAGGGGCTTGAATTCCGTACTTGACCAGTACGTAGCAGGGTTCGAGGCCCGAGGACGCCCGGAAGGACGTTCATATCCACAGTCGGAGTCACGCCGAGGCGTGATGAATTATCCGGGCTAAGGAGATGAGGAAAGAATAGTAATCTGGAGGTCCTGTTCAATGCGGAACAAGAAAGTACTGATAGTGGATGATGAAATGGACATGCGGATCTTCATCTCCACCCTTCTAGAGACCAACGGCTACAGACCGATTATTGCCACCAATGGTGAGGAGGGCATCCATAAAGCCCGTAAACATAAGCCGGCAGCTATCATTCTTGATGTGTTAATGCCGAAATCAGGTGGGGTACAGATGTATCGGGAGGTAAAAACAGACGAGAATTTAAAGAATATCCCGGTGATCATGATCTCGGCAATCGCCAAAAAGACATTCCTCCACTCCATGCAAATGCTTAATAGCCACCGGGGCCAAACAGTTCCGGAGCCGGAGGGTTACATAGAAAAACCTCCAGAGACCGAAGAATTTCTGGAGATCTTGGAAAAATGCCTTAGTCACACGGACTAAAAAGCGATGCTATATATGAATCTTTTCAGCTCAACTGCTTTTTAGAGTGATCCTCTTTTTCCCTTGTCGCGAATATCTATCTCAACTACTCCATCTTCCTCATGAGAGGAGAGTATTATCTTCAAAATCAACGCCAGCGTTAAAACAATGGCAGTCACGCACAGTATGCTAGTCGCTGAAATCATTTTTCACCTCCCGCCTAGCCCGGATGTTTCATGAATTGCTGTCGCGAGACCGTGGAGATGACTGTGCCACCGGGCAACCGCAGGGTGTTGGATCCGAGGCGTACCTGAACGGTACGTCGCAGGGTCCGACACCCGAGGACGACCGGAAGGACGTTCATATCTGCGGTCGGAGCAGGCAACTCGTGAAATATCCGGGCGCGTTGGCCAATTTCGGTTCAGTTCGTTCTATTGTGCAGGAGTGATGCCAATCACATAGAAAACAAAAAAGTAACTAGAAAACATAATGTTATGGTTGTTTTCTTATTCTATCGGTACTTGTTAAATCACCAGATCTTGCCAAAGTGCCAAAGCAAGTGGGCCAAAAAGTCAAGTCCCCAAATAGTGTCCAACCGGTAATTTTGGCTAAGCGATTGCTGGCGTTTTTAATTCACAATGCTTAGATTTAATGTTAGCCTGACTAATCTCCTGCAACACATCCATTACACTCAACGAAAGGAGAGACCTATGTTACGAAAAGCCACCTACAAACTGCGTGTTACTAGAAGAGAGGCACTGTACGTCCATGACGAGCCAGATCACGCACTGATCTTGGTTGAAATGGAAGGTGAGCCTATTGATTATACGCCGGGGGTGGCAGGAGAATTCTTGTCCCGTCGCAGTGTCAACTTCCATGATCGCATCAAAGGTTCAGGTTCCATGCAGGGCTATGCCAAGACCCACTTCCAATTTGGCTCTGTCTACAGCCGCTTTGAAGGGCACCGCGATGGAAACACTAAAGTCACCACGGGCACTTGGAAGACTTACAATGGAACTGGTAAGCTGGCCAGCATCAAAGGAGAAGGGACATTCAAGGTTAAAGCCGGAGAGGCCCCAAATGAGTTCATCCTCGACATGGAGGGTGAGTATGAGCTCTGATTGAGCTGCTGTCTCGCCCCCTCGCCCGGATATTTAACCAATTGGTGTCGCCACACCGTGATACTGGGAACCCGCTTGCGGGACTGAGCGGAGCGCAGCGAGCGCGAAGAGGAAGAGTGTGCCCTCCATGGCAAGGTGTTGGATTCGAACCGTACTTGCTTGGTGAAATATTCGGGCTACACTACCAGTATGAATATTCAGCAAAGTAACGGTTAGTCTTGTAGCTCTTATGGAAGTGACTTCTCCAATGTGGGTAGCGGAAAGGGTGATACTTGCCGTACCCGTAACGACCATCTAGCCCATGTCCAAGATGTAAGTTAAAACCATGTCTGTAACCATGTCCATAATAAAGTGTGGGCTTGTAGTGCTTGTAACCGTAGCGACTCCCTTTGTATCCATAGCGATGCTTGGCACCATAGCCGTAGTAATGTTTGTAACTGTTTTTGTAGTAGCCAGAACGGTAGTAATTTTTGTGACTGTATTTGTAGTTGCCGCGATGGAAGTCGCGCTTGTGACTACTTTTGAAATGGCCAGGTCTGGAAAGGTGCCCACGCCCACTATAATTAGCGCGCCCTGCTTCCGACTCCACAGCCAAAGTAATTATAAATATTGATAAAACACCAGCTATAATAATCCTGCCGATTGCTTTCATTTTAACGCTCCTTTCCGAGTATTAGTCGAAGGAGCCAGAAAAACATTGCATTGATTTTGCTGTTACTCATATCCCCCCTGCATACCACTACTATTCCGCCCTGGCCTCACTTCATCTGCTTATCGGGAGTTACGCACAATATGCAGGAGGTTCTCTGCTCCTGCCGCAGACAAGCCGAGACCGCTCAACTCCGCCTGCAGTTGTGACAAGCTGCTGTGCCCACCGAGGTAGCCATTTACCCGAGCTGCAGCAGTTGAATTCACAAAATCTTCGTTGGCAGAGTAGATTGCCTTGAACTCTCTCATAAGATTTCCATTGAGCTGCAATTGATACTTCTGGTGATACGGCTCGGCCAGATAAAACTCGGAGTAGGGTATGATCTCAGTATGGACCTTGCCATTTGTCCTGGCTGCAATACTCTCTCTCTTTTCCATGGCCAACCGTTTTTGTTCTTCATCATGATAGAACACTGCCGCTTTGTATTGCCTCGACCATGGGCGTCTGGCGGGATTATGACTTCGCCAGAAAAAATCCAAGAGCTCGCTGTATGTGATCCTGGCAGGATCATAATCCATCTGGATCGTCTCGGTATGATCAACAAGATTGTGATAGGTTGGATTTTTTGTTGTACCACCTGCATATCCAACCCGGGTTCGAATTACCCCATCGATGCTCCCAAACTGAGCATCTGGACCCCAGAATCAGCCCAGTGCAAAGGTCGCCGTTTCCGTATTACCTGGCGCCTCAATGTCTATTGGCGGGATAGCCACCACGTGGCTCGAATGACCTCTTGCCAGGTCCATATTGTTCCTCTCCTTCCAAGGTTGCCAGTCCTGATTTGAGCTGTCGCAGCCATGAAGAATAGGACCGCCGCCCAGAACCGTCGCTACTACCAGGAGTACTACCGTCCAAGGACGAACATGTCCAGTTTTGTGTTTTTTATTCTGCCCGATTTCCATTCTACTCGTTCTCGTTCGCCACAAACTTTAGTGCCAACGAATTGATACAGTAGCGCAGTCCTGTGGGAGGTGGCCCGTCTTTGAACACATGTCCAAGATGTGCGTCGCATCGTTTGCACAATACCTCAGTCCTCGACACAAAAAAGCTGTTATCCGCTTTTGTCGTGATACTCCGATCAGAGATTGGGTCCCAGAAGCTGGGCCAGCCGGTGCCGGAGTCAAACTTTGTTTCTGAACTGAACAATTCGTTGGCACAACCTACACACTGGTAAATCCCAGCACCTTTAAATTTATTGTACTCCCCACTAAAAGGTGGCTCAGTCCCCTTTTTTCTGGTAATCCTGAATTGCTCCGGGGTAAGCATCCGGCGCCATTCTTCATCACTTCTTACAACTTTATCAGTCACATCTAACTCCTTTTTCTTGGTAGGCTCGGAGGAGTTTTTTGCCAGTGTAATTGGAAAATGTTCTCGGACAAAACCCCACGCCCACGCCGGGAATGCCAAAAGCAGAGCAACGATGCCAAACTGCTTCAGGAAAAACCTGCGGCCAGACCGCCTATCTGAAACCGGTGATGGTGATTTCATAGCTGTCTCCTTTCCACCTTGGTGGATTATCGACTTGTGTTCTTTGTTCGTAAGATAATCATTAGTCGGAAAAGAGTCCAAATCATTACATACAAACATGTTCATTATGAGTTGTTGAAAAATTTTTGATCCTTGGAATCTGTCGGTTCATGGATTATAAACGAGATTGGGCTTGAATCTTGCTCTCTGGTTCCCTGTGGTTAGATCAATTTGGTGCCCTCACAGTGAAAGCTAAAAACACCATCATTAACCGAAAAGTCATCTCCTGGGCCTTTTATGACTGGGCCAACTCTGCCTTCGCCACCACGGTGATGGCGGGTTTTTTCCCGGTCTTCTTCAAAAATTACTGGAATATGGGGGTGGAGGCCACCACCATTACCTTTCGCCTGGGCCTGGCCAATTCAGTAGCCAGCCTCATCGTCGTTGCCTTGGCACCGGTGCTCGGGGCAATCGGTGATCGGGGTGGGGCGCGGAAGAGGTTTCTCCTGTTTTTTGCTTCGATGGGTGTCGTTATGACCGGAAGTTTGTTTTTCGTGGCGCAGGGGGCCTGGCAAATTGCGGTTCTCATCTACATCCTGGGAATCTTAGGATTTTCCGGCGGCAATATTTTTAATGATTCTCTCCTAATAAGCGTCGCTCCTGCCGGCAAAGAAGACATGGTTTCGGCTCTTGGTTTTTCCCTGGGCTATCTGGGTGGCGGACTGCTTTTCGCAATAAATGTTCTCATGACTCTTAAGCCTGGACTGTTTGGCCTGCCCGACGCCAGTGCAGCGGTGCGGCTCTCTTTTCTCAGCGTTGCTGTCTGGTGGGCGGTCTTCTCACTACCTATGATGTTCTGGGTAAAAGAACCACGGACCGATGACCGAGTCAGCGGCTGGGCAATGGTCTGCGGTGGATTTTCACAACTGAAAAAAACTTTCGCAGAAATCCGCAAACTTCGAGTAGTTTTCCTTTTTCTCATAGCTTACTGGCTCTATATAGATGGGGTTGACACGATCATAAGAATGGCTGTGGATTACGGCATGTCCCTTGGTTTTCCAGAGAACAGCCTAATCGTCGCCTTGCTTATCACTCAGTTTGTTGGCTTCCCCGCCGCCATCCTTTTCGGCAAACTCGGTGAGAAGCTGGGAACCAAGAACGGTATTCTGTTGGGCATTGTGGTCTATGTTGGGGTGACCATATGGGGAAGATTCATGGACAATGTCGCGGAGTTTTATATGCTTGCGGTGGCCATCGGCCTGGTGCAGGGTGGGGTTCAGGCCCTGAGCCGCTCCCTTTATTCCCGTCTCATTCCCTCCAATAAGGCCGCTGAATTCTTCGGTTTTTATAATATGCTGGGTAAGTTCGCCGCGGTGATTGGGCCAATATTAATGGGTGCAGTGGGGGTGCTCACCGGTAATCCGCGCCATGCTATCCTCTCAATATTAATACTATTTTTAGGGGGTGGAATCATACTGTACTTTGTAGACGAAAACGAAGGCATGCGAATTGCCCGGGAGTTGGAGGCGAAAAAACGAAATTAGAAACAAAGATAGATAAAGCAACCAACCTTTTTTAGCCATCAGAACCAACGCTCTGCGCTATGCTCTCTGCGCTTTGGGATTTACACCTTGAACTCCCCCACCGGATAAACGTCTAATTCATGCTCAACGATCTTTTTTACCAGCTCAAAGAAGTCAATACCAACTGAGTCAGTCAGCCTTATCTTATTGTCGGCACCGGGCCAGGCGGACGGTACACAGGCGGCCTCGCTCTTGTCGATGATTTCCTCTGGGGCTAGAAAGTAAAGTCCCAGCTCATATTCGAACAGAGAAACCCTAACCATAAATCGTTCATCCACCGATACAAAATAGAAGAGATCGCCTCTGTACATGCTTGAAAAGTCCACCGACTCTGGTTCTAGAAGGTAGAAAAACCGATACATTGCTTTGGGCGTGTCCTCAACTTTGTAACTGCCGCAGTCGTGATAATCGCCCTCGGTTGAGGTAGCGAGCTTAACGCACTGTCGAAATACTTCTTCCATACTTTCAGCATCATCATTTTCCCAATGCTTGTCCCAGTCAAATCCTGCTGATAGCATCTCGAGTAGTTTTTGAATTTTTCCCTTCACTGCATCCTCCTGACTCTGCCAAATCATTTCAGACTAACCATTGCCAGAGCCTAGCCTTTCTATCATTCGGTTCGCAGCCTCAACCCCGGTATTAAAACTTATTTCTAGACTAGACTTATACAGGCCATCGCCGGCGAAAAACAGATTTCCTGGCAGTTCTCCCAACATCTTCCTCATCACATGCTGCTGTCGCACTGAGCCGGGCATCAACTGCACCGCCCCGTGTAGCCAGCGACAAACTTTTGAAAAAATTAGTTTTTCTGAAAAACCACGATAGAGCTTATCCATCTCCTCGAGCACGACCTCCGTGATCTTAGCGTCAGGTTCATCAAACAACGTGCGACAGGCTGGCTCGCAGAGAATAACCGTTACCAGGCTCTTGCCCTTAGGAATTCTTTGGGAACTCTTGTGATGGTCAAATACCACGGTGGCTACAACCCGACTGTCCCTCCGAAGCACGTTGTTGATCATTGAAGTGTCCTGGTACTCTTTATCAACTGCCAGTGCTGTAACAATGCTCGGCGCATAGCGGACACTGCGGAAAGCGTCTGCCAACTCCTCCGGCAGACCATCAACCAAATGGATTACCAGAGGCAAAGGAATGGCCAGAATCACGCCCTCAGCAAGGTAAGACCCGGGGTTGTCTCCTCCAACCTGAATTTCATAAAGCCCTTCCCGGGAAGCAGGTGCAATCTTGACCACCGGAGAATTCAGTCTGACATCGAGTTCTCTCTTCAGTTGCTCTGGCACCACGCCCATGCCTTTGGTAAAGGCAAAAATATTGAATTTGGTCAAATTCTTGATGGTAGCTAGAAAAGCTAACTTCGAATTTTGCTCCGGCACCCCCAAAAAGACTTCGCTGAAGATAGGATAAGCAATTTTCTCCAAGATCACCTCGTCGAAGCTTTCCAGCAGATATTCAGCAGCAGTTTGTTTTTCCAAATCGAAAGTCTTACCTGTGGGGTGTACTATATCCAACGCCTTTCCCAAGGCTTGAGCGTACAGAAACATTTTGATCATGTCCTTTTTGTTTCTGCCTGTGAGGAGTTTGTATTTCAAAAAGTCCATCGGTGACCCGATTTTGATCTGATATTCCTTACCGCCGCTGAAGGTGGATGCAGTCCCGGAAGTTCGCACCAGCTGGTTTTTGAGTCCAAAATCTTGAATGAATCTACTAAGATTTTTGTGAGCTGCGGGGAAGGTATAAGCACCCTTGTCGATGATAAATCCTTCGCATTCTTCAGAGCTCATTCTGCCGCCGACAAACGGCAACTCCTCTAGAATGATGGAGCTACAGCCAGCCTTTTTTAGTTGACAGCCTGCTGCTAAACCAGCTATCCCTGCCCCGATGATGACTACCTTGGTGTCCATTTTTCAATAATGATGGGGTCAAACTCTGACTAATGTATGCCCTTTCTCGTAGCAGTCAATGTTTGACCCCATTTTCTCCTACCTATCTCTATTACATCGTTCGGATTCTTACCTCTACCTCATCGAAGTTTTTCATCAATTTTAGAAGCTGAGAAGTGTCAGTTTGACCGTAATGGTAAGGGTAAAGGATTTTCGGTTTGAAAGCCTTGGCAGCGTCGGCAACCATCTCCGGCGTCATTGTGTAAGGCAAGTTCATGGGCAAAAAAGCAATGTCGATTTCCTTCAGTTGCTTCATTTCAGGAACGTTTTCGGTGTCACCCGCCACATACACCCTCTTGTCGGCAAAGGTAATCACGTAACCATTCCCTACGCCCTTCGCATGGAACGGGACACCCGCACTGCGCATATGCACCAGGTTGTAGGCTGGCACCGCCTCAATCTCCAAACCCTGGACGGATTTGACATCCCCATTTCGCATAACAATACCGCCCATGATTTTGTTCGCGCCCACTTCGGTCAGAATTATCTCTGTTTTCTCTGTGCGAATGAGTTCTACCACCTGCGGGTCAAGGTGATCACGGTGTTCGTGGGTTATGAGGATAAGGTCAGCTTTCGGCATCTTGGAATAATCAGCCTCCCTGCTTACCGGATCCACATGGATTACTTTCCCCCCAAAAGTGAACATTAGTGTTCCATGTCCTATGAACGTAATCTGTAATTTGCCACCGGCCGTTTCGACGATATCAGTATCAAAGTCGGTATGAGCCTGGGTTGAAACAAGAAGGCCTACCACCAAGACAGCGACAAATAAAACTGATCTACCCATACACCACCCCCTTACTTTTCTGCTGTGGCAGCGGCTTTCCCCGCCAGCGTTGCGGGCAGGCAGCTACGATATCAATATCTGATTTCTATTCTGTCAATTCAGTGGAAGACAAAGTAGACACATTTGAGGGTAGATGCTCTATTCTTGATTCTGCCATAGGGACTCAGAGGAGCTTTTGGCGGCGCTAAATAAATAGGCGCTATCAAAATATGACTATACTTCTCGCTAAAACTGACCCGTCCGCAGCATCACTAGTGTACACGCTCTGAGCACGTTGATGCCTTGGGCCGTCAACTGCTCTTCGATTTCCTCTGATTCTGTCCCCGGGTTCATGATTACCCTATCCGGTTTCAAATCGATCATTTCCTTAAGCAGCTTTATTCCCCTCTCCGGGCCAACATAGAGGGTAAGGGTGTTTACTGCGTCATCTATGCGACTCAAGGCTTGTACGGCAGGCACCCCCGCGATTTGCTTAAGCAAGGGGTGCACGGGAATAACTCGATGCCCATTTTTAACGAGAGCCCGGACTGCCTGATTGGAATGACGTTCAGGTTTGGGACTCGCCCCCAGTACCGCAACAGTTTCATTCGCCGGCATAATTCTGTCGTTGAACTGATTAGTATAGTTTCCGTCCGGAAACTCGGCCTCGAGCTGTCATTTTGAGGAGCGAAGCGACGAAGAATCTCTTACTTACTGGGATTGCCAGAGATTCTTCGCTCCGCTCGGAATGACATTTGATAGTTTCCGGATGAACACTAGTGTAACGCGATTCAATCTTTTAATTTAAAGGAGTTATCTACTCTTACCGCAGAATACTCGGATTTTCAAAACAAAAGATCTGCCACTTTGTATCATTCCATGGTATGGAAGTTGCTTTTAACACGGACCGGGACATGAAAATGGCGAGTGGACAAACCTTTCAACGCAAGCAGTCCGCTGCTCCATAACCATTCCCTCTAATTGAGGTCTACGCTGAGCCTCAAAACATACGGTACGATTTTGGATACGGAAAAGGTTACTGAAAGTGATTCGTTCTTATTTGCCATCTTTTGGTAGTGTGCGACTGCAGGTTTTTCTTCTTGGAGTGGTAGCCCTTTTATTGGCCCTCAATCTTTTGGTGATGAGCCTTAGATCCGCTATCTCCACCGCCGAAGAGTCCACTGCCCCTGAAGTTCTGTCTGACTTTCCCCTCCCGGGTTCGATCAGCCTGTGTGATGAGTCCATACCTCTGGAAAACCGGCGTGTCTTGGAGATGCTGGATCGAGAATTCACCATCGCGGTCTGGGATCGGGCTCAGGTGTTTTTGTGGCTTAAGAGAGCTGGGCGCTATTTTCCATACATTGAGGCGAAACTGTCTGAAGTCGGAATGCCCGATGACCTCAAGTACATGGCTGTGGCGGAGAGCGCCCTTATTACCGATATTAAATCGAGGAAGAGAGCGGTCGGACTCTGGCAATTCATGTCTCGCACCGGTAGACGTTATGGCCTTCGGAAAGATCGAACTCTAGACGAACGGTTAGACTTTGAACAATCTACTGAAGCAGCCATCAATTATTTAAGACGGTTGCATGACGAATTCGGTAATTGGACGCTAACCCTAGCCGCCTACAACTGCGGCGATGCATTCCTCAAGAGGGAAATAAGGAAACAAAAAGTCAAAGACTTTTATAGGCTCGATCTGCCTCTGGAAACAGAACGATATGTTTTTCGCATCACTGCCATTAAGATTATTATGGAAAACCCGAGACAGTATGGTTTTAGTCTTTCCCCAGAGCAGGTTTACCCACCGAACTGGTACGATTCAGTCCCGGTCAAAATTAGCAGTCGTTTGAACTTGACAGATCTGGCCCTTGCCCTAGATACAGATTTCAAGATTCTCAAAGAACTCAATCCTCAATTCCGACGAAACTATGTGCCCAAAGGTAAACATCAGATTAAAGTTCCTCCTGGCTTTGGTCCCAAGGTAGTTGTTGCCTTGCAAAAACTTGGTAAAGGCGAATCTAGGGAAAAGGAAGATATATCTGAAAGCCATTACGTGGTTCGGAAAGGTGATACCTTGGGCCGCATTGCCACCCGAACGGGTGTCTCCCTAGCTACCCTTAGGGAACTCAACGGTATCAACGGGTCCACCATATGGGCAGGGCAGAAGCTTCGCCTGACTCCCTAGAAAGAGGCCATTAAGTCATTACGCTTCGCTGTCACTCATAGTCATTTATTGTTTAAAGCGCCATAAAGAAACGACCTAATGACGGCGTGGCCAAATGACCCAATGACTGCATGGTGCAGTGCCTTGTGCCTGCCTTTTCATTTTCCTGGTCTGATCTTGAGAAGACAACAGCCTTCTTGACCCGGCTTCCACGTCTCCGCAGAAAAATGGAACCCTGCTCCTTCGAAGGTTCCGTAGTCAACTTCTGCTGCTATGTCACACATCCTGGCTATCTCCTGGTCGCTCAACCCCGCTTCCTGATAGGCTTCCTTTAGAGGGCAGCTACGCATCTGGATATCCAACCCATCTTGATCACAACGGAGAATCTCAGGCTGGAACATTTTTCCCCGATCCGCCGAGCCAGTTAAAAAAGCATTCTTCAGCCCCTCTAGGTCTATGGGACCATATTTCGCGTACTTTTTGCCGATCTCAAGGCCACGGTTGTAAATCCCCCGTTTCATTATTTCTGCTGCTTTTTCGTCACCCACCTCTTGTCTCAATTCTTGAAAGATATGGTAGTACATCATTCCCCGGTTCTTATACGCCGCATACAGCTGCTGACGCAAGGCTTCTTCAGACATATCGCCTCTCCCTTTCATCCTCCTAAGAGTTGTCTTTTGATCCCCTAATCATCCGGCTCCATTAACAGTAGAAGTTAGTCACCTTATGGTAAAGGATAATACCAGCTTAAAAACTCCACTGACTTTTTAATGGATTTCGCTAAGGTCAGTGAAGCTCTCCGACCAAAGGTCGGAGATTCTCAAGGCAGCCTGGCATTTGTATGTCATTCTGAGGAGTCCCGCCGACGGCGGGACGACGAAGAATCTCGAGATCCTTCGCGGAGTTTATCCTGAGCCTGTCGAAGGGCTCAGGATGAGCCGAAGGGCTCAGAATGACCATAGACCGTTTCCCAATGGCCAATAGTCACTTGAACCCTTAGATCGTTGCATTCATCCCCGACTAGAAGTCGGAGCATTCTGCGAACTTGTCGTAAAAGACTAATCGTCTAAAATAGTAAGTTTAAATGGGTTTCTTTACAATGTCTATTGCACTACAATGCAATAATACTCACGTGGACAGGCTCGAGACCTCAGCAGATCTGAGCAGGAGTAATTTTATTAGAATCTCCTGTTTGCTTACCTGAAAACTGGGGAGGAGCTTGAGGCAACAGCACCCTGGTCATCGTCCAACCTGATGGTGATGAATGAAGAAAAATTTAGGGAACTTTTAACCCAGAGGAGGCTTTTCTAGAGACAAAACTATTTTGATCCTGTATCTGGGCAAGGAGAGACCAACCATGAGCTCTAAGAGAATTTTGATCATAGATGATGATCCGGAAATTTGTGACGCCTTGAGTCATATTCTTTCACAGTATGGCTACGAGGTATTTACCGCCCTCGATACCAACACGGGCTCAAAGCTTCTTGATGATACCGAACCGGATCTTCTCATCCTAGACATTATGATGCAGACGATGGACGAGGGCTTGAACTTCGCCACCAAACTCAAGAAGGCTGAGGGCGTTTACGGGGTGCCCATACTTATCGTTTCTGCCAGGCCGCCGGTGGAAAAGGGATATGCTAGATCCCTGGACGAAGACCTGGACTGGATTCATGCGGATATCTTCATGGAAAAGCCCATCGAGCCGGAAGAACTCATCCATAATGTGAAGCTTCTCATCAACGGCTAGCCCGTTTAAGGGGTGACCCTACTCCCACTCATGACTCTTATTTCCAATGGCTCATTCTGTATTCCATTTCAGCTCGAGCTCTCTCCCATAGTTCCGGTTCATCAATATGGCCGCTCATAAACTCGACACATACCGCTACCTGCTCAATACCTTCCAGATCAAAGCCCACCTCCTGCGAAACCTGCTGGCAGATCTGATTGGCTCTGTTCAGGCGATGCCTTTCGTCGGGCGTGAGGTGTTCAATACCTCTTATATTCATCCCATCTTGTTCGTTCATGGGTTTGTCTCCGTAAGGATAATTTGCATTCAGGTTATTCTCCCAAAAAATAACCTCTGGAGCTGAAGAGTCAACCTGCAACTGGAATTGAAGCTCCCTGCAGTCCGGTTGAGACATGCACTCCATATTGAATTCCTATGGTTGTATTAACCGTTTTCGAGATTATCTTTTGAACCATGGAAATAGAGTTATGAGAGAAACTAAAGACTGGCTTTGAGAGATCAGATCTTATTGGAATGGTTTATTAAAGAGAGGAGTACAAACATGTCGCTGCAACAAAAATTGAGTGCACTGAAAAAGGGGTTTGAGGCCCAAGCGCCTAAAGAAGCCGTGGAGATCATCCATCGCGCTACCACTGACCTTGAGAGTTCAGGGATTCTTGATACCACTGTGAAAGTTGGTGACGAAGCACCGGATTTTTCCTTGCAGAACGCTGACGGCCAAGAATTTCGATTGAAAGAGTTGCTCTCTCAAGGACCAGTTGTTCTTAGTTTCTATCGGGGCAAATGGTGACCCTATTGCAACTTGGAGCTGGACGCTCTCGAAAAGGCGAGTGCGGAATTCAAGGCACTGGGTGCCAATTTTATCGCTATCTCACCTCAACTGCAGTCATTCAACCGGGAATTTAGAGAAGAGAAAAAGTTGACTTTCGAAATCCTAAGCGATCCCGGTAACGAGGTGGCAAAGCGCTATGGTCTCAAGTTCAAACTCCCCGACGACCTCAAAGAAGTCTATCTGAAGTTCAACATTGATCTGGAAAAATACAACGGAGACGATTCCTGGACACTACCCCTTCCCACAGGACTGATCATCGATGGAAATGGCATCATCCGATACGCGGAAATCAATGCTGACTACACTGTTCGACCGGACCCGGAAGAGACTATAGCTGCCCTGAAAAAAATCATGGATTAGGTATCTGAGGCTCAATAATCTCTTCCAATCTAGTGCCGATTTCTGTAGAGCTGGATAAGGATTGAACACCCGGTGGCTGATCCCTAGTTAAGGGGGCAGCCACCAGAAGATCCACTGTGTTTCAGCAAACAACTACTCTATCTTCCTTGCTTGATTCTTTGCTCCATTCCTGCCAATATTTAACCTCAATTCACCCATTTTCTACTCGGCACCTCGACATTTTCAAATGTTGGTTGATCCATTAGCAACCTTTACTCAGCGAGGATAATATATGATCGAGTTAGGTAGTCCCTACAGAGAGATGGCAACCACCTGCAAAACGAGACCTACAAAAGAAAAGAAGGTCGTCTGGAAGAGATTTGAATCAGAGCCTTTTGACGACGGCAGATTCCAGGTAAAAGTTCTTTCAAAGAAGCTGATCGACTCCGCAGCCTCACTGTTTAGAAAAGCTTATCCGGAAATCTACGGCTCGCCCCATGAGTTCGTGCTGATGCCGGAGAGATACGAGGGGATGATAGCCCTCGATGAGGACTGGAAGGAAGATAGTCGAAGTAGAGTCTGCTGCATGCCGGTAGTTGTAGAGCTTGAGACCGAAAGGGTTGTCGCTGCCACCATGCTCACTAAAATCGAGAAGAACCTGCAGTTAGAGTTCACCTTTGCAGCCACCTTGCCGGAATACAGGCTGAAAGACATAATGCTGAACCTGAGAGTGGTTACCTGGAAAACCGCCTTGGCCTCTGGCGCAGAGTATCTCACCACCTTCGTGGAAACCTGGCACGATATAACCCAGAAATGGTGTATCAAGGATGGCTGGCAGGTAGCAGGCATTTTCCCCGGCAACTTCATCCGTTGGAAAGACCCGGATCAGGAGTACCGAGGTTGCACAATCCACTGCTACTATTTTCTCGACAATGTTGCGGAGTATGCCACTAGAGCCAACGAGTGGAGCCTTGCCCCGGAGTTCAAGGAACTGTGGGAGGTAATGGAGCGGATTAACAAGAAATTCGCCAAGGAAGGAAATATCCCACCGTGGCTCGAAGAACATTTGGAGTGAAAAAAGTTAACCGTCTGGTCCACTGCCAAAATCTATGGAGCAGACCCGCTTGTCCGCCTCTTTGCCACCTCTGAACACTTAAATTTCCCTACCGTTGCTATTGCCAAGCCATCGCCGCAAAACCGGCTGCCAGCAGTAAGTCTCATATATTCTAAAAGCAAAGGTGAATTTTCCACCCACCCTGCACCACAGGTTCAAGGGATGCAAAAAGTGCTGTAGTCGATTTTTCATATAAATCGAGTGTCCCTTCTCTATCGCAATGTATACTTAACCCGGATATTTCACGAATTCACGCCTTGGCGTGACTGCGACCACGGATATGGCCGTCCTTCCTGGCGTCCTCGGGTGTCGGCCCCTGCGACGTACCGTTCAGGTACGCCTCGAGACCAATCCCGCGGTACAACGGGACGGTTGCCCGGTGGCACGCCCATCTTCTTCGCGCTCGCTGCGCTCCGCTCAGTCCCGCAAGCGGGTTCCCAGTTTTACGGTCTCGCGACAGCCATTCATGAAACATCCGAGTTTAACAATGATCAATTTGACCGGAGTAACTATAACCACTAGAATTGGGAAAGCAATCCTCCTCTGAACCAGAGGAAGTCAATGAACCGGAAAGCAAAAGAACTAGCCGAGAAGTTCGCAACCTTCAAAAACGAATTTATCACCTTTGTCGAGAACTGCACCGACGAGGATTGGCAAAAAGTGTGTGGAGGGGAACAATGGACGGTTGGTGTGGTGGCTCATCATGTTGCCGCAGGCCACCTTGGAGCCATTGATTTTGTCAGGATGATCGTGGCCGGTGAAGCAATGCCGGAAATCACCATGGAGGCAATTGACCAGATGAACGCGCAGCATGCCAAAGAGCATGCAAATTGTACAAAAGAACAAGTTCTCGCCTTGTTGCGCGAAAACGGTTCAGTCTTTGCCGGCTACCTGGAAGGGTTGCGTGAGGCGGACCTAGCCCGCACCGGTTACCTTGCGGCGATTGGCGGCGATGTCAGCGCCCAGCAATTGGTCGAGATGATTATTCTTCATTCGGCTGCAGACCATCTCACCAACATGAAAACCGCAATCGAGCCCTAGTGCGGATGTTTCACCACTAGCTTGGATTCTGCAGTGCATTTGCGTTCGCTTTGGCGGTGGTGCCTACAAGCGCATGTGTTCCTGTCTTACGAGTGGTGACAATGCCGGCAATGCAGATCAAGAAAGCACCCACCCAGGTCAAAGAATCAAGACCTTCGCCCCAAAACATCCAGCCGAGGAAGGTAGCAAACACCACATTACCGTAGGTGAACGGCCCCACCTGAGCTGCTGGAGCGAGACTGTAGCCTTTGGTGAGCAGAAATTGTCCCACTGAGGCTAGCAAACCTATAAGAATTAAGAGCCACCATATTTCAGGTTTCGGCGACTGCCACGACCAAGCCAAGGGTACTGCGGAGATCAGCGTACCAAACACGGTGAAATAGAAAACGATCCGAATGGTAGGCTCCGAACCGGACATACGCCGGATGCTGACCATAGCCGTAGCACCCAGTATACCAGCCCCCAGACCAATTAATGCAATCGGTCGAAATACACCCATTCCAGGTTTGAGAATTAGTATGATGCCGACAAAGCCGATAATGATAGCACTTCGCACCTTGCTCATAACTGGTTCACGGAGCCAAAAGTATGCAATTATTGGAATGAACAAAGGGGCAGTAGATATTAGCAGAAAGGACTCAGAAAGTTGCAGGTGGGCAATGACATAAAAAAAGCAATACATTCCTCCTAGCCCTGCCACACTGCGTAGGAGGTGGAGTGGGAAATATGATGTTCTAACTCCTCCCGGCGGACGACTATACCAGATCCAGGGTAGGATAAAGAAAAGTGAGCAGAAATTGCGAAAGAACACAACCATCTCGTTTGTAAGCGAAACTGACACAATCTTCACCAGGGCCCCCAGCACCGCAAAGGTGAACGATGCACTCAGCACACACAGGGCGCCTGCCACAGGCTTATCACGAGATATTGCTTGCTGGAGCATGGTTTTCGCTTGATTCGTGGGATAAGATTGATTGAATGTTCTGAATAGCAGAGGCCAACGGGACAAACAAGTGCAAAAACCTCTTTTTCTTCTCACCTGAGGGTAATAATCATGCTGCAGAGATGCAGATGGGCCGAGACACATCCACTCTATATTGAGTACCATGACACCGAGTGGGGTACTCCTGTGCATGACGATAGGGTGCTCTATGAATTCCTTATTTTAGAGGGTGCCCAAGCGGGATTGAGCTGGCTAACCGTCTTGAAGAAG
>WOR8_10002585_pt1 | contig 17815 bp, 13 predicted proteins | sample DeeMarSeWOR38_10_FD_19890 | JGI IMG/M metagenome (IMG submission 19890)
TGATCGAACGGTCGTTATCGATTACTCTCATACTCCAGATGCACTGCAGAAATCACTGCTGGTTTTACAACGAATCACAAAGAAAAATCTATGGGTCATTTTTGGATGCGGCGGTGACAGGGATCGCACCAAACGTCCGATCATGGGAAAGGTCGCCGGCGATATCGCTGATCACATTGTCGTTACTTCCGATAACCCCCGTTCCGAAGATCCCGTTGAAATAATCAATGCTATTATTCAGGGTATCGGGTCTGATAAAAATATCTTTATTCAACCCGACCGGAAGCAAGCCATATTTTATACTCTTAAGCACTCCCAGGCAGGTGATACAATTCTGATCGCCGGTAAAGGTCATGAAGACTATCAGGAGATTCATGGTAAACGATATCCTTTTGATGATCTAAAAATAGTCGAGGGATTTTTTCAATGAGATATATAACATTGACCGATTTAAGCAATATTCCTGACGTAAGGATTATTAATGCTCCATCCCCTGTTGAAATGCGGAAAATAATCCGGGGTATCTCAATTGATAGTCGCTCCTTAAAGGTCAATCAGGTATTTTGGGCATTGAAAGGTGCTAATTTTGACGGACATGATTTTCTGAAGGATGCTATAAAAAAGGGCGCAATAGCACTGACTATTGATAAGTCAAATATACATCGTATCAATGGCACAGGGATTCCGGTTTTCATCGTTTCGGATAGTCTGAAAGCTTTGCAGCAACTTGCCGCAAAACATCGCCGAAAATTTTCCATTCCGGTTTTAGCGATTACCGGCACAAATGGCAAAACGACCACCAAAGAAATGATCGCCTGGATTCTCCAGACAAAGACGAATGTTCATCGAACGTGGGGCAATCATAATAATCACATTGGAGTCCCGCTGACACTGCTTACCCTCAATTCCGAACACGATATTTCCATTGTAGAACTGGGTACCAATCATCCCGGTGAGATCGCGATGCTCAGTAAACTTGTCAAACCAACCGCCGCGCTGATAACAAACATCGGTCGCGGACATCTTGAGTTTTTTTCCAATATCGAAGGAGTGGCACGTGAAAAAGTCGAGCTTTTTAACAGTTTGTCCAAACGTGGCATTATATTCCTAAACCTCGACGATGTCCGCCTGCCCCGGTATTCACAACGGCGAAAGACGGTAATACGGTACAGTAGTTCAGGTAATACAGCGGCTGAAGTGCATGGTGAACTTATTGGATTCGATAAAAATGGTAATGGCCGGTGGCGATTGAACGGCAGGACGACCATACAAATGGGGGTTCCGGGTATTCACAATGTAAGTAATGCCGTTGCTGCCAGTGCTGTCGCTTTATATTTCGGGTTTAGCGAAAAAAAAATTAAGGAAGCCCTGGAACGTTTTTTATCCTATGACAAGCGTATGCAAATTGTCAGGAACGGCAATGTGACGATCATTAACGATACATATAATGCTAATCCAGACTCCTATCTTCCCGCTCTCCAGACACTGGAGCTGATCGCCTCCCGAAAACGCGCCCGAAAAATTGTCGTATTTGGTGATATGCTCGAACTCGGACTTAACAGTGATGCACTCCATCAGGAAGTTATGTTCAATATGCTCGAATTTACTATCGACGCATTATTCACACTAGGTGAAGCCGCTGCTCTGAGCGCCCGGATGCTAAAAGAGCGTGGTTTTAAAAATATATTTTCATTTAACGATCATCAGTCACTGGCGCACGCCTTGAAAAAGTTCCTGAAGGCAGGCGATATAATTCTATTGAAGGGATCAAGGGGTATGCAGGTAGAAAAAGTATTGGCATATTTATAGAGAAAATCATGCTGGCAGAATTTTTATATCAGCTGAAATCGCTTTTTTTTGGTTTTAACGTATTCCGTTACATCACTGTTAAGGCAGCACTTGCGGCAGTAACCGCACTCCTGATCAGTCTGCTGGTTGGACCAAAAATTATCCGTATGCTGCAGAAACATCAGCTTTGTGAGGAAATCAGAACCGATGGTCCGGAAAGTCATCTGGCAAAAAAAGGTACACCAACCATGGGAGGATTGATTATCGTGGCCTCGATCGCTGTTGCTGTGTTACTCTGGGCTAATCCGGTTAATTATTATGTCATGATCATATCCATATCGACACTGATGATGGCCCTGATTGGTTTTATTGACGACTATTTAAAATCGGTAAAAAAAATGAAACGCGGACTGGTAAGCCGTTATAAACTGATCGGGCAGATAACGCTCGGTATCCTGATCGGTACCATGATCTATCTGCATCCCGTTTTTGATGGCTTTCATTCAAACACCAGTGTACCCTTCTTTAAAAACCTGGAAATTGATTTTGGCATTTTCTATATCATCGTAGTCACATTTGTTGTGACCGGTACATCCAATGCTGTTAATCTTACTGATGGACTGGATGGGCTGGCCGCCGGTCTGGCGGGAATAGCATTTCTGGCTTTTGCCGGGATGTCTTATGTGACCGGAAATGTAAATTTCAGCGATTATTTAAATATCATTTATCTGCCGGGCAGTGAAGAGTTGACGGTCTTTTGTATGGCGGTTGTCGGTGCTGCAATTGGCTTCCTCTGGTATAATACCTACCCGGCACAGGTATTTATGGGTGACACGGGATCGCTTGCTATGGGCAGTGCCCTGGGTACGGTAGCAATCCTGATAAAGAAGGAACTATTACTGATTATAATTGGTGGTGTATTTATGTTAGAAGTTATCTCAGTAATTGTGCAAACTTCATATTTTAAATATACCCGTCGCAAGTCCGGTACTGGTAAACGCATATTTAAAATGGCACCCGTACACCATCATTTTGAACTGAAAGGATGGCACGAGTCCAAGGTCGTCGTTCGATTCTGGATTATCGGTATTCTATTGGCACTACTCAGTCTGACAACTTTTAAAACTCAGTAAATGGCTGTCAAGAATAACAATGTCGTCATCCTGGGCGCAGCGCGAAGCGGACTGAGTGCCGCATCCCTGCTTAAAAAGACCGGGAATTCGGTATTTGTCAGTGACAATGCCGTCAAGGGCAAGATCAAAGAAAAAAATTATTTAACCAAAATGGGAATTCCATTTGAATTTGGGCGGCATTCTGAACGGGTATTTCAGGCGGATTTTGTGGTCCTCAGCCCGGGTATTCCATCAACGAGTGAGATTGTTAAATCAATTACTGCCCGAAATATTCCGGTTTACTCAGAAATTGAAGTGGCCAGCTGGTTCTGCCGATCAAAGATAATCGCCGTTACAGGCTCAAACGGTAAGACAACTACCACAACTATTCTGGGTAAAATGCTGAAAAGCCGTTATCACGACTCATTCGTTGCCGGTAATATCGGATTCCCATTTTCCGATTTTGTACTGGATAGTACTGAAAAAAATTGGGTGGGTGTGGAGGTGTCAAGTTTTCAACTGGAAACAATCGATCGGTTTCATCCTTCAGTTGCGATCATTCTCAACCTGTCTCCCAACCATTTGGACTGGTATAACAGTTTTGAAGAATATGCGTCAGCCAAACTAAAAATTTTGAATAATCTTTCGCCGGACGACCACGTTATTATCGATGGAGATGATGACGAGTTAAACAAGCGGATTTTGGCATCCCCGCCCCGTAAATTCAAATTTTCGCTTAAAAGCAAGCGTGCCGAGGCATATCTTTTCGACGATCATATTTATCTGTTTAATGAGCAGCTGATTAATATCCATGACGTGCAATTGTTGGGTCCGCATAATTACAAAAATCTGATGGCTGCCGGGATCGCGGCCAAGATCGCCGGTGTCGCCACCTCTGATATTGCATCGGTCATGCGTTCATTTAAAGGCGTTACTCATCGGCTGGAATTCGTAAACAAAATCAAAAATGTTGGTTTCATCAACGATTCAAAGGCGACCACGCTCGAATCACTCGAAGCGGCCCTGAACAGTTTTTCCCAGCCGGTTATTCTTATCGCCGGCGGGAAGGATAAGGGAGCCGATTTTGACCGGATCCGCAGCCTGCTAGAAGAAAGCGTTAAGGCCGCCATCCTGATTGGCGCCGCACGAGATAGAATTGCCGCCAGCTGGTCCGGTATAATTCCGATAGCCATGGCGCATGATCTGCAGGATGCGGTGATAAAGGCAATGCAAAATGCTGTTCAGGGGGATATTGTACTGCTATCACCGGCATGTTCAAGCTTTGATATGTTTAAAGACTTCGAGGACCGCGGTAATAAATTTAAAAAAATCGTAACTCAGCTAAAGAAACAATATGAAAATCAATAAATCAAAAAACGATGTATTTTTGATCGCAGCGGTTTCACTCCTGCTGACCATTGGCCTGATAATGGTTTTCAGCGCAAGTGCCTTTGTGGCCCATGAGCGGCACGGCTCGCTCATATTCTTTTTTCGTAAGCAGATATTCTGGGGATTTCTATGTATACTCGGCATTTTCATTTTTTCACGGTTGAAAATCAATTATACCCCAAAACCGGGATTCCCGCTTTATCTTGTTTTGACTTCCATCGTTCTTTTGTTTGGGTTGTTCATCTGGGGTGATGTGGTCAATGGTGCCCGCCGTTGGTATAATCTGGGATTGGCCAGTTTTCAACCTTCTGAATTCGCCAAACTTAGTCTGATTATCTATTTCGCTGATATTTTTTCACGCAAGAGTGGTCTGTTGCACGACTGGCAAAAAGGCCTTTTACCGCATCTGATCATATTCGGCCTGGTACTGGTTGCCATATTTTTTCAGCCGGATCTGGGGACTGTAATTATGATCACTATGATAATCGGAACGATGGCATTCTTAAGCAATGTACGATTCAAACATGTGCTGGCAGGCGGTATTTTTCTTCTGCCTTTGCTGATCATCAAAATCAGATCCAGCAGCTATCAGGTTAAACGGATTATAGATTGGTGGGAAAATTTAAATAATCCCCTGGGATCCGGTTATCAGATCAAACAATCACTGATCGGATTAGGACGCGGCGGTCTGCTCGGCAACGGAGTCGGTACCAGTAAACAAAAATTCTATTTCCTCCCTGATTCACACACGGACTTCGTTTTTGCAATCGTAGGCGAAGAAATCGGATTTATTGGCACAACACTGATTTTACTTCTATTCCTTGTTGTGCTCTGGCGTGGTATCTCAATTGCGAAGCGGGCCAGGAATCCATTTGCCCAGTACCTTGCGATCGGAGTAACCCTGAATCTGGTATTGTATGCATTTATGAATGCCGCGGTAACCACCATGCTGGTTCCGACCACCGGTATACCGATGCCATTCATCAGCTATGGCGGTTCCTCATTACTGTTTACCGGTATAATGATCGGTCTTCTGATCAATATTGCCCGCAATGCAGAGCATGCAACAATGGGAAGCATAAGCGCAGGGGGATTAAGATCGCGAAATATATCACGCACTCTGATAATGTCGGAGTAAACTGTGCAAGGGGAAATCAGAATATTATTTGCCGGTGGTGGAACAGGCGGCCATGTTTTTCCCGCAATCCGCATTGCGCAACATTTGAAAGAAACATGGGGTGCACTCTGTCGTTTCATTGGCACAAAACACGGGTTGGAACAAATTAAGGTTCCACAGGCAGGATTTGTATTGAAAAATATCTGGATCAGCGGGTTCCATCGCGGATTTGACCTTAGGAATCTCTATTTTCCTTTAAAAGTCATCGTAAGCCTCCTTCAGAGTAAACGGGAAATTCGTGAGTTTCAGCCGGATTTGGTTATCGGAACCGGAGGATACGTATCAGGCCCTGTACTGTATCAGGCGAGTAGGATGGGTATACCAACAGCGATCCAGGAACAGAACAGTTATCCTGGGATAACCACGCGTCTGCTCTCAGATCGGGTTGATTTGGTATTTATTGCTTATCAGGAAGCTTTGAAATACCTGAAAAACATCAGACATTACAGACTCGTTGGCAATCCTGTCGGTGACATCTCTGATAAGGTCAACCGAAAGGATGCATGCAAATATTTTGACCTTGATCCGGCCAGATCAATCATACTCGTTTTTGGAGGTAGTCAGGGTGCCCGAACTATCAACCGGGCAATTGATGCCTTGCTCTCTGCAGACCTGCTGGAATACACCCAGGTCATCTGGCAGACCGGCGCAGCAAATTTTGACGAGATCAGGCAGAAATACGATCGTAACAGTATACGCGGATTGCGTCTTTATCCGTTTATAGATCGAATGGATCTGGCATACCAAACAAGTGATTTCGCTGTTTGCCGGGCCGGTGCGATTACGCTCGCTGAACTTGCCGCCGCAGGCTTGCCGGCGATTCTAATCCCCCTTACTACAGCCGCTGGCAATCATCAGCTTAAAAATGCCCGGGCTGTTGCCTCTGCCGGCGGGGCGCTTGTTGTAGAAGATAATCCTGAAATAATTATTCATCTTGATCAGGCAATAAAATCATTGATCGGCTCGAAGGATCAGAGAAAATCTCTGGCGCAGGGGATTAAACAACTGCATTATCAAGACAGTCTTGAAATAATTACCAACGAACTTGGCAGTTTGCTCAAACGAGCGATACGGGAATAATATCTTGAAAGTATTCAAACGGGCGAGGCACCTGTTTTTTACCGGTATTGGTGGGATAGGAATGAGTGGTATAGCAGAAATCATGCTTAAGAGCGGTTATCGGGTTTCCGGATCAGACCAGGCACTTTCCGAGATCACGACATGCCTGGCCGATCATGGGGCGATAATCTATGACGGACACCGGTCAGAAAATATAAAAGATGTTGATGCTCTGGTTTATTCGTCCGCCATATCAGAGGATAATCCCGAGAGACGGGAGGCAGCTAAACGAAATATTCCTCAGATCCGAAGGGCGGAAATGCTGGCAGAAACCATGCGTTTGAAATATGGCATTGCCATAGCAGGCACCCACGGAAAAACAACGACAACTTCCATAGTGGCGGAAATATTCATTCATGCCGGATTGGACCCGACGATTGTGATCGGCGGCCGACTGCATAGTCTGAAAACCAATGCCAGACTCGGTAGAGGTGAGTTTTTTATTACAGAGGCGGATGAATATGATCGGTCATTTCTGGCGTTATCACCTGTCTATGCCATAATCACTTCGATCGATGCTGACCATCTTGATTGCTATACGGATCTTGCCGATATTGAAAGTGCATTTCTGGCTTTTGCCCGCAAGATTCCTTTTTATGGATGTCTGGTTTGCTGTTTTGAGAGCGCTTCGGTAAGAAAAATCGCTCAAATGTTGCAATGCCCGGTTGTTTTTTATGGCTTCGATGAATCCTGTAACCTATACGCAAAAAATATTCAATATCATGAACGGGGCAGCCGGTTTGAAATAATTCATGATAAAAATTCGATGGGAACGGTCAATCTGCAAATCCCCGGTGCCCATAATATTTTAAACGTATTGGGCGCTACTGCGCTTGCACTGGAAAGCGAAATTCCTATCAGCTCAGTAAAGCAGGCACTGGAGAAATTTCGGGGTGTGGAACGCCGTTTTCAGATAAAAGGTATTCGGGAGGATATTATCATCGTTGATGATTATGCACACCATCCTGCTGAAATCCAGGCTACTCTTGAAGGGGCCCGTAAAAGCTACCCGCGTCGTCTGCTCGCAGTATTTCAACCACATTTATACAGCCGGACAAAGGACTTTTACCGGGAATTTGCAGCATCGCTTACTATTGCAGATATCATCATACTGACCGATATCTACCCTGCCCGGGAGAAACCTTTGCCTGGCGTAAGCAGTGAACTGATTCTGGCTCAAATTCCGAAAAGCCGGCTGCAGGATGTGCACTATATCCCAGACCGTAAAGAAATTGCACCGAAAATTAGAGCGATACTCCGTCCCAATGATCTTGTCATTACCCTTGGGGCAGGCGACATCTGGAAAACAGGGGATGAATTATTAGACCTGATCGAAACAGGATAAATATGAATCAAAAGTCAAAAAGGCGGCATCGATTCCTCAGCGGATCAGGTAAATTCTTCCTGGTGCTGGTTTCGTTTTACCTGATTTATTTTACAGTAAATAAAATCATCGATGCGCAGCATGGAGGGGAAAACAGTTATAAACGTTCAGAAGTTGAAATTTACGGGAATCATCTGGTCGCGGAGCGAGATATCCTAAATCTTTGTGGTTTTAACAGTGATCATCCTGAAAAAGCGGTCACGATAGAACCCGATAAATTGGCAAAAAAACTGATAAATTTTCATTATATCAAAGGGGTCAGCATAACGCGCCGTCTACCGCGGAAATTAAATATAACCATCGAAGAAAGACAGCCGGCCGCTTTTATACATGGGATAGGCTTAAACCTGATCGATCATCTCGGATACCTGATGCCAGTTCCGGAATCTAGCAATTCCTGGGATCTGCCGGTAATAACCGGTATAAAACAAAATCTTGGTCGGTTGGGAAAAGCCTCGACAGCTTCTGATACCTATGTGGCGCTTGAGATTTTAAATTACCTTGAAATAGAAAATCCACTGTTGCACGCAATGGTATCTCAGGTTGACCTGTCGAGGAATAAATATATCAACCTTTATCTGATCAGAGGGGGTACGACAATCCACATCGGTCGCGATTCTTATCAAAAGGAATTATATGTCCTGAAAAATTACCTGATCAATTACATCGATTGGGCAAAACTGGACGATATTGAGTATATCGATCTGCGGTTCAAGGATCAATTGATTGTGAAATTCAGGACATAGAACTATCAAAATGCATCGATAATCACAGGAATAGTTTATGAATGACGAACAAATCTTTGTGGGTCTTGATATCGGTACAACGAAAATCGCCGTTGTCGTTGCACGGGTAGATGAATATAACGCCCTTAGCATCGCAGGAGTGGGTACATCTCCATCCCAGGGGCTTCGACGCGGGGTCGTAATAAATATCGATAAGACCGTTGAATCCATAAAACGGGCCATTGAACAGGCGCAGCTCATGTCCGGATGTCATATTGAAAACATCTATGCAGGTATCGCCGGTGATCATGTTCGCAGTATTAACAGCAAAGGTGTGATTGCTGTAAGCGGGAAAGACAAAATTATTACCAAACAGGATGTTGCCCGGGTTGTGGATGCGGCCAAGGCGATTGCACTTCCGATGGATCGTGAGATTATCCATATCTTACCACAGGAATTTATTGTCGACGATCAGGACGGGATAAAAAATCCGATCGGCATGGCGGGTACACGGCTGGAATGCGAGGTACACATTGTTACGGCCTCAACGGCTGCCGTTAATAACATCTTAAATTGTGTCAAACAGGCCGGTTACGGAGTGGAAGAAATTGTCCTGGAGCCATATGCCTCCAGTCTTGCGGTTTTAGACAAAGATGAACTGGATCTGGGAGTTGCAATCATGGACATTGGTGGCGGGACATCCGATATTGCAGTGTTTTTTGACGGCAGTATCAGATTCACCTCCGTTCTGGGGCTGGGCGGCGAACATGTGACCAATGACCTTTCACATGGCTTACGTACACCGATGGATCAGGCGGAGGAGATTAAAAAAAGGTATGGTTTTGCGCTTCAGAGTATGACCAGTGAAGATGATCTGGTTGTCGTTCCCGGTATTCATGGCCGGGCGCCACGTGAAATTGCCCGCAGTGTTCTGGCGGCCATTATTGAACCACGAATGGAGGAACTATTTACCCTGGCGTTACGCGAGTTGGAAAAATCAGACGTTTATGATAGCCTTGGAGCTGGTATGGTTCTCACCGGCGGGGCTTCTCTTCTTCCGGGTACCGTTGAACTGGCAGAGAGAGTGCTCGGTATACCGGTAAAAATCGGCGAGCCGACCGTTTCAGGTGGCCTGGTCGAAACGGTAAAAAGCCCGATTTATGCCACCAGCGTTGGACTGATCCAGTATGCGCTCAATCGCAGTACTGATACGGGCTCTGAAGCACGTACGGGAAAAACACTAAAAAAATTTCTAAATAAAATTCGAGAACATTTCGAAGACCTGTTCTAGAAAAATATTGGGAATAAATCACAGAGGGAGTGAGGAGTATGATTCAATTTGACAATCTGGCTGAGCAGAGTGCGCGGATCAAAGTGGTCGGCGTTGGTGGTGCCGGTGGCAATGCTCTCAATGGAATGATCGAGGCAGGATTATCCGGGGTGGAATTTATCTGTATCAATACGGACGCCCAGAACCTGGAAAATAACCGGTCCCCGCACCGCATTCAAATCGGGAAGAATCTGACCAAGGGTCTTGGTGCCGGTGCAAATCCTGAAATCGGATTAAAAGCGATCGAAGAAGACAAAGAAGCGATCATCAATGCGCTTTCCAGCGCAGATATGGTTTTCGTCACCTGTGGTATGGGAGGCGGGACGGGGACAGGTGCGGCCCCAATTGTGGCAGAGATTGCTAAAGATCTTGGGGCACTGACGGTTGGCATCGTCACCCGGCCATTTCCTTTCGAGGGACAGACACGTATGCGAAATGCCGAAAAAGGTATCAGCGAAATGCGCAAGTGTATCGACACACTGATCGTTATTCCGAACGAACGTGTGTTTTCAATTATTGACCGCAATACGCCTGCAATATCGGCATTTAAAGTAGTAGATTCCATTCTGCTCGAAGCGACGCGCAGTATCTCAGATCTGATTAATGTACACGGTTATATTAATCTGGACTTCGCCGATATACGCACCATCATGGTTGGTATGGGAGATGCGCTGATGGGAACCGGTGTAGCGACAGCCGAAAATCGTGCAACGATAGCCGCAGAACAGGCGATTACTTCGCCGTTGCTGGACGGGATTGATATTAACGGTGCTCTCGGTGTTCTGATCAACATTACCGGCGGATCAAATATGACTCTCTGGGAGGTTAACGAGGCTGCTACAATCATTCAGGAGGCTGCCGGAGATAAAGTGAATGTTATTTTTGGGATGGTCGTAGATGATTCGCTGAGCGATGAACTTCGGGTAACTGTAATCGCCACCGGCTTTAATCAAGAAGCTAAAATGAAAACCCAATTGGAGATACCAAAGGCAACCCCCAAAGGATTTGAACCGATAAATTTCACTGAACTGGATAAACCGACCTTTATCCGCAGGAAAAAGGAGGAGAAAACAACAAACCTGCCGCCGATTTACAACAAACCCGGAAAATCAAATTCTTACACATTTGATGATGATGAACTCCCCGGTGAGCCGGAGGATCTGGATACACCGACCTTTTTGCGAAAACAGATGGATTGAAGCAGCCGGTTAAAAGAATTGCCGTTCTATGAACGGCTTTCTTTATTGACACAGATTTATTATCGACCATCTTCATGTGTTTCCTTGAAAACTCAAAACTTCATTTACCTGTTGAAAAACTAAACAGGTTGGACGTCTTCAACGGTCAGTTGGATTTTTTTACTTCCATTCCATAGATTTATCGACGGTTTAAAAGCTATATTCAGCAGCATACCGAATGTGAGTGAATCTTTCAGATTGCCTTTATTCCACCATACACATTCAAATTTTGTTCCCAGCTTCTCGATTACAAATTTTATATGTCTGCCATCGCTCAACATAAAGATGTCCCGCACTTGAACTTTTTCTATCATCAGTACCGGTTCAGGGTTATCTTCGCCATACGGACCGATTTCCTGGATACTTTTTATCAGTGACTCATTCAACTGATCAGGGTGGATTACGGAGTCAATGGTCAAAACCGGTCTTGTATCGACCAGATCAAATGCACTGTTAACATATTGCATAAAATCATGCTTGAATCTGGGATAGTTTTCAGGTGCAATCGTTAATCCTGCAGCTTTCTGATGTCCCCCGTAGGTCAGGTACATATCACTGAAGCGCCCCAATGCTTCGGTAATATGAAATCCCTCGATACTTCTCCCCGACCCGACATAGTTCCCGTCATAATCACGGGTGAAGGCGATCACCGGACGATAAAAACGGTCTTTTAACTTACCTGAGATGATGCCTATAATACCGGGATCCCAATCTTCATTCTCCACAATATAGACAAATGTTTTTTCACTCTCCTCACACTGAATGGTATCGATTGCCTGCGAAATATACTGTTCCTGCAGTTGTTGACGTTTACTGTTCAGTTGATTCAGTTCACTTGCATATTCCTGTGCCTCATCACGTGTTGAACTCAGAATTAATTTTAGAGCCAGCCCTGCATCCCCCAGGCGTCCGGCGGCATTCAAGCGGGGGGCGAGATAATAGCCGACAGAGACCGGTGTTACCTCCTTGCCCAGAAGACCACTCACCCGTTTCAGTTCGACAATTCCGGGTCGCAGGGTTTTTGTAAGACTTTTCAAACCAAATTTCACCAATGCATAATTTTCGTCGCGGATAGGAGCGATATCTGCAATCGTTGCCAGTGCAACCAGATCGAGCTGATCGAGCATAAAAGCTTTATATGCCTCTTCAGAAAAAAATTTGGGCCCAAGCACCTGAAAAAGTTTGTAGACCACTCCGGCGCCACACAAACCCTGAAAAGGATATGTACTGTCCTGCCTGTTAGGATTGATAACCGCGATCGCAGGGGGAAGCTCACGTTCCTGCAAATGATGATCGGTTACAATTACATCAATGTTGTAGTCACCTGCCTGTTCAATCGCATCATGTGCAGAAATTCCATTATCGACCGTGATTAAAAGATTAATCCCTTTATTAACGGCATCAACAATGCCCTGCGGTTTCAATCCATACCCATCCCGCTGACGATTGGGAATAAAATAGTGTACATGCGGATAATTAATTTTTTCAAAAAATTTGAGTATGAGCACCGTTGAGATAATTCCATCAACATCATAATCCCCGAAGACACCGATCGATTCATTATTTTCTATCGCCCGTAAGATGCGATCAACTGCTGCTGCCATGTCATTCAGCAGGAATGGATCATGCAATCGCTCCGAAAGTCGAAATGCATCTAAATGTTCTGGAGATAGTTGACGGTTTTCCAGAATCACTGAGATAACCGATTTACCGTAATCCCTGTTCAATAATTTCCAGGCTTTAAGTGGCAGCATTACTGATCCTTTAATATTAAACTATACCATCAACCACATGCATCTTGATTTTTAAATCCTTTAAGAACGGGGATGACTGGCGTTCCCATCCCCCCCGATTCCGGACTGCGGTCATAATCAATTCAGATTTGGCGCGCGTCATTCCCACGTAAAACAGCCTTCTCTGTTCCTCCAACTTTTTGAGAACCGGACGATCATCCTCCTCGTCGGTACGCGTTGCATGAAAGCCTGGCATATTATCCTTTTCCAGACCGATGAGTATAACTTTGTCAAATTCCAGGCCTTTCGCAGCATGATATGTCAACAATGATACCGCATTGATATCGTTCAATTCATCCTGTGCCTGCTGTAATGCCAACTGCCCCAGAAACGCAGCCGTTGCCTCTTTGACCGGTAATGGATTAAATTTTGATGCCATTTCACGCAGTCGGATCAACAGGTTCTCGTCCTGACCGTACCGGTGAAATCCAGGCTGCAGCCTTTCCAATTGATCATTGATCGCGGCGGCAAGATTACGTTCATCCAGTTCAAATTCCCGGCTCAAATCCAACAGCGTCTCCGCATAAGGGGTGATCAGTTTCCGGGCACCTCCGATGAAAAAAATACGATCTTCCCGCTCATCAATTTTATTCTCAATATAGGCACCTAACGAAACGATGTCCAGAAACATTTCTAATGATGTTTTACGAGCATTCGAATCACGCACGTTTTGCAAATTCTGAAAGATCGTGACCAGTATTTTTACGTCTTCCAGCGCGCGATGGCGATTGCCGGCGGTTAAATGAAAGCGGTCTATCAGACTATCGATTGAATTAGATTCGCCCGGAAATAAACTCCTTGCAAGCACAAGGGAATCATAGCGCGCATTAGGTAATTTTATGCCTTCTAATTTTCTGGACATACGGTCAAGAATAGGAAAATCAAAATTGAAGCCGTTGTGTGCAATAAGGATATCTTCACCAATAAAGCTGCGCAGTTTTGGCCAGAAACTTTTTAAAGATGGTTTGTTTTCAACATCCTCCGGTTTTATCCCATGAACTGCCTGTGCCCCCTGACTTATAGGCTTATCCGGCTTGATCAGTGTGGTAATCTCTTCCACGATTTCACCATTCCGAACGCGAACAGCTGCAAGTTCAACAATATCACATTTATCAGGATCCCGGTCAGTGGTTTCCAGATCCAGAACGACAAAAGAATCAAGCAGGTTCTGTCCGGTTAACTGCCATTGTAAATATTTAAAGAGACAGGTCATTCCACTTCTCCGATTTTCATCCTGCAGTCTGTACACAGGGATAAAAGTATGGTCAGGTTCATTTGTCTTCGGTTTTGTCAGAGCGATAAATTTACTGGCGCGTTCATTCGGTTCAGCAATGGAAATACCTGTTTTTAAAAGAAATTTTCGTGCAAGAAAGACAATCTTCGGATCTTCATGTAAAATACCGTAAGTCTCTCTGGGATCGAACAATTTTAGATCGGGTTCAGAATTGATCAATTCAGTAATGTCTTCCATGTGGGCCAAGTCGCCCTCAAGCGAAACAGTCATGCCATCTTTGACATACTGATAAATATCGGACATAAGTTGATCGAAGCGGTAAAAGTCTCTCAGATTTATCAGATTTCCAAGCTGCATTACGAACTTCTGAACGCGTGCACTCATGTCGTATCCGAAACGCTTATCCCGATTGCGGTAGAACATATATAATGCTTTTCGAAATGTGCATTTCTGCTGACGCGCGTGCTCCTTTATGATGTTAAAAAAAGCATGGCCGATTTCCTGTTCAGTTAAATCTTCGAGCGCAATATAATCATCCGGATCCAATGTCAGACGCAAATATAACAATATCTTTCTGATTGTCAGATGATCAAGCAGACTTTGACCGCGGGCCATTTGATAAGGAATCCTATTCTGAACAAAAAATTGCTCCATCTTTTGTCCAATCCGGTGGAATGGATAAATAATTGCTATGTCCCGGTAAGAAGTATCCAGATCAATCCATTCTCTAATTTGCCGGATGAGGAAATCAATTTCCTGTTGTTCAGTATAAAAAAAATGGATCGCAACCTCGTTCTCAATCTGCTCATTGATCTCCAGGGGTTTTTCACGTTCCAACCGCTCTGTTTTTTCAATCACCCGGTTGGCAGCATCGACAATTTTATGGCCGCTGCGGTAGTTGATTCTCAGTTGTACCGGTTCTTCGATTTTAAAATCAGTAATATATTTATGGATATTTTCCGGGCTTGCTCCGCGCCAGGTATAGATAGACTGATCATCATCAGCAACCACAAAAATATTTCGATGTTTACTGGCAAGCATCTTCAAAACGGTATATTGTATATTGTCGGTATCCTGAAATTCATCGATCAGGATGGCCTGATACAGATGCTGATATTGCGACAGGATATCATGATTTTCGGCAAGTAACCGCCGGCAGAAAATGAGAATCTGATTAAAATCGATCAGATTGTGCGTTGAAAGATAATTTTCATATTCCTGATATCTTGCCTCTGCGAAGGGCGGCAGCGGCTTTTCTAATATCATATGATTAGAAAATGCCAGCAGGATGGCTCTTGTTTTTGCTTCAAGATTCTCACGAATATATCGGGCACATAATTCCTGGATCAGATGGTTCTGGTAAACACTGTCACATACGGAAAAATGACGATGAAGCCCCAGCCGATCGTGATATTTGCGTAAAATCTGCAGCGCAAAACCATGGATAGTCCCGGTCCATACGTTTTCTCCCTGGCTGCCACTCAACGACAACAAACGTTGTTTTATCTCAGAGGCGGCCTTATTGGTGAAAGTGAGGGCGAGAATATTTTCCGGCTGAACCTGATGATGTGTGATTGTCCATAAGATCCTGGCAATTAGGACTCTTGTCTTGCCGGTTCCGGGACCGGCCAATACCAGCACGGGTTCCGGGGGCATCTGACAGGCCTGACGCTGTTGCTCATTAAGATCGGACAATGAGATGTTCATCTGATGTGATTTCAGGTGGCAATATTCATATTGTGAACGATTTCTGGTTAGGAAAATTCTGTGGTAAAAAATTCTCCGGGTTGCATATCTTTCAATTCATATTGGTAACCACGATATTTTCTATAGCGTTCTCTGCTCTGTTCCAGCAGGTTCTTGTCAAATTTATCCGCGAAATCAATTATTAAGGAAAAGCTATCGGTTGTCGCTTTTTCCGCCGGAGAGGCAAGCAGCAGGGTGTCATAGTCGGTTGGATCGACTACTGCAGGAGTAATAACCACCTGCTCCTCCAGAGGTGATTCCAATTGATCCACATATTTATGTGGTATAAAGCTTGACTGTTTCCAGGTCCAGAGCAATTTGTTATAAAGTTCGCCTTCCCGTGCGTCTGCGACATGTACGGCCACCCTTCTTTTACTCAGGAATAGTTTCTCGGTTAAATCACACACAGTTCGTTGTTTCACTGCACTATTTAATACGATAAAAATGACAGTCCGTGGCAAAGTTTAATATCTCCGTCCTATTTCAAATCTTAATTCAAACATTGAATGATTCGTACGCTCTCCAAGAATATCCGTAAAGGGAATGATCCGGTATTGTCCGCGAACTCCGACAAATACCTTTTCATTTACTGTAATATCTACGCCAACCCCGACAAAACCGCCAATTGTCCAGCGATATTCATCTTTGCGATCTTCCGCACCTGGTGTTGGATCATCCTCCGGGAAGTTCATGCCGCGAAATGGACCAATACCGCCGCTTATAAAAGGTCGCAGACTTTCGTCCAGATCATCTTCAAAAAACCTTCGTTTCAGGGTAATCATGGCATCAAACAGATATACATTATTCTGCTTGTTAATGGAGACCGGCGTTCCGAAATATTCGAAATCAATTTGTTTGGAATCACGTAAAAAATAGGCATCAATATTGAACCCCACATGCATTTTCCCGAATATCGGCCATGCAATGAAACCACCCAGGCCCGAGCCGGTTTCCGCCATTGTAAAAACCAGACCGACTTCATTTCTTCTTGCCTGCGTTTCTTCATCCGATTGTGCGCTTATTTGATAAGGAATCATCAATAATAGCGTGATGGCACCCACTTTTAAGAATATATTGCGCATTCTTTACACCTCCTGTCGATACGCTTGATTCAATAGTGAAACAGGATGCAAAATCTGTACCGGAACTTCATATTTCTTTGCACCGAACATTAATTGTATCATACAACCGGGATTCCCGGTGACCACATACTCTGCCCCTGAATTTCTGATGTTATTCATTTTACGTTCCAGGACCTGCATGGCATCTTCAAACCGGGTGATATTATAAATACCCGCACTGCCACAACACCAGGTTGCCTCAGGCAATTCTACAAATGTAATACCCGGGATGCCGGCAATCAGTTCCCGGGGCTGATGTGAAATTTTTTGGGTGTGCACCAGATGGCATGGTTCATGGTATGTGACCTTGCCGGTTATAGATTTGGTTGGCGCTATCCAGCCCTGCTCCGCCAGTATTTCACTTATATCTTTAACTCTGCTGGCAAATTTCACCGCCCGTTCAGCGTAAATGGGATCATCGGCAAGGAGATGTCCGTATTCCTTCATATATGCACCGCATCCCGCAGAATTCATGACAACATAATCCACTCCTGCTGCGTCATAAACATCGATGGATTTCCGTGCCAGCTGACGTGCCATGTCTAGATTTCCGTTATGGCCGTGTACAGAGCCACAACAATAATCTTTTTCCGGGATGAATAAATCATATCCGTTTAAGTTGAGCACATCGACGGTATCCTGATTTACGTCGCGGAAGA
>WOR8_10002588_pt1 | contig 17806 bp, 14 predicted proteins | sample DeeMarSeWOR38_10_FD_19890 | JGI IMG/M metagenome (IMG submission 19890)
AGATCCGTCAGTGCTTGCACCTTTCCCAATCATTATGCTTGTACAACTTTCAGTATAATAATTGTTTTTCTCCTGACCGGATAAGACCACTGTTGAAAGCAGAAAAGAAAAGGAGATCAAAAACAGATTGTAAAAATTCCTGATATTCATTATGCTATATTTTTTCTGATTTAATAATAAATTTCACAAAAAGCTAAATATAGAAAATCTCACGGCTCCTCATATGATAAATCATATTTTATTTAATTTCAAAATTTGGAAATTCATCCTGCGATTAACATTTTTTAAGAAAAAAAATGATGTTTTGGGAACCTCACAATGACTGAAATTTTCATGTTTTAAGCCAATACCTTATCTATCAGCCATATCTGTAAAATAGGTAAATATGTCTATTTTAATTAGATTTGTATACTGAAATGGAAATAATGAGCATAAAAGATAAAATCCTGAATAGCAGAAGGTTACCAGAATGGTTAAAAATGCAGAGGGCAAGCGGGGAGAGTTATACGATGGTAAGAAACCTTGTGGAGAGCAAACATCTGCATACGATATGCAAGAGTGGTAATTGTCCGAATATCGGTGAATGCTGGAATGCCGGTACAGCAACTTTTATGATACTCGGAGATATCTGCACAAGATCATGTAAATTCTGTGGTACAGCAACAGGCAGACCTTTACCTCCTGATCCAGATGAACCTGATAATCTTGCAGAATCTGTACGATTGATGTCTTTAAAACACTGTGTTATTACTTCCGTGGACAGGGATGATCTACCTGACAGTGGGGCATCATTTTGGGCAGATGTGATCATGGAGGTAAAAAAAGTGAATCCCGGAACTACGATAGAAGCATTGATACCGGATTTAAGAGGTGTGGAAGAGGATATCCAGAGAATTATTGATGCAGCCCCGGAAGTTATATCACATAACATGGAAACTGTAGAACGGTTAACACCAAAGATAAGGTCTGCAGCGAATTATAATCGCAGTCTCGATGTAATCAGGTACATAAGCAACCAGGGAATAAGAGCAAAGTCGGGCATAATGCTCGGACTTGGAGAAAAGGAAGAAGAAGTTTATGAAACCATGGATGACCTAAGGGAAGCAGGATGCTCTGTTTTAACCATTGGTCAGTATCTGCAACCCTCACTTGATCATATGGAAGTGGTTGAGTATGTTAGCCCGGAAAGATTTAATAAATACGGGAAAGTGGCACTTGAGAAAGGTTTTCTTTTCGTTGAAAGCCATCCCCTTGTAAGGTCATCATACCATTCGGAAAAGCATGTTGAGTCATGAAATAAAATTGAATTAATCTCGTGAACAGGGAAGGTATTTTTGAGGATTTAGGCATACGTGATTACAAGGAAACCTGGGATTACCAGGAAGAATTGTTTCAGAACCTTATGGCTGTGAAGTTGAAAAATCGAACTCTTGCCCCTGATGAATACGTGAAACAGGTTAACAGGTTGCTTTTTGTCGAACACCCTCATGTCTACACACTTGGAAGGAATGGTTCTGATAAAAACCTTCTTGTAAATCACATACAATTACAAGCCAGGGATGCTTCCTTTTATAGGATCGACAGGGGGGGTGATATTACCTATCACGGCCCTGGCCAGATAGTTGGTTATCCGCTTCTGGATCTGGAAGAATTCGGACTGACGCTTAAAGATTATATCGAATGTATAGAGGAGGTGATCATTCGTTCATTGAGAGAATATGGCATTGAAGCAGTTCGAATGAAGGGAGCGACAGGAGTGTGGCTTGATGGGCAGGGTCAAGGACAAACCAGGAAAATATGTGCTATAGGGGTAAAAGCCAGTAGGCATATTACCATGCATGGTTTTGCCTTTAATATAAATACTGACCTGGATTACTTTAATCATATTAATCCCTGTGGTTATACAGATAAAGGAGTTACCTCACTGGCAAAAGAGCTGGGCAAAAAGCAGGATTTTGAGAAAGCGAAGATTGTTGTAATGAAAAATTTCGAGGAAGTCTTCGGGATAAACTGGAAAAGCTGAAAATGGAAAAAAACTGGATTATAAAAGAACAAGGAGATAGTGTGGTTGTGAAACAACTTATGAATAGCCTTGATGTGCCACAGCCACTTGCGAACCTTATGGTTCAGAGGGGGATTACGAGTTTTGAGGAGGCAAAAAGTTTTTTCAGACCGGGGCTGGAAAACCTGCACGACCCATTCCTTATGAAAGATATGAATATTGCCGTTGACCGGATATCGTCAGCAATATACAAGAATGAGAAGATACTAATCTATGGTGATTATGATGTAGACGGAACCACATCTGTTGCTCTTATGTATTCTTTCTTCAGGAATATTTACACGAATATTGACTTTTATATCCCCGACAGGTATACGGAGGGCTATGGTATATCATGCAAGGGTGTTGATTACGCCCACGAAAATAACTGTAAATTGATGATAACCCTTGATTGCGGCATAAAAGCGGTTGATAAGATCAAGTACGCCAGTTCCCTGGGTTTGGATGTCATTATATGCGATCATCACCTGCCTGGTGAAAGGGTGCCCGCAGCAACGGCAGTTCTTGATCCCAAGCAGGAAGGCTGCAATTACCCGTATAAGGACCTTTCGGGTTGCGGGGTGGGATTTAAACTGATACAGGCATATTCAAAGGTAAATAGCATCCCATTTGAAAATCTAATACAGTACCTCGATCTTGTTGCGATAAGTATTGCTTCAGATATTGTACCGCTTACCGGAGAAAACAGGATACTTGCTCATTTTGGTCTTATCCAGTTAAATGAAAATCCCAGGATGGGAATAGCCAAAATCATCAAGGAATCTGATATCAGAAAGAAAATAACAATTGAGGATATCGTCTTTAAGATAGGACCCAGGATCAATGCTGCAGGTCGCATGGAATCAGGCAATAAGGCAGTTGAGCTTATGGTTTCTGAGGACGGAATGTTGGCCGAAGAGATGAGCAGGGAAATAGATAATTGTAACCGCGACAGGAGGTCTATTGACAGAAATATTACCACTGAAGCACTCAGGATGATATCATCAGATCCCAGGCATGTAAATGCCAGGACAACAGTACTATATAATCCCCAATGGCATAAGGGGGTAATTGGCATTGTGGCCTCAAGGCTGATAGAAACATATTACCGTCCCACGATTATTCTAACTGAATCGAACGGATTCGCAACGGGTTCGGCGCGCTCGGTGGCAGGATACGATCTGTACCAGGCTATTGAATCATGCAGTGACCTTCTGGAGAACTTCGGGGGGCATATGTATGCAGCCGGACTGACCTTGAAGAAAGAAAATGTACCCATCTTTATTGAAAGATTCGAAGAAGCGGTTACCCAAACCATAACAGAAGAACAACTGGTGCCACAGGTTATAATAGATATGGAACTTGACTTTACTGATATAACTGAGCAATTTTATCGCATACTGGAGCAGTTTCAACCTTATGGGCCTGAAAACCTGGCCCCTGTATTTGTGACAGAGAAAGTTTATGATACCGGAATGGGCAGGGCAGTTGGATCCAGTGGTGAACACCTTAAGCTTGAACTCTGCAGTGAATCAACAGGTACTGCAGGTATTCCGGCAATAGCTTTCGGGCAGGGTAATAAGTTACTTCTCATCAGGGATGGTCACCACATTGATATATGCTATTCGGTTGAGATGAATGAATTCAAGGGCACCAGGAACCTGCAGCTTAATATACGCGATATCAGGCCTTCAAATATCAAAAGCTGAATACCACCTGTAACTTTATTTCGTTTAGTCTGGCTAAAGATACTGGTTCTCCGTGTATCTCAGTGACAGCATATTTAGCACGAAAAGTCATTCCTGAGAAGGCCTTGTATATAATCATCAAGTAAGACCTTGTACCTTCTTCATAAAGAGGTTTAGTAACAGGATTATAAAGGAGGTCATCTTCCCAGGTATAGATTCTTGTATCATAGCTGCCTGTTTTGAAAACAGTTAGCCTCCCGCGTATCTCCAGAGGGATTCTTCTGAATACATAACCTGCCGACTGGTAACAAAGAAAGCCCTTATCCTTGGAGCCCGCGATAAACACTTTCTCAATGCGCGTGCGCAGTTTAAATTGCTTTGATGCAACAGTCTCCACAGAAAGACGAAGATTGGTCTTGTTAACAGCTGTACCTGTTTTTATTCCCTGCTGCGGGCTTATCCAGTTATCACTTATCCTGTGTTTAAAATCTGTTGTGAATGAAATAAAATCTGCAGGCTTCAGCCTAAGGCTTGAAAGATACACTGTTGAAGTCGGGAAATTACCTGATATAGCATTATACCAGAGCTCCTTCTGCCTCATAAAACCTCCTGAGAAGGAAAGAAACGATGTAAGCTCAGAAGATAGATTTGCAAGCAGGCAGCTGGCAGGTTTATTAAAAGTACTTATTCCTGAAGCATTCCCATGAAATGAATTATAGCCCCTGTTTATCCTTGAGTACATTATATTGCATCTGATCCTGCCCTCTGGATTCAGTGAGATACCCTGAAGGAAAGCCGTTTTAAGATTTTCATCCAGAGCAAACTCCCCGAACAGGTAAGAACTTCTAAACAGATATGCATAGTCAAACGAAAAAGAAGCGTTTACTTTTCCTCTAAAATCATATATATTCCTGATATCTTCAGCCGGGATGACAGGAAGTGAAAACTTCGTATATACAGCACTTATCCCGGCATAAGTATTATTGCCCAACCTATTGACATTAAAGCCGATACAGCTTTCCGTCACCTGGTTCCTTTTAATTACGGTCGTGGAAGTATTATGTAAACCGCTATAATAAAACGACTTTATATATTTTATGTCAGAATCTTCATCATAAGCAGTACTGGCATCTATCATATTCATTGATGCAAATGATATAATGTTTAAACCCTTTGTTTTTAATGAGATAGCCACACCCCTGAAGAATTCATTCTCATCGGTTGATGAGTAGGGCATTACCCTGGTGCTTCCTTTCATTATTCTTTGCTCTGTTGGCAAAGGCGAACGGGAGAATCCATTCCATACTGTAAGGCCCTGTCCGAACTGCACTTTGTAATCACCGATAATTATTTTGTTCAACAAACCATGTGGGTAGTAAGTAATGTTTCCCGAAAGAAAATCAGGCTTATATCCATTCGAGAGCAAAGATTCCCCTTTATCTTTATCCAAAGTTAAAAATGCTTCGAAAGGACCTGAAGACAGACTTAGTCTGGAAAGTAATTTATAATTACCACCCATAAAATCAGTCTCTGGTTCTCCATCATCTGCAAGGATATTCGTCATAAATCTCAAATGGAATCTATTATCATATCTGTGATTTATATGGCTATCATTGTAAATGATGAAAGGCTGCATAATTTCGGCCAATTCCTTGTCAAAGCCCGGGATATAACTTATTTCCGTAGCTGATATTATGTCCCCGTTCTTATTGGTGTAATCAACTATACTGGCAGCCTGGAAGACTGTAAGAAAGAACAGTCTTTTTATCTCGCTCAAATCGCCTGAATTTATATAGACAGGATTTTCTATAAGGTAACTTAGCTCTTCGGCCAGATTGATCACATGCAAACTCTCATCTGATGATTCTGCAATATCTTCAAGCAGGCTTATAATATGCCCCGGTAAATGATCCTGCGAGTTAAGGCAGTTCAATGAAATTACCAGGGCTGCACATATTAGTTGCAACCTTAATTTCATTGCTTACCTTATAAATATTACAATTGAAAGTGATGGGGTAAGCCCCAGGTTTTCATGAGTGATAAATCCCAGGTTGGCCTGTAATATGCGGCCTGAATATCCTCCTCCGAAGGCATATCCCAGAGGGTTACTCATGAATCCTGCCCGGAGGTACAGGTTACCCAGGAATTCATATTCAAAAGCTACCCTTGCGTTGGTATATTGCTGGTCGCTTGTTTCCATTTCAGCCATAGTCAGGAAGGAAGATGCAAACCTGTATGATGCACCAAGCCTGAGTACTAGTGGAATATCACTCTCATGGAGAGCTGTGGGTACAGGATTATACACATGCAACCCCAGTACCAGCTCGTTCACCGGTTCAAACTGTATCCCTCCCTCAAATGTAAGGTCGTATCTGTTCCGGTAGTCACCGGCAATACGTGTTGCATACAGGTCGGTTTGTATTCCTGCCGAGATCTTTTTCCCCAGCTTCATGCCATAGGCGAGACCAATAGTATGTCTGTTATATTCGGCATAGCCGTAATAAGAATATACCATTCCCAGTGCACCTCTTTGCCCCGAAGGGATGATCATCCCGAAAGTCTTATTACTTAATTCTGATAACCCGAACCTGTTATCCTGGTTTAGGCCTACCGACCATTTATTCATTCTGGACAATGATGCCTGGTTATGAAAGGAAGCCCAGAAGCCGCTTGTAGCAACTGTGGCATAAGCTAGACCCACCTGCCTGGCTCCGGCAGAAAGCCTGTACGGATTCTGCGTGTATACAGCTATACTTATTAAGCACAAAGCAGATGTCAGCAGAATTCTTTGCAGCGAAATTTTCTGACACATGATTGTTTTTTTTATCCTACTTCAAGTTAGGATTTTTTAAGTAAAAAGTAAAAAGTAAAAAGACAAAAGTAGAGGCTGAGGCTAAGGCTAAGGCTAAGTAAAGCATTTAAAATGTTTTCAATATGCTTATTGCTAGTTGATTATCCACGCAGCTCATTGTAGAGAAGTGCTACCAGCGCGTCCTTACTTTATAAACCTTATAAACTTTATCAACTTCCTTGCCCTAGTTCGTCTTATACTCGTACTTCACCTTACCAAGCTCCTCGTTGGCTTTGATAATCTTCTCTTTAAGATTATCCTTGAACTTTCCCAGTTCACTCCGTACATTCTTATCAGCTGTAGCTATTATCTGAGCTGCCAGGATACCGGCATTTTGTGCAGCATTTATTCCTACTGTGGCCACGGGTATTCCCGGTGGCATCTGTACTATGGCAAGCAAAGAATCAAGCCCTTCAAGAGAAGCTTTAACGGGTACGCCGATTACGGGAAGGGTAGTCATTGCAGCGATAACACCCGGAAGGTGCGCTGCCATTCCTGCGGCTGCAATAATAACCTCTATTCCCCTGCCTGATGCCCCCCTGGCAAATCTTTCAACCTCATCGGGTGTACGATGAGCTGATAAAGCATTGATTTCAAAAGGTATCTTGAAATCATTAAGTATAGCTGCTGCTTTCTCCATTACCGGTAAGTCGGAGGTGCTGCCCATAATTATGCTCACTCTTGGCTTCATAGTATGAAGTTTATATTTCTTATTTTACACAAAAATAAAGCATATATTTTATATTTTAGCATCAATACTTAAATCCTTCATATGGCCTGCGTATGAACAAAGTAAAAATCAGGAACAAGATCTTTGAAGAATTTCTGGATGAAGAAGAAATTCTGGAAAAGGTAAAGGGAATAGCCCTGCAGATAGAGAATGAAAACAGGGGGAAAGACATCCTTTTCCTCAGCATATTGAATGGTGCTTATGTTTTTACTGCAGATCTGCTGAGGAACATTAATATGAATATTAAAGTATCATTCTTGAAGCTGTCTTCCTACTCAGGCGATAAATCAACCGGAGAAATACGAAGGCTTATAGGTCTGAATGAAGACATGCGGGGGCGTACCGTAATTATCCTGGAAGATATTATTGATACAGGCCTGACCCTTGAGGGTGTAATTGAAGATGTCAAGGCAAAGGGAGCCAGAGATATCAAAGTAGCGGCACTTCTTCTTAAACCGGAAGCTTATACAAGCTCTCATAAGATCGATTACCTTGGTTTTGAAATACCCAATGATTTCGTCATAGGTTATGGTCTTGACTGGGATGGATTCGGACGTAACCTGAGGTCGGTTTACAGGATAGTTGAAGAGAATATCAAGTAATCTAAATCTATAAAAATGACTAATTTCTTAATTTTTGGACCCCCGGGATCGGGCAAAGGCACTCAATCGGTCAAGCTTGCTGCAGAGTTCAATCTCATCCATCTTTCAACTGGTGACATGCTCAGGGAAGAAGTGGCTGCACAGACTGCACTGGGAAAGAAAGTTGAAGGAATGATGCAGCGGGGCGAACTTGTACCTGACGAGGTGGTAATCCAGATGATTGCCGGAAAAATTGATTCAAATCCCGATGCAGAAGGCTTTATTTTTGATGGCTTCCCGCGTACTGTTGATCAGGCCAGAGCTCTTGATGAAACACTATCAGAGAAAAATACATCAATATGCAAAATGCTGATGCTGGAGGTTGAACATGAAGAATTAGTCAGAAGGCTTGTCTTGAGGGCCGAAGTATCAGACAGGCCTGACGATAAAGATGTCGATATCATCGAAAACAGGATAAGAGTATACAGGGCGAAGACTGAACCGGTAATAGATTATTACAGTAATGATGGTAAATACCTTACGGTAAATGGCATGGGTGATATTCAGGAAATTTTCAATCGACTGAAAGAGACGATAGCAGCTTGTATCTAATGCGATATGTCAGAAAGTAATTTTGTTGATTATGTAAAGATTTTTTGCCGTTCCGGTAAGGGCGGAAGTGGCTCAGCGCACCTGCGCAGGGAAAAATATGTTCCAAAAGGAGGACCTGACGGAGGAGATGGCGGAAGGGGAGGGCATATTATATTGAGGGGTAATAAACAGCTATGGACACTTATTCACCTGAAGTACCGTAAGCATGTGTTTGCCGGGAAAGGGATGCCGGGATCATCATCGATGAAGACAGGCGCTGAGGGAAAAGATGCATACCTTGAAGTGCCACTCGGCACAGTGGCAAAAAATGCTGAAACAGGGGACCAGTTACTTGAGATAACCGTTGATGGAGAAGAAAAGATACTTCTCAGGGGGGGAAGGGGTGGATTGGGCAATGTTCATTTTAAGTCATCCGTAAACCAGACACCAAGGTATGCACAACCGGGAGAACCGGAAAAGGAGGATTGGTTTATACTCGAGCTGAAAGTGCTCGCTGATGTTGGGCTTGTGGGTTTCCCTAATGCCGGTAAATCAACTTTACTGAGTGTGGTATCGGCAGCCAGGCCAAAGATTGCCGATTATCCTTTCACAACACTTGTGCCTAACCTTGGTATCGTTGAATATCGTAATCATAAGTCCTTTATTATGGCTGATATACCTGGTATAATTGAAGGCGCGCATGAGGGGAGAGGGCTGGGAGACAGGTTCCTGAGGCATATTGAAAGGAATTCTGTGCTGCTGTTCCTGGTCCCTGCCGACAGCAGGGATATAATGAATGAATTCAGGGTGCTTCTGAATGAACTGGGGAAATACAGCCCGGAGCTGCTTGATAAGAAAAGAGTACTGGCTATATCCAAATCAGACCTGCTGGATGATGAATTGATGAATGAATTACGCCGTGAGATAGACTTTACGCCTTATATATTTATTTCTTCAGTTTCAGGTATGGGAATTGAAAACCTGAAGGATATTTTATGGGAAACACTTAACGGGAGATAAGCATATATTGTATGATAGAACAACTTGACCAGAAGCTTTTTCTTTTTCTCAATTCCATCAATTCACCCTGGTGGGATAAGTTCATGGTGCTGGTGAGCGCCGTGCTGACCTGGGTTCCTTTATATGTTTTTGTCCTTGTTCTGCTGGGAATAAAATACAAGCGGACAATACTTATAATCATACCAATTGTGATCCTGGCGATTACTGCTTCAGACCAGCTGTCAGTCCATGCTTTCAAAGAAGTGTTCCAGCGTCTGAGGCCCTGCCGCGAGCCCTCACTGGCCGGACTGGTTCACACAGTAAACGATAGATGTCCCGGATTGTATGGCTTTGTATCATCACATGCATCAAATTCATTTACCTTTGCAGTGCTGAGCCTGGGACTGGTCAGAAATAGATGGTATACTGTGCTTATATTATTCTGGGCTGTACTTGTAGCTTACAGCAGGGTATACCTGGGTGTACATTATCCCGGGGATATAATCGGAGGGGCAATACTTGGAGTATTGGTGGGATATGGTTTCCTGATGCTGTTCCAGCTTTTCGATGAGAAAATAGTGTATAATTCAAACTTCTTCAGACCTGAAAGAGCGAAAGATGCTGATAATCGACAATAATATTCGTGATCCATGGTTTAACCTGGCGGCTGAGGAATATCTTTTCAGGAGTTTTACAGCCAATATCTTCATGGTATATGCAAACAGCTGTTCAATAATAATAGGGAAGCATCAGAACCCGGCAGAGGAAGTGAATTTAAGATGCATAAAAGAAAATAACATACCACTGATAAGGAGGATTTCGGGTGGCGGAACTGTATACCATGATGAGGGAAACCTTAATTATACCTTTATCAGTAATACTGCTGACGGGAAGCAGATTGACTTTTCTAAATACACCATGCCAATAATATCATTCCTTCAACAACAGGGTATGGATGCTTATTCCGGAGAAAAGAACGAAATCAGGACCGGTGGATTGAAGATATCGGGTAATGCTGAGCATGTATTTAAAAACAGGGTATTACACCATGGAACCCTCCTGTTTTCATCCAACCTAGAGCTTATGTCCAGGTGTCTTAAAAAAGGGAATGCAATCATTACCAGCAGGGCTGTAAAGTCAAACCCTGCCGACGTGTGTAATATGCAGGAGAAAATCCCGGGAATAAAGGGAATAAAAAAATTTAAGGAAAGACTACTGGATTATGTTTCACTTAACAGCAGCGAACATGAATCGTATATATTCAGCAATACTGATATTGAAAATATTACCAGGATAAAACAGGAAAAATTCACATCCTGGGAATGGAATTATGCATGGGGGCCCGACTATACTTTCTCGAAGAAATTTGTTATTGAAGGAGAACATTCAGAGCTTACAATGAAGGTTTCAAAGGGTATTATCAATGAAAGTAAATTTTCGGGACCTGCATACTGGAAAAAGGTTGAAACCATATTACCGGGTATAAGGCATAATTATGATGATATAGCCCGGGTAATGAGAGGCAACAGTTTAACATCAGATGTTGATCTGATTTATAATTTCATAATGTAGTCAGCATGGATCTATTAAAGTCATTATTTACCTGGATATTCAGTGTACTGTTCATAGTGCTTATGTTCCCCATTGGAGTAGTTATGTGGCTTGTGACAACACCCTTTGGTGCGGGAAGCCTCCTTGTCCATCGCTGGCTGTCATTCCAGGGCAGGGTGCTGATAAGGGTAAGTCCACTCTGGAAACTTCATATTAGCGGAAGTGAAAACTATGTGCCAGGGGAAACTTATGTCATGATATCCAATCACCAGTCATTACTGGACATACCAGTGGTGGAGTCACTGAAGATGGATTACAGGTGGGTTTCCAAGGTTGAGATTTTTCGTGTTCCGGTGCTGGGGTGGTCGATGCATCTGGCAGGTTACATATCCCTTAAACGGGGCTATAAAGAAAGTGTTATTAAGATGATGGAGAAGTCGGAGAAAGTGTTAAGAAAAGGTGAGTCATTGTTCATCTTTCCGGAAGGAACAAGATCGCCAGACTGTGAGATAAAGAAATTCAAGACTGGGGCTTTCAGGCTTGCACTTGAAACAAATACGCCTATCCTCCCGGTTATTATTGATGGAACAGGAGCAGTACTGCCAAAGAAAGGATTTGTTTTCAGCTCGAGACATAATCTGAAAATGAAAATCCTGAAACCAGTTTACCCTTCTGAATTCGTGAGTGACAACCCTGACGAGCTGGCTTCATCATTTCAGGCAATAATGCATAAAGCACTGGATGACTTAAGGCAGGAGGAAAGAGAAAACAGTAAACATGAAGAACAATAAAAAGACTTACACAGATAATGTAAAAAAGTACAGAAGCATTCTGGACAAAACCGGCAAAAGACTTCTCTACCTGTCACTTTTAAGGCTGTTTGATTTTATTGCAGGGATAGTACTCCTTGTACTTTTGTGGAAAATAAGTCAGCTGGCAGCAGCAGGAGCCTTCCTGGTATCTATCATTCTGTTCATAATACTGTTAAAGAGATATTCAGTACAAAGTTTCAAAAAGACATTTTACGAGAACCTTGTGCTGATAAATGAGAAGGAGTTGAATGGGTTGAATGATGACCATAGCGGCTTCGATGGAGGTGATGAATATATTGATCAGCATCATGATTTTTCACATGATATTGATCTTTTCGGTAAGGATTCATTATTCCAGTACCTGAACAGAACCTTTACGGGCAGGGGTAAAAATATATTTGCAGGATGGCTGATGGAACCTTTAATTCTTTCTAACAAATTAGGGGAAAGGCAGGACGCTATAAAAGAACTGGCAGGACTGGTCCGTTGGAGGCATGAGTTCAATGCTTACGGGATGATGGGTATAACGGATGAATCCACTTTAAATGATTTTGTTAACTGGCTAAAAGAAGAACCGGTGTACCTCACCAATAGAATTTACAAGGTAATCCGTTTCCTGATGCCCGCTATTACAATAATCCTCTTTGCATTAGCAGTGAGCAGTATTTTGCATTACTCAATATTTATATTTTTCTTCCTTATTAACCTGGGTATCATTTCAATAAACCTCAGACAGATAAACAACATACATGCAAAGTTCTCAAGGAAACACAGCATGTTCAAAACTTTGAGTAATCTTATCATCCATTTTGAAGGTCATAAGTTCAACTCAGTTTATATTAATGACCTGCAAAAAGTCTTGTCTGCGGGAGGCAGCTTGGCTTCAAACAGCATGGTGAGACTTTCGAAGATACTACAGGCTTTTGACAATAGGTTGAACATGCTGATGGCAGTACCGTTAAATGGGTTTTTATTGTGGGATATTCAGTGCATCAACCGGCTTGAGGCCTGGAAAAAATCAGCCAGTGACCTGGTGCCACAATGGTTTCATAATCTCGGGCAGGCCGATGCACTCTGCAGTCTTGCTAATTTTGGATTCAATAATGCAAACTATTGCTACCCTGTGCTTTCTGACGGGAAGGAATATATCTCTTCCAGGAAGCTCGGTCACCCGCTCATACCTGAAAAGACAAGAATTTGTAATGACTTCATAATTAGCCGGAAAGGCGAAATAAATATTATTACAGGTGCTAATATGGCAGGCAAGAGCACTTTTTTACGTACCGTTGCCGTTAATATGATTCTGGCAATGACCGGAGCACCTGTATGTGCTGATGAATTTGCTTTTACACAATGCAATGTTTACTCAAGTATGCGAACTACAGACTCTCTTTCAGACAGTGAATCATATTTTTATGCCGAGTTAAAGAGACTGAGGGTACTGAAAGAGAGGCTGGAGAAGAATGAAAGCATTTTTTTCCTGCTCGATGAAATATTGAAAGGAACCAATTCGGAAGACAAAAGCAAGGGTTCGCGATTGTTTATCGAGAAGATCATTAAATATGATGCCACAGGAATTGTAGCTACCCATGATATCCTCCTCGGTAAGCTGGGGAATACCCATGACAGCATCAGGAACAGGTGTTTCGAGATTGAAATTGATGGTGATGAAGTGAAATTTGATTATATACTCAGGGAAGGGATGACAACCAAAATGAATGCAGCTATCCTTATGAGGCAAATGGGCATTATCTAGGTACTTCCCGCACTTATTTTTTAAACATTTATCTGTTTTTGTAACACACAGGTGTACAGGTGGTAAGGCCTGGCGCCAGTTATTTAAAACCATCCGGAGGTATTTTCACCGTGTTTTATTGTTGAAAAATCGCTTACAAAGCAGGCCCGCTTTTGATTATATTTGCGCAAAATCTGTGATTAATGGTAGCTAATTATTCGGAAGAGCATATCAAGACTCTTGAATGGAGGGAACATATAAGGCTAAGACCGGGCATGTATATAGGTAAACTGGGTGATGGATCATCACAGGATGACGGTATATACGTTTTGCTCAAGGAGGTGACGGACAATTCAATCGATGAATTCATGATGGGCAATGGCAGGAAGATAGATATTAACATTACCGATCGTGAAGTGTCAGTGCGGGATTATGGCAGGGGCATACCGCTTGGAAAGCTGCTTGATGTGGCCTCAAAAATGAATACGGGTGCAAAATATGATTCAAAAGCATTCAAAAAATCAGTGGGTCTCAATGGGGTAGGGATAAAAGCCGTTAATGCCCTCTCAAGTAAGTTTCTTGTAAGGTCGGTACGCGATGGGAAGGCCAGGGAGGTGGAATTCGAAAAAGGGAACCTGGTCAGGGAAACTGAGATATTCAGTTCTGATGACCAAAACGGTGTTCTCACAAGCTTTATTCCTGATGAGGAAATGTTCGGTAATTATCATTTTATTTCCGAAAATGTTGAGCCAATGATAAGAAACTACGTGAACCTGAACGTAGGCCTCACAATAAACTTCAATGGTGAAAAATTCCAGTCCAGGAACGGACTTCTTGATCTGCTGAATGAAAATATGTCAAGGGAAGGATTATATCCTATTATTCATCTCAAGGGCGAGGATATTGAGATTGCTATCACTCATGGCAACCAGTACGGAGAGGACTATTACAGCTTTGTCAACGGCCAGCATACAACTCAGGGTGGAACACACCTGTCAGCTTTCAGGGAGTCGCTTGTTAAAGTAATAAGGGATTTTTTCAAAAAGGATTTTGATCCTTCCGACATCAGAACCTCTATTATAGCAGCTTTGAGCATAAAGGTTGAAGAACCCGTTTTTGAATCACAGACCAAAACAAAGCTTGGTTCAAAAAATATGGCCCCCGGCGGTCCGTCGGTAAGGAATTTTATTGGCGAGTTTGTCAAGAAGTCATTCGACGATTACCTGCATAAAAACCAGGAAGTAGCACATGTTATGCTTAATAAGATTCTTGAATCCGAAAAAGAGAGGAAGGCTATCTCTTCGATCAGGAAGCTTGCCAGGGAAAGGTCAAAAAAGGCCAGCCTGCATAATAAGAAGTTAAGAGACTGCCGGATACATTATGACTCCAACCATAATCACCGCCTGAATTCAACAATATTTATCACAGAAGGTGATTCAGCCAGCGGTTCAATTACCAAGTCAAGAAATGTTGAGACACAGGCTGTCTTCAGCCTCAGGGGGAAGCCTCTGAATACTTACGGGTTGACAAAAAAGATAGTATACGAGAATGAAGAGTTCAACCTCCTACAGGCTGCTCTAAACATAGAGGAAGGAATAGACAACCTGAGGTATAATAATGTTGTTATAGCTACAGATGCTGACGTTGACGGGATGCATATAAGGCTTTTACTGCTAACCTTCTTCCTGCAGTTTTTTCCAGACCTGATAAAAAAAGGTCACCTGTATATTCTCCAGACTCCCCTATGGCGTATAAGGAACAAGAAAGAGACAAGGTATATCTATACTGAGAAAGAGAAGGAGAAAGCATTAAGGGAGCTTGGTACCAATCCTGAGATTACAAGATTTAAAGGCCTTGGAGAAATTTCACCTGAAGAATTCAAGCATTTTATTGGTAAGAGTATGAGGCTTGAACCGGTGAGGCTAAAACGTAATGATTCAGTTAAGGATTTCCTTGAATTCTATATGGGTAAAAACACACCCGACAGGCAGGAATTTATTATTGAAAACCTCAGATTTGAAGATGATCTTGTGGAAGAAGAAGCAATACTGCTTGAAGACAGATAATTTTTTGATGGTAAAGAATCGTGTACAATGAACAAAGATACTCCGGAGAAGGGTAGGAAAAATATTGATCATAACAGGGATGCCGGTGCAAAAGACAGACCGGCAGAGGAGATGCTGAAGGTTACGGCCCTGTCAGGTATGTATGAAGACTGGTTTCTTGATTATGCATCCTATGTGATACTTGAAAGGGCCGTACCACATGTTACCGATGGACTGAAGCCCGTACAGAGGCGTATACTGCATTCAATGAAGAGGATGGACGACGGCAGGTTTAATAAGGTGGCTAACATAATAGGTCATACAATGCAGTTCCATCCACACGGCGATGCTTCTATAGGAGATGCCCTGGTTCAGCTGGGGCAAAAAAACCTGCTCGTAGAAACACAGGGTAACTGGGGTAATGCGCTTACCGGTGATGGTGCTGCCGCACCACGATATATTGAAGCAAGGTTGTCAAAATTCGCGCTTGATGTGGTCTTTAATCCAAAGACTACCGAATGGAAACAGTCATATGATGGTAGGAATAAGGAGCCTGTTACCTTGCCGGTAAAATTTCCGCTGTTGCTGGCCCAGGGAGTTGAAGGTATCGCAGTCGGACTGGCCTCCAAAATCCTGCCACATAATTTCATAGAGCTTGTCGATGCTGCTGTACTATACCTTCAAAACAAGGATTTTGAGCTATACCCTGACTTTTCAACAGGAGGGATGATAGAAGTGTCAAAATATAACGATGGACTGAGGGGAGGCAATATAAAAGTCAGGGCAAAGATCGAAAAACTTGATAAGAAAACCCTTGCGATTACTGAGATCCCATATTCAAGAACCACGGGCAGCCTGATTGACACCATAATCAAAGCCAATGACAAGGGGCAGATTAAAATAAGAAAGATAGATGATAATACCGCTGAAGATGTGGAAATAGTAATCCACCTGTCAGGCGGGGTATCACCCGATAAAACTATTGATGCTCTTTATGCCTTCACCGATTGTGAAATCTCGATATCACCCAATGCATGTGTAATCTATAATAATAAACCTGAATTTATTGGCGTAAGCGATATACTCAGACGTACGGTAGATAATACGGTAAACCTTCTTACAAAGGAGCTGGAGATCAGAAAGGATGAGCTTGAAGAAGAATGGCACATGTCATCACTTGAAAAAATATTTATTGAAGAAAGAATATACCATGATATTGAAGAATGTGAAACATGGGAAGCGGTGATTGAAGCTATTGATAAAGGACTTGATCCCTTTAAGCCAAAACTGAAAAGGGAAGTAACCAGGGATGATATAATAAAGCTTACTGAGATCAAGATTAAAAGAATATCGAAATACGATGTAAAAAAAGCTGATACACATATCACGGAAATCGAGATCGAGCTTGATGAGGTAATGAACCACCTTGCCAATATTATACCATTTACCATTAATTACTTCAGGCAGATAAAGAAGAAATATTCAAATGGAAGAGAAAGAAAAACTGAAATAAAAAGCTTCGACCAGATAGAAGCTACCAAAGTGGCTGCAAATAACGCCAAGCTATACTACAATAAAGCAGAAGGCTTTATCGGTACATCACTCAAGAAAGATGAATATGTAGGTGATTGTTCTGATATTGACGATATAATAGTATTTCTTAAAGATGGCACCTACCTTGTTACCAAGGTCTCAGAAAAGCAGTTTGTGGGAAAAGATATCATATATGCCGGTGTATTCCGACGGAATGATAAGCGTACAATATATAACATCGTTTACCAGGATGGAAAGAAAGGTAATATTATGGCGAAAAGATGCGCTATAACATCCATCACACGCGACAGAGAGTATGATATTACCAAGGGTACGGACGATTCCAGGATATTATATTTCAGTGTCAACCCGAATGGTGAAGCCGAAGTGATAAAGGTGTACCACCGGCCACGGCCAAGACTGAAGAAGCTTACTTTTGAATTTGATTTCAGTGAACTGGCCATAAAGGGACAGTCATCGATGGGCAATATACTAACCAGGCATGCCGTTCAAAAGATAAGCCTGAAGGAAAAAGGAGTGTCCACACTGGGGGGAAGAAAGATATGGTTTGACGATTCCGTATCCCGTCTTAACGCTGACGCAAGAGGTAAGTACCTTGGAGAATTCAGTGCTGATGATAAAATCATGG
>WOR8_10005808_pt1 | contig 17803 bp, 20 predicted proteins | sample DeeMarSeWOR38_10_FD_19890 | JGI IMG/M metagenome (IMG submission 19890)
TAGCCAGTGTAGTGGCAGCCCTCTTCACACACTTCGTTTGAACGTTTTTGTCCGTGACGATCGCAAAAAGAGAGTTCAGCAAGAAGCATCCTGGCATAAGCATTGGCGTCCTGGTCCAACTCTATGGCAGAAATTTCTTTCCGCACCTTTTTCCTACTGGAGCGATCCAGAGTATCAAGTTGGAGAGATTCTTTTAGGTGGGCAGCAAATTCTTCAGAAATAGCGGCGATATGGGACTCTTTTTCATTAGTTGCCTGCCGCTTTTTTAAACCCTCTTGGAGTTTCCGTTCCAGATCCGGATGCCGCAGCAGTCTTTCCTTTTCCTGTTTCTGGCTGATCATAAAAGCATAACTGGGACCGGGATACCTCGACTCAACCAGGACATCAAAGCGGTCCAACAATGGTGCAATGATGGTGTTGGTTCCCTGATCTTGGTAATTGGCGGTGGCAAAAAGACAGTACTCGGCGTTGAGAACCATCTCGTTGAGATATTCCCAATTTCCCCGGTCAACCCCATCTAGTATCATACTCTGTTTCGTCTCGGGCAGCCGGTTAATTTCGTCAACAATCTTGACCGGAAGCTGGACAAAGTAGGACCAGACAACTTCTTCCTGCCCCTTATTAAGTTTTCCGAGATCGGGCCTGCCGATTATTTTTTCTTCCGTCTGCTCTGGATGTCCTGAGACCTCGCTGGCCCAAACGGTGCCTACAGGGAGTTGATACACCAGGGAACTAACATATTCCGCCGCAGTGGTTTTCCCGAGGCCGGGTTCACCCATAATCAGGGCCTTACCGCCCGTCAGAGCAGTGATCAGGGTGAAGAGCAGGGTGGAATTAAATCGCTCTCCCCCTATCTGAAGATCTGGACGAGCGAAGTAAAGGTGAGATTGGATAAAGTCGTAAAGTTGCCTTACCGTATGTCGATATTTTCCGTTTTCCATAACTAAGCTCTCCTTCATCCTATCTACTATATCCTCTCCCTTGGCTTAAGTAAACAATAAGGCAATTGGCATAGGGCATAGGGCAATTTGGGATTTCGGATTTGGGATTTCGGATTGCGAATTTGAAAAGGCATAGGGCATAGGGATTCAGCTGGCAGCCCTTCGACAGGTTCAGGGCGAGCAGGCAGGTGGCAGACGGCAGAAGTCACAGATCTGAGGTCGGAGGTCAGGGTTAAAGCTGATCTCTGACATCCGACTTCTGACCTCTGGGATAGACGACTTGAACAACCTGACTAATTAACCAATCGACCAATTGACGCCCTGTGGTTTGCGTGAAAACTGAATTGACAGTGGAACAGCTATTGCAGTACTTATAATAGATAATTCATTTTTTCCAGCTTCTTCCAGCTCCAAGTAATGAAAAACGCAAGGGGGTTTAGATGAAGGTTCGAGAAATTATGGTGACGGAGGTAGTAACCCTGCACGTTGACGAAGAGTTATCCTTGGCGAGCGACATCATGAATTTGGCCAGAATTCGCCATCTTCCCATCATAGAGGGAGAAAGGCTGGTGGGGATCATCAGCCAGCGCGATCTATTCAGGGCCTCTTTGGCCTCAGTAATGGGTTACGGCTATGCCGAGACTCGCGATCACCTCAAGACCGTTTCTATACGAGATGCTATGGTAAAAAATGTGATCACCGTCACGCCAGACACGGACATCGTAACGGCGGGAAGGATGATGTTGGAGAGAAAATTTGGCTGTCTGCCCGTTGTGGAGGATAAACGACTGGTGGGCATGGTGACGGAAACGGACATTCTTCGCTGCTTCCTTTTGCACTACGAAGACTGTCTGGCGGATAAATGAGAGTCAGCTGGCTGTTTAGATGTTCTTTTGTTTTCGGTGATTGGCAGACCTACCAAATTTAAGAGTGGTTACAAAACCCGAAATCCGAAGCTCGAATTTCTAAACAAATTCGAAATCCCTAATTCCAATAAACGAAACCTCATTATTCTATTGAACTGAAGAAAACTCATTTTGAATAGTATCTTCTCGTTTTGGATTTTGTATTTGAATCATTTGAACTTGTTTAGGATTTAGATATTGGATATTAGAATTTGGCCAGACCTTGCGTTAGGGGTAAAAAGGCTGGCACTGGTGGCGAGACCTTGAGGGCGGCAGAGGTTGCGCAACTCATGCCGCAGGTAATTTGGCCTTAAACTCCTCCAAAGCGACCTGCTCAAGGTACTGCCGGTCTGCCTCTGATATTTCAGTGAATTTCACCCCGATGATACGTGGTCGATTGGCCTCGTCTTTACTGTCTGACCATACTACCACTGCTGCCAATTCCATGGGCTCCCGCTCAGGGGCTTCTATGCTCATATGAACCGGCTCATTGAGGTCTAAATACTCCTCGCAGCGAATATGGGCACCGCCAGCGCTTATGTCTCTCGTTTTACCCTCCAACAATCCTTTTTTCGTCTTTAATTTCACAGGCCATTCAACTGTTATTCTGAAAAATAAACGTCTCTGATCGCCAATTCGGAATGCTTCCACGTCAAATCTCCTCTCACGTTTCCTTTCTTTGGTACGTGACGCAAATACGTCAATGAGTGCCGTAAAGGAATGCCAATAGTGAGCCAATCTTTTGCTAGAAGGCTGCTTACAAGATGATGGAAATTTATACGTTATTCCAGACAGTTATTTTTGTGTGTGAGAGTCGGCCGGCGGCCACTGCCTCGTTTCCACATGGGTTGTAGTAACGAGATATGCAAAAAATTAGCCATATTTTTAGATCCATTTCCAAGGTCAATTCAGATCAACTCACCCTTCTTCGGCGAATCAGATATTTGATTTTCCCATTCGGTCCTGAGTTGAAGGATTTCATTGACAGGAGGTTGCATGCCCAAAGTCGATAATCGATACTACTCGAAGAGCTCAGTGCAGAGGTCATAGCATTTGTCAAGAGCTTTATTGCACTGTGAAACACAGGCAATTTGTTCACTTTTGCTTCCTTGACAAGCCATTTTACAATCATAGTCCTTCTGGCGGCACTCGATTGCGCAGCGTTGCCCCGAAATGGTTCTGAACTGTGGTGGATCGGGAAGGGGATATTCTGGTGCATGGGCGCAAGCGGCCAGCACTAGTATAGAGATAAGCAACACGAGTCTTTTCATAACTGGCTCCATATCTTCTTAGTCGGAGTCCGTCCGGAGATCCGATATTTCCGGATGGAACTGCCTGCCAGTCCCGCCCCGGCGGGACAATCAGCGATGAGTTTACTATGTGGTTTTTGCATGAATTTTGCTGATGGTTAATAGCTGATCGCGCTCATCTGAAAATGGCAGTTCTTTGATGAGCACTGGTTAGTTTTCATCCAGTTTCAGGAGTATATTTTCGCTTTTTCGGCCTTGTGTGTTGTGTTGGTTTACTGCCTTGGCGATGAATCTCTGGTCCTCTTCAGAGATGGTAAGGAAACGAACCCCCATTCCTCTGGGTGTAACGCGATCATCAGGCCCGTATTTGTTCGACCACACCACTTCGGCCTTGGCTCCAATATCCTGCCCCGGGGCAGTGATGACCATGTCGAAGACCTCGTTCAATCTGAGTGGCCTTCTACATCCTATGAAAACACCAGTGGAACTAATATTTAGGGTCACGCCCTCTATGACACCCGTGGACTTCTGAACGATGACTGGCCATTGGATCCTGGCTCTTGGAGCTATGCGTTGTTCACCCTGCGACATTTTTCGCCTCCCCCTTGAGATTGCCCCTTAGAGTTGAATAAAGCTGCAGGAAATATGCCAGAGATCTTTTTGTAAAAGGGAGAAGAACCACTGGCACTCCTGATTGCCAATGTAGTTGCCGCAGACCTGCCAACTAAGTATTCATTTTTTAACGAATCAAAAATACACATATTTTTCCTTCTCATTGTGGGACTGTCAACTCAGTTGGCAGTTTTATGGCTTACTGAGGGTTTTATGTGTCCGTAGTTCAGTCAACGGTTCTGCCAAAATCACATGTGATATTCAATGGTTGTGTAGTTGATTAGGATTTCGTTGAACTATCATTACCTTGGCACATCTATTGCCATCAGGAGTATCTAGGGTGCAAGGGGTATCTCAGAAGACCAGAAGAAACATGGGGGATGGTCATGAAGAGATGTATGATAACAATCACTACACTCTTGGAAGACAATAGTGGGCAAACTTTGCTAGTCGATATCTCGCAGCGCGGGGTCTCGGTCAACTGCCCGAAGTGCTCCGATATCCAGATCGATTCCTATCGTGGAGACGCGCAATTTGAGCTTTTGTGCAAAATCCCTGTGACTAATGAGGAGCTTCAGGTTCACTTCAAAGGTCCTGGTATGAAATGGGTTCTTGAAGAGTTTGAAGGTCGTGCGGCTTGATGATTCTCGATAGGGCTTCCGAGATAAAAAGATATGCAGCGTACCCGCATTAGTAAGGTGAGAAGCAGAACTTCATAAAAACTGTTTTGCAGGGATTGTAATAATCATCTTTGATCGAATCCCTTGCCTTGCGCTACGCCAGAGCCTAGACCATAACGGTTTGACTAAGTCTCTGCTTTTGCCCAAAAGCTTTAGGGATATGGAGGCAGCAGCGGTCAATAGATAAAATCAAGGGGTCTGATTTCCACTTGGCTCTTGGTGGGAGACTCAAAAGGAAATCAAGCCCCTTTGTCATGTAACCTGGTGCCTGGGGCGGGAGTCGAACCCGCACGGAGCATTGCCCCAAGGGATTTTAAGTCCCTTATGTCTACCAGTTCCATCACCCAGGCACAGCCAAATATAAACTAGAGTGAATCTAGAAGTTTTGGCCGAAGTTGTCAATTAGTTGATTAGAGAATTAGGGAATTAGGGCATTAGTGAATTAGGGCATTAGTGAATTAGGGAATTAGTCAACTCGTAGAAGTCGTAGAAATCGTTAAAATCGTTGAAATCGTTGAAGTCGCCAGGGCAGCTTATATCGACAGATCTCCCGAATAACGGATAACTAATAACGGATAAGGACACTGCCCTCGGCCTTCCCAAATTCGCAATTCGCAATCCATTAATAATCTCTCCCTAAGAGGTGGAGATTACCAATATGGACTGTTTTTAAACCAGCGTTTTCGGCAATTTCCTTGCAGCGAAGGGCATGGTTACGGGAGGTGGTGGGAAGGTCCTGCAGATGAAAATGAGGATAAAAGGCTAGGAGGCTGTAAGGAATTTCCGGGTTAAGCTTCGCTATATAACGTGCGATTCCTGCCACTTCCACCTCGTCCACATATCCCGGCACCAAGAGGGTGCTGGCAATAAGGAAAGGTGGCTCCACCCTTCGCTGGAAGAGCCTGCTCAACATTTTAAAATTCTCTAAGGTCTTTCCATTGCTCACGCCGCAGAGACTATAGTGAAGACTTTCATTCCAGGCCTTGAGATCAAATTTTATTAATCCTCCCGAGTCAAATGATAATCTTGCCATCATGCTCAGGAAGGGCTCTTGCACGGCCCCATTGGTCTCCCAGCAGACCCTGAGCACACGTCCAGAGGCTCCTTGCAAGGCAAGTTTGGACGCTTTGACGGCGTGGAGCACTTGCGGTGTGGGATCTCCCCCGAAATAGCAAATGCAAGTGGTGTTGTGTTTCACGGCCCCAGCCAGCTGTTTGGCGGGTATTATTCGAGTTGAGCGACTTCGATCTTTGAATTGATGATTTTGACAGTACAGACAGTTGAAGGAGCAAGCATGATAAAACACGGCTAGATTGTTATGACCGTACTCGGGGCCGTCGGACACCGCATACATGGGATAACCACAACCGGTGCCGCCAGAACAGACAAAACTTCCGACACAGTTGCAGGGCAGGGGGTCATAGTAATAAGAGAGGTTGCCCTCGTGGGGTCTACCTCCGATTATCTTGCCGTTTACAACTCGACGGAGTCCACAGAAACCGACACCGCCCTCGGGGATTTTACATTGATGAAAGCAGATGTGGCAGGTAATTCCGTCTTTTGCCCGAGGGGGATCTTCTGGAAGACCGTAGGGTTTGCGGGTTCGAGAGTGAACCTTCTTTATCTCAGGCCAAACTTCCTCAAAGTGGGCTCTTATGCAATCTGCACAGTATCCAATTACATTCGAGATCCGAAGTAGAGCAGTGACTGAAAATTCCAAATTCCAAATCACAAATCCCAAATGGTTCGATAGGACTCACCACCCTGAGCCAAGTCGAAGGGCAAATCACAATGACCAAAATTCGAAATTGCAAACCTGTTTTTTGTTTTTGTCATTTGGTATTGGAATTTGAGATTTGTTTGTAATTTGGTGCTTGGGTTTTGGGATTTCATATCATCCAATATTCCAGTGTTCCATTTCATCCTCGTATTTTTTGCAGAAGAAGTTCGAGGGCCAAATCCCGTGTGCTTTCAGATATAGAGACGAGGATAACATCATCTCTATCCTTAATGCTTTGGATAAAGCGATCGCCCTTTATGGCAATGGAACCAATGACCTGATTTTCTCCAAATAGTACCCTGAGAAGAGTTTCCTTGAACAGGCGAGAGAAACACTCCATTTTTCCAATCTCGTCAATTACCACGATCTGATCGGCCACGGAGGGGAGCATGGATGGGACTGCGATTTGGTCAATATCCTCTAGATTTACTCCATACTTGCCCACCCGGTATTTGCTTTTGATATTTTGATGGGCCAATAACCCTGTTTTCCCATCAAGGGTATCTATGCGGAAACCCACCCGTATACCTTTCTCTCGAAGTTCACGGGTGAAGAAACCAGTTGCTGGCCTTTTGATCTGTCTTACCACCTTTTCTATAAGGGTGGATTTTCCAGATCTGGGTGGACCGCTGAGGAGAATGTTCACGACTGACATAGGATTTACCTGATGCTGACTTGCTTTCTCTTTGCCATTAGGGCAAAAAGATAAGGTGAAAGTCAACCTGAAAGTGATTAGACTAATATATCTAGATGTGAAAAGCAGTGGGAAAAATGGGCCGCTTTGCATACAATGCGGTTCCCCTGGAATGTGCTTGGATGCCATATCTACATGAAAAGGTAGGGTGGGACCGGCAGGAGGAGAGAGAAACATCCAATGGACGCAAAACTGGAAAATCTTTTGGCCGATAAGACGAATCTGGAACGGATCCTCGACAGCCTTATGGAAGGAATAATCGCCCACGATAAAGAGCGGAAAATCCTTTTTTTTAATCGCGCTGCTGAGCAGATTACCGGGTACGACAGAAGGGAGATTCTGGGAAAAGACTGTCATGAAGCCTTCGGTGCGCCCTTCTGCGGAGGGCGCTGCTCTTTCTGCGGTGAACCGCCTAATTCCTGGACCAATATTGATTATCCTCTTAACATTGTAACGAAGGACGGTGATCACCGACGCATTGAGATGTCGGTTACTGGCATGACAGATGATAGCGGTTGTTTTACCGGCGTTCTCGCAGCTTTTCGCGATGTAACCGATCTCGTGGGACTGCAAATCAGGTTAGGAAAAATCACAAGTTTCGCCGGAATCATTGGCCAAGATTATAAAATGCTTCAGGTTTTTGAACAGATAAGGCAATTGGCCACCAATGATTACCCCGTGTTCATTACTGGTGAAACTGGCACGGGGAAGGAGCTGGTGGCGACCGCAATCCACAACGAGAGTCAGCGTGGTGGGCGACCCTTTGTTCCCATCAATTGTGGCGCCCTGCCAGAGGGTGTTTTGGAGAGCGAACTTTTCGGACATGTCAAGGGCGCATTTTCAGGCGCAATTCGCAATAAGAAAGGACGTTTTGAACTTGCAAACGAGGGTACCATCTTTCTAGATGAGGTGGTGGATTTGACCAAAAGCATGCAAGTGAAACTCCTTCGTGTTCTCCAGGAGGGAACCTTTGAGCGTGTGGGCGGAGAAGAGACAATTGGGGTAGATGTGCGGGTGATCAGCGCTGCTAACCGGGACCTGAAAAAAGAGGTAGAAAAAAAGAATTTCCGCGAGGATCTCTTCTACAGACTCAATGTGGTTCCCGTCGAGTTGCCGCCGCTCCGGGAGCGAAAAAATGACATTCCCCTGCTGGCGGAAGAGTTTTTGCGTCAGGCGAGCGAACAGGGGCAGAAAACCGCCGGTCTTTCCAAGCAAGCACTGGCCATTATGATGGACTATCCTTGGCCAGGCAATGTGCGAGAATTGCAAAATGCCATTCACTATTCTCTGTTCAAGTGTAAAGGAAAGATGATCGGGGCTGAAGATCTGCCGCTGGAAATGAAGGAAAGCAGATCGCGTCGGGGCCCAACCAGGAAGCTCAAACCGGAGATGGTCCGGGAAGCCCTGAGACTAACGGGTGGAAACAAGGCAAAGGCGGCTAGACATTTAGGTGTTGGCCGTGCCACCCTCTATCGCTTCCTAGAAGACTTTCCTGTGTCTCATGAGACAGTTGTGTCTCAATGAGTAATTTGATACACTTGATGGGCCTGTCACCTTCGCTCAAATAACAATGTCACAGAAGACAAAGACTTACCGGCAATGATCCTTGGCTATATAGAGAGTGTCTCACAACTGTCTCATGAGATTCCGAGATAAAAATGTTATCTGTACTTTTTTCTCTAACATAACTTACTGATATCATTATATTTAACTTTGTTGCAATGAGTCTGTTTTATGTTGGCATGAATCTTGGTTTATACATAAGTACGTAAGTCAAAAGCTGGTCCCCTTTGGTTCTGAGTGAACATTGTTTGCAGACCAGCCTCACGGGACAAAGAGAATCGAGCAGGGCTCACTATATTGGAGGAATTACTAGTATGGCACAACAAAAACTTACAGCTGGGACGGTGGCAACTGAAGGAATTTATCGGTGTAACGCCTGCGCTAAACAAATTGACCTGATAGCAAGGGAAAAGTTGCCTCAGTGCAGTGCCTGTGGCAGTTTTTCTTGGAGGACGACAAGCTTGTACAAAAAAAAGGATTCTGAAAAATAGGAGCGAGAAAATGAGCAAGAAAAGGTATCAGGTAAAAGCAAAATGTCCTAACTGCGCCTGCGGTACAGTGTCCGATATGAGCACTGAGGAGATTAAGGCAAGGACTGTGGATGGGGACAATCTGGAGATCAATTGCCCTGAATGCATGGAGGTACACAGGGCCAATATCAGATCAGTCTGCCCTGAGTACGCAGATGAATGCCATCTATAATACTGAGCATTGGAAAGGAGCTGACATGGCCAAACCCGAAGACACATTCCAGTGTCAAACGACTAACTGTGGTTGTTTTTACGACCCGGACCGAGGAGACAGACGAGGAAAGATACCCAAAGGGACAAATTTTACTGATTTGCCTGAGGGTTGGAAATGTCCCGTCTGTGGTGCCGGCAAAAAGATGTTTCGACCGCTTGCTGGCCCCGGTTCTGTTGCCGAAGAAGGGTCTTAGGTTTCCTTGATGGGGACCTTGATAGAAGGTGAACCGTTTTGAGAGCTTGCAGCCAAACCATTAGAAAGACTCTTGATATGGTGGAAACCATGCTGAAACTTGCCGACGAGGGTGATGCTGTGCGCGAAGATGTGGGCTGCGGCATACTCTACGCTGTCTTGCGTGATTCGGCATATAAGATAAAGAAACTGGCCGAGGCGGAGAGAGAGGCCCATGCCAAAAAAGGCTGGTGGGGAGAATAGTTAAGGGGGTGAAGTAATGGCTACTTTTAAATGTAACACCTGTGGACATGAAAAAGAGGGACGGTGTAAGCCACAGAAGTGTTCGGAGTGTGGCGAAAAAAAGACCTTTGAAAAGAAAGCATAGGAACAACGGAGCACCTCATGAGATTTGGACCTATTGATCTCTATAAAACATTACCAGCGACAAACTGTGGTGATTGTGGTCAACCCTCTTGCCTTGCCTTTGCCACCCAGGTTGTGGGCTATGGCTATGCAGTAACGGAATGCCCGCACCTGGAAGAGGCTGCACTCCAGGAAGTTGAGCAAGTTCTCGCGAGGCAAAGAGAAAAAGGTGATTACCTCAAGAAAGCGAACCACAAAATAACCCGTGACTACTTGAAAGAGAAAATTAGGAACCATGATTTCAAGGCAATCTCAACAGGGCTCGACATTGGCTATTCAGTGGGCGATGGCGTAGAAGCTCTAAAGATTCCATACTTTGGTCGAGTCATCACCATGAGACATACCGGGATAGTGCGAGAGAATGACGAAGAATTCGATCCCTGGGATGAGGTGCTTCTCTACAATTATATATTCTTTTCAGGTTCAAAGCCCTTGAAAGGAATCTGGGTAGGACTGGAGAGCTTTCCCAACTCCTTGCCCAAGCGGGCAGCCCTTGAGGAAGGATGTCACCGGCGGATTAGTCAGGCCTTCGCTGGAGCTCAAGGGGAACTGGAACAAGCGTGTCGGAAACTGGACGGTATCCCCGTAGCAGGTGGTCATAGTGCAGACCTTGCCTATCGTTTTCAGCCGCTGCCTAGAATGCCCCTTCTTCTCCTCTTTTGGGACGAGGATAGAGAAGAAGGTTTTGATGCCCAGACCAAGATTCTTTTCGACGAGTGTGCTTTGGAATATTTGGACCTTGAAGGTCTAACCTTTGTAGCAGAAAAGTTGGCGGAAAATCTCATTTCACGTAAAAAGGAGGAACTTAATGTCTAAGACAGAAGAAAATTTGAGGGATGCATTTGCCGGGGAATCTCAAGCTAACCGCAAGTATCTCGCTTTCGCCAAGAAGGCCGAGAAAGATGGATATCCTCAGGCTGCCAAACTGTTTCGCGCTGCGGCTGAAGCCGAAACCGTCCACGCCCACGCCCACCTCAGAGCCCTTGGAGAGATCGGTTCCACCCTCGAGAATCTCAAGGTGGCTGTTGCCGGTGAGACGCATGAGTTTAAGAACATGTATCCTGATATGATCGCGGCTGCCAAAGAGGAGGGCAACAAATCAGCGGAGAGAAGCTTTGTCTTTGCTAATGAGGTGGAGAAGATTCACGCGGAGCTTTATCAGAAGGCAATAGATAACCTAGACAACCTCGAAGAGGCTGATTACTATGTTTGCAGTGTATGCGGCATGACGGTTGAGAATGAGCCGCCGGATAAATGTCCGGTATGCGGTGCCAAGGCCAGTGCCTTTTTCAAAGTAGACTAGTATTGAAAACCGTCTCACAGACGGATCCAGTTGGTGGCTCGATCTACTAGGAAAACTAATCACGTTCATTCTACCTGACGCTTCGGATAGCTGGTAGACAAGGAGCTAGTCGATGTTGAGTATGGAAAATATCAGGGAAAACGCGGAAATTATAGAATGCCTGAATTTGGATATGACTCCGGAAAAGGCAGTGGCCATTTATCTTGAATGGGGCGCGTTTTGGGCCCATGGCCGGGACTTCGCCCGATCTGTCAGTGACGTCAGCTGTTTTTTCACCCTCGATACATGGAAGACGCCGGCAAAGATTGTTCTGGTTAGGCAGGGCACGGCAGAAGATGAAATTATGGGTGAGGTGGACGTACCGCCTGAACTTCTTGCAAGGGAAGTTGCATTCTGGGGTGGCAGGAAGGGTACATACGGGATTAGTGAAGAGCTTAAAGACTGGATTCGAGACAAACTGGATCTCAACTGACAGGGTCCAGTGGCAGGCAGTATCCTTAGCTTATGGCTGCGGGTGACGATCAAGAGCCAGTCTCTCACCGGGGACTGGCTTTTTGTTCCTTATAGATTAATACAACTTGACGTGCTCTGTCTGGAAAAACTATTATTTAGTCACAGAAAATCTGGTCCTTCCTTCGGCCTTTGGCTCTTTAGAGTCTCCGACTCGGAGAGGTCGTAGGGCCAATGCGCCGCCGGCTGGGCCAGTTACATATCCCGCTTTGCGGGGGGCAGGTTTCAATGGCTTCGCTGGTTATGATGGCGAGCACTTTTGGAGTACTAGCGTACGTGCGTATTGGAGGAATGGAAAACGTTGAAGTGCTGCCTTCAGCTTGAATTTGTTCCTATCATTACTCCAGCGCTCCATCACGCCATTACCTCAGGCTAGCGCAGCATGAGAGAAAGACCAAGGAACCTCCCTCTGGGTGTGGTTAGGACTCGGAATCGTTCCCTATCCTGGATATTTCTCTTAGGACAATTGCTGGAGGTTGGTATGCAAAAAGAAGAACTTATTGTGATGTTGAATAAGGACATGGCCGAGGAACACGCGGCCATACTGCGTTATCTGGTTCATAGCTATCTGGAGGGGGAGGATACACCCCTGGGGGCCAGCCTGCTCTCGCGGGCCAGGGAAGAAATGTGGCACATGCACTGGCTTGGTATGGTTGTCGGCAATTTGGGAGGAGAGCCCAATATGGTCCCTGCCCCTTACCCCTTTGACCCCACCAACCGGGCGACTATTTTTAAATCATACGTTGATTATGAGCTCAAGCTGGTACCTCATTATATGGGAGAGGCTGAGAGAGTGGATGACCCCCACATCAAACGAGTCCTGCAGAGAGAGGCTTGGGAATCTGAGTACCATGCAAAAAAATTTCAACGAATTCTCGACAAGCTGACGCCGGAACAAGCTAAGGGGCTTCCTGGCGAGGAGAACGAGCTCCCGGAGGAATTTGTCGAGCGTTTGCAGGGACTGGTGGCGAGCAAGTACACTGAGATGTTACAGCATATTCGTAGTTCTTGGGTTTTCCAAAAAGAGGGCATGCTTGGCTGGCAGATGATGGACTTTGCTATGACCAAGATGAAACAGCTGGCTCACCTGGGAGAGGAGGTGGCTGAAAACGGAATTACTCCTCGCTTTGAGGCAAGTAAGTTAGAGAAGAGTGATTCTGCTGGATCTGCACTTGAGAAGGCACTGGAGGATGTGCGAGCAGCGCGGGAGGAACACCTCAAATTCCAGGGAGAAAGTGAAACCCAGAAACACGCTGGTCTCTTGTTATCACTAGACCTTGCCTTGAAGCAGGAAGAGTATGAGGCCGCGGAGATAGAAGATTGGGCAAAGAAGAGGTAAGACCATAAAATTGGTGCACAAGGGAAAACAGGCTATGGAAGGGGGTCGAAGCAAGAGAAAGAGTTTGAGGGTACCTGTTAATCTGGATGTACGTCTTGATCTGGTTGCCGGGTCAAGCCTAAAGGCCAAAATCGTCAATCTCGGTACAGAGGGTATCTTTGTTAAGTCAGCTGAACCACTGCACCCTGGAGAGATCATTCGTTTAGAGTTCCTGTTACCGGGCACCCTCAGTTCAATTCAACTCGCTGGAGAAGTAATGTATTCTCGTACCAACGAAGATGAACGTGACGGAGAATACCATGTGGCGGGTATAAAATTCTCCGGCCTTGAAGAGCCTTACCACGGGATGATCAGGGATTACACCCTCAAAATGCTCGACAACGAGGAACTATTGCGGGACGGGGGGATCCTCCTGGTGCTCGATGACCTTCGCAATCTACCCCCCGAAGACAGATTGAAGGGCTATCATGTCCTGATCAAGAAAGGCTCAGGGCCAGTGCTGTAGTCTATAACAGCTTAAAAACCTCCTGCCAGCCTTCCCTTTGAGCAGTTGCATCCTCAATGGAGCTGGCTGAGCCCATTACTTTCACCAATCCCTCCTCCTTCACCGCATCCAGAATATGGCTAAAATTTGCGAAATCTGCTGGTGAGGTGTTGAGCACTTGTTCTCGGAGTACTTGTCGAATCTCCTCGCTCTCGTTGGTAAGATAGCGCACCATGGAAGCATATCCCTTGGCGTCCGGAAGAAGGTGCCTATCTATGTCGCCGATGGTTCCAATAATGCTCTTGATGATCTCTTCTTCAGTCACGTGGCCGGATCGGAGGAAGGTAACCGTTTCATCGAACACCCCTAATGTCTTCGTGAGGTTGGGATCCCGGTAAGAAAGGAAGGTGAAGGTGCCGGAAAGGTGGCTGAACAGAGAGAAGGCACCGTACGCTCCTCCCTGAACACGAACTTGATCCCATAGCCAGCCTGTCTTTATATAACGGGAAATTACCAGAACCGACCCGTGTAATCGGTAGCCAAGTTGATAGAGATTTGCCCCCTTGCCCACATAATTGACAGGTGCGGGGATTATCATTCCTTCGAAGGCTGGTCTTTTTTCAGGTGACCACGTGTGGGTGAGGACAGGAACGGAGGGCAACTCCTCTAAAAAGCCATTGAGGAATGGATTAAGCTGAGCCCACCCCCTTTCATCACACGTAATGTTCACCAACATGTTTTTCCTATTCACCAGAGTTTTCTTGAGGTGCTCCAGAACGGCCAGTACATCGGGCCAGTCTTCGTCGATTTTTCGATTGAGTTCTTTGAGGAAAAAGAGATAGCTTACTCCTCTCATCTGTTCTGCGGCCCAGTCTGCCTCGTTGAAATGTGAACGCAGGCGTAAATTGACCACCTGGTGACCTTCTGGAACAAGCTTCTGCTCTTGACGAGCTTTTTCCTCCATTGCCATTTGCTTGAAACGCTCTCTATTGTCCAATTTAACCTTTAGAAGGATATCTCCCAAGATGTTCATGAGTTCATGACTTTTGACGAGCATGGCTTTGCCACGGAGAAAAAGCCAACAAGCGGTTCCCTGTCCCCCACTGATAGCTGAAGAGAAGGGTTGAGAATAGATTCCCCCTGTGTCACGGCCAATGCGTTGCGTAAGTGCAACATAGTCTTCCCGCTCTGTGCCCAATTCAACCAGAGAGCGGCCAAAAAGCGGTACAAAAGGCAGGTATTCTTGCTCGATTGCCCGCAGGTTAAATCCCAGATCTACATATGCAATAGAGCTGGTTGCCAGGTCATGAAAAAGAACCTTTGTTTCCTTCTCTTCAGTGACTGCCAAGGGGATCGTCTTATTTTTCCGCTCCAGATCGCTGAGTCGCAAAGTTGGAATTGCCTTCAAGGCCTCTGGTGGATCAGGGGTTTGCTGTATTCGCTTAAGTTCGTTAGTCTCATCAATCGCCCTCTGCAGCTCTTCCTGGCCCATGGTCGATCGAACTTCCGCCAATCGCTGCCGCTCTTTTGTCTCTTCTTTTTCGGCAAGGGCTGGATCAGGCTCGAGAATGAGGGTGACCCGGTGAGTGTTGCTCAAAAAATATCGCTCGATCATGGATGCAAACAAAGAAGGATTGGCTGACAACTGAGATTTCACTCGAGCGAGAGGAGTTTCGAAGGCGAGTAAAGCCAAGGGATCACCGTCGTAGAGCCAGGTAGTGAGGCTGCGCAGCATGAGTAACAGACCTTGAGGATACCCTCTGGAGTTGTTCTCTCTAAGGCGAAATTCTATGGTGTTTAGGGCTGCTTCCACGGTTGCTGGATCAATGCCGTTTCTTACCAGACTCTCGAAGGTTTGCAAAATAAGTTTCTCTATACGCTCTCCATTTCCTACGTCGATACCCTTGAGTCCAGTAGAGAAATACATCTGTCGAAGTTCATCCTCGAGGCCGACGCCAGCTAGATCTTCGCCTAAGCCGGAGTCAATCAGTGCTTTGCGTAATGGTGACCCTGGCATACCGAGAAGTATGTAGCTGAGTATTCTCAAGGCCAGGTTTGTGTCCGTATCTGAAGTCTCGGTGAGTAACCAGTTGAGAGTGATCATGCCCTTTGGTTTGCTGACAGCATCTGATCCAGCAGCAAAAGAGCGAAGTGTCCGTTTGGGTCCATCAAATGCCGAATGCAAGGGGATGGCCGAATCAATCACCTGGAGTTCAAAGTCGTTAAGATAGTCGTGTAGCAAGCGCAGCCGTTGTTCTGGGTCATCGTCTCCGTGGAAGAAGAAGCGTCCATTGGAAGGGTGGTAGTATTTTTGGTGAAAAGCTTGGAACTGTTCAAAGGTGAGGTTGGGGATCTGGTTCGGTATTCCTCCCGAATCGAAACCGTAAGGGTTGTCGGGGAACAGTGACTGCTGGCTGTATTGAGCCAGCACCCTCTCAGGAGACGAATAGGCCCCTTTCATCTCACTGAAAACGACCCCTTTATAAACAAGCGGTTTATCCTCTGCGTCCACCTCAAAGTGCCATCCTTCCTGTTGAAGGGTGAATGGGGTCAGCCGGGGATAGAGGACTGCATCGAGATAGACATCTATAAGGTTGTAGAAGTCTGGGAGATTTTGACTTGCTACTGGATAACAGGTTTTGTCCGGATAGGTGAAAGCGTTGAGGAAGGTTTGCAAAGAGCCTTTCATAAGCTCGACAAAGGGTTCTTTCACTGGATATTTTCGGGAGCCGCAGAGCACGGAGTGCTCCAAAATATGAGCCACTCCAGTTGAATCGGTGGGAGGAGTGCGAAAGGTGACGCCAAAAACCTTATTTTCGTCTTTGTTGATGAGGGAGAGTAGTTGCGCACCTGTTTTCTGGTGGCGATAGAACTCGGCCTTGGTGTCCAGTTCACGAATATTCTGCTGTCTTATCCGTTCAAAGCCATGGGCGATTTTCATCAGTTCCTCCACGTTGTTCAATCACAGAAAACCTGACCTATGAACCAAGTGTAGCTTGAGTGACTTCCCCAATTAAACTATATATTATTCCACTATTCCCATTCTTTCTCCCGACTCCTGAATTCTGGCTCCTGCCTTCTTCCCTACTTTTACTCATTGCCCTCACAAGATAAGATTGCTATTTTGGCTTGTCCAACCCTCTGCTACCAATGGTTTCTATGCTTTTGATATAGATTCGTCCACAATAATAGAACTACTTCCTTTTTGCTAGTCTTGATCCAGACAACTACTCGATAAAGTGTCGTCTAAGAAAACCACACGTGTGGCTATACCATTTCTCTAGTTAAAGATAATTACTTTAGGAAAGCAGAATGGGCCATGTATTTATGTCATAATTGACATAACTGTTTGTTCTTGACAGCCTTATTTGATGTGCTATTGTGTGAAGAATATAGCAAAGCTTTTCAGCTATTTCAGTTTCTTATCCTAATTCAGAGACGCTGAGGTGATGCCGCAATCTGGGGTAAAACTTCAGTCTGCTTCATCTGTTTTATCTGGTTGAGTCTTGTCAGAAAAAGTACATTGTTCATTTTTGTAAAAATTTTATCATGACCAACGGCAAAAATATGAAATTGCTTAAGAGTCTCCGGGGAGAAATCTGCCGGAGATTCGTTTTAGGTCAATTGGTGAAGTTTCAAGAGAAACTTGAATAAAAGAGATAGAGGTGTGTCTTTAGCCTCTGCGGAAGGAAAGGAGGTGCATAAAACTAGGCTGAAACATAATCTTAGTGCACCGACGTTTCATGAAAGGAGGGCTAATTAGACCCATGCAGATTACAAGAAGAGATTTCATGAAAATCTCTGGTGCAGCAGTAGGTGGCCTTGCGCTCGGTGGGTTGGGTTTTAACCTGTCTCCGGTGAAGGCGCACGCCCAGTCGCTCAGAATCCGCTGGGCCAAGGAAACCACCACCATCTGCCCCTACTGCGGGGTTGGTTGTGGGCTCATTGTCCATACCGCCAGAGATGGATCGGGCAAGGTCATCAACACTGAGGGTGACCCGGACCATCCCATCAACCAAGGTTCACTCTGCGCCAAAGGCGCGGCTCTGTACCAGTTGATCGTGAACGAGGATCGCATCCAAAAGCCTCTCTACCGTGCCCCTTACAGTGATACGTGGAAAGAGATATCCTGGGATACGGCCCTTACGGAGATTGCCAAACGGGTGAAACGGAGCCGCGATGCCAGTTTTACGCAGAAGAACGCCCAGGGCCAGGTGGTGAACCGGACCAATGATATCGCTCATGTCGGCAGTGCCGCCCTCGACAACGAGGAATGCTGGATGCTGCAAGCGATGATGAGGGCTTTGGGTCTCGTTTACATCGAACACCAGGCCCGTATCTGACACAGCGCCACAGTTGCGGCTCTGGCAGAGTCGTTCGGACGCGGCGCAATGACCAACC
>WOR8_10003361_pt1 | contig 17798 bp, 11 predicted proteins | sample DeeMarSeWOR38_10_FD_19890 | JGI IMG/M metagenome (IMG submission 19890)
GCTCGTGGAGCCGCCGCCGGTCGACGTCTTCCGCGGAGGCTGCGGGTTGGCTCGGCCGCTTGGGGGCGAGGGGCTCGGCAGTCATCTCGGCCTCGACCGTGACCTCCGCGGCCGAAGGCACGTGCCAGTTTGGACGCTCGACGGCTTTGATCCCGTGCGCCGCGAGCCATGACTCCATGCAGGCACGGAGTCGCTCGGAGCGAAACGCGAACCATCGCTCTCGGTCGACGGGGTGGCTCATCAGGGCATCCTTGAAGCGCCGAAAGGCGCCCTTGCCGTCGATGGCGATGTTCAACCTACGCCGCAACTCGTCATCTTCGACGGTCGCGATGAACCGCTCCATCCACCGGTACTGCTCGCGGGACGACACCGGATCGATTCGGAGATACCTGCTGTCGTTCAGGATGCGAGTATGCATCGTGGGATCTGCCACGCCGTCGACGATGCGAATCACTTCGCCCGTATCAAAGTGCAAATAGCTATGCACCTCGGGTGCATTGTTCTCGAACGCGTCTTCTAGTGCCTCCCAAGCTACCGGTACGTCAGTGATTTCCTTCGTGTGCCCGACATCATTCTCGCTCATGTTATTCCCATTTCACTTCGCGCCCGCCGCACCGCGTCGCGCCAACGCTCCAAGTGACCATCTCGCTCACCCTGGGTCACCCGAGGCTCAAAGCTACGTTCGATACGGTAAGCATCCACTACAGAATCAAGGCCGTCGAATACGCCGACGGCCATGCCAGCTAAGTAAGCAGCACCCAAAGCAGTGGTTTCGACATTCTCCGGACGATCGATCGTCACCCCGAGCATGTCGGCTTCGAATTGCATGAGTAAGTCATTTCGGGCCGCACCACCGTCGACCCGCAAGCGTGTTATGGGGCGGCCAGCATCTGCCTGCATGGCCTCGACCAGGTCCACGATCTGAAAGGCGATGCCTTCGAGGGTGGCCCGCGCCAAGTGCGCGGCCGTCGTATCCCTCGTCAGGCCGTAAATCAGGCCCCTCGCGTGCGGATCCCAGTGCGGCGCTCCGAGGCCCGCCAGGGCCGGAACGAAGACCACGTCGCCCGTCGCGTCCACCTCCGCGGCCTTGGCTTCGATTTCGCTCGAGGAGGAGATGATTCCCAAGCCATCTCGGAGCCACTGAACCGCGGCGCCCGCGATGAACGCGCTGCCCTCGAGTGCGTACACGGTTTCGTCGCCGATGCGCCACGCAATGGTCGTGAGCAAGCCATTTTGGGAGTGCACTACTTCAGCGCCCGTATTCATCAGGAGAAACGCACCGGTGCCGTAGGTGCACTTCGCGTCGCCAACTCCGAAGCAGGTTTGCCCAAACAAGGCCGACTGTTGGTCACCCGCCATGCCGGCAATCGGCACACCGTCCGGAAGCCCGGGCACACCGGACGTGTGCGCATACACCTCTGAGCAACTCCGTACTTCGGGCAAGAGGACCATCGGGACGCGCAGCTCCGCAGCCAGCTCTTCGTCCCAGCGCTGCTTCGAGATGTCGTAGAGGAGGGTGCGGGACGCGTTGCTCGCGTCGGTCACGTGCGCTTTCCCGCCCGAGAGTCGATACACCAGCCACGAATCGATGGTCCCGAACGCGAGCTCGCCCTTCTGGGCGCGTTCGCGCGCGCCATCGACGTGGTCGAGAAGCCATTCGAGCTTGGTTCCCGCGAGGTACGGGTCGAGCACGAGGCCTGTGCGCTCGCGAAAGAGCGGCTCCTTGCCCATCTGTTTGAGCTCGCGGCACCGGTTCGCGGTTCGCCGATCCTGCCAGACGATGGCTTTGTGAATCGCGTTGCCGCTGTTGCGGTCCCACAACACGGTCGTCTCGCGCTGATTGGTGATGCCGATTCCGAGGCAGGCGGCCGGATTCACGCCGGTCTCCGCGACCACGGCCGCAATGGCCTCTGCGACGCTCTTCCAGATCTCGTCGAGGTCGTGCTCGACCCAGCCAGGTTTCGGGAAGTGCTGAGGAAACTCGCGATTTACGCGCCCCAAGATTTGCCCGTTGGGAGACAGCAGCAGCGCAGTGGAACCGGTGGTTCCCTGATCGATCGACAAAAGAAAGCCCGCCATGCGAATGACTACGGTACGAAGCCTCGGAACCAAAGTAAAGCGACTACTCTGCGTCTTTGATCCAAGCCTCGAACCGCGGCCAAGCGTCCCCGAAGCGGGCCGCCAAACCGGGCCCGATCTCCTCCGCGACTTCCTCGTCCGCCCCGAGCGCGCGGGCTCGTGCCAGGCTCGTGCCAGGCAGACCAGGGCGGCCAGGGCCTGGTCGCGGGCGGCAAACGACCTCGCGAGCAGGGGCATCACGATCTCCTCGGCGACCCCGAGCCGGATCGCGCGCCTCAAGAGCCCGATGGCTTCGCCATGTTTCTCACCGGCGACCGACGCCCGACCGAGCGCGAGAAAGAGATCGGCAGCCTTGCTGGACTCGCCCGCCCATTGGACGCCGAGACGCAACACCTCGTTGGCGGCGTCCAGGTCACCGACGTTGGCGTAGGCGGTGCCGAGGAGGTCGAGCGCGTCCGACAATCGCCGGCGCACTTCTTCACGGAGCTCGTCCGCTTCGCCCGTGCGAAGGAGCATCGAGATGGGTGCGAGCCATGGGGTCAGCATCGAGATCGTCGCGGCCCAACCCTCGCTGGCGTTGGATCGCTCGGCCTGATCGACCAGTGCCAAATCGATCGCCATCCCGTCGTCTTGCTGACCGAGACCGAGCTCGGCGCGAACCCGCTCGTCGATGACGTCTCGGAAGTCCTCGAGCGAGAGCACGTGGTGGACGCCATTGAACTCGAGTGTGATCTCCGACAGGCCGAGATCGTAACGAAGCTGGATCGGTCGGACGGCGAAGAGCGCCGCCTCGAGCATGTATCTGCCGCCGATATGCGCTTGCAGCGCCTCGACGTCCGGGTCGTCGTCGAGGCCGCCGGTCTGGAGCGGCGTGAGCAGAAGGCGCGCGATGGTCTCCCGAAACTCTGGCAATGCGACGCTCTCGATCGTCGCATCGGATCCGATCGAGAATTCGACGATCGTCAGATTCTGCGAGTGCTGACTTGGCGTGATGCTGGCGATTCGAGCGCCAGCAACGAGTCCAAGGCCGAGGGTGGAGCGACCGATGATCTGACACGCGCGCTCGAAGTCCCGAGACTGCTTCAAGACTTCGTCGAACCAACCATCGGGCCGCGCAGCAGACAGGTCGTAGACGCGGGAGCTGCCGCCGGCCACGTCACGCCTCGCCGGCGAGCTTGCGACGATACCAATCGATGGTGTCGATCAGCCCTTGTTCGAGCTCGACGTGCGCTCGAAATCCCAGCAGTTGCTCCGCCTTCTTCACGTCCGGAATGCGAAGCTCCACGTCTGGGAAATCCCAACCGACGAAGTCGATGGAAGACTTGCTCTCGGTCAGCCGAACGATGAGCTGTGCAAGCTGATAGATCGTGATCGTGCTGCGGGGGTTGCCGATGTTGAAGCTTTCACCGATGGCCTCGTCGCGCGTCATGGCCAAGAGAATCGCTTCGACGATGTCATCGATGTAGCACCAAGAGCGAATCTGATCGCCCTCGTTGTGGATGAGGATCTTCTCGCCCTGGAGCGCACGGACGACGAACGCGTGGACCGCACCCTCGCCCACTTGGCCCGGCCCATAGATGTTGAATGGACGAATCGAGCAGGTCGGCAACTTGAACTGCTTCCAATAATTGTGCGCGAGGTGCTCGGTCGCAAGCTTGCTGACCGCATACGTCCACCGCGCCTCACCAACGGCGCCGAGGCTCGTGACGTCGGCTTCGCGCACGCGAAACGCGTAGGAGCCAAACACTTCGCTCGTCGAGAAGTCGATGACGCGCTTGACACCCGTGGAGTCGTTTGCGGCGCGCAGGACATTCATCGTTCCCTCGAGCGAGATCTCCATCGTGATGACGGGATTCTTGAGCACAGTATCGACACCTGCGATGGAGGCCATGTGGATGACGTAGTCGCAGCCGGTCACGGCACGGCGGACCGCAGTCATGTCGCGAACGTCGCCAACGACGAGCTCGACGTTCGGGTGCCGGTCGAGGCCCGCCTTCGAGAGCGCGTTCCGCCGCAGGATGTCGAGGACCCGGACGTGGTTGTCCTTCGCCAGACGCGCCACCAGCGCAGTCCCGATGAACCCCGCCCCTCCCGTAATCAGGACGTGTGCCCCCTTCACCATGATTCGGGGGCTAGCATACACGCGATTTGGAAGTCGAGAAACCTCACTCCCTTTACAGAGAGCTTGCCACGTGGGATCGTGAAACCAAGAGGGGGACGATGGGTATCTTCAGTCGGCTCAACCGGGTGATCAAAGCCAACCTGAACGCGCTGATCGACGAGGCGGAAGACCCGGACAAGCTGATCGGTCAGACCGTGGCCGACATGAAATCCGCGCTCGGCCGCGCCAGAAAAGAGCTGATCGAGGCCATGGGTAGCGCGCGGCGTCTCGACAAGAAAGAGAAGGAGCTCGAGGCCGAGGCGCAGGACTGGGAGCGCAAGGCCGTCCTGGCGCTCGAGCAGGATGACGAGAATCTCGCGCGCGAGGCCTTGCGCCGCAAAGCGCGTGCATTGAAGGAAGCGCGAAGCGTTCACGCGCGTGCTGCGGAGCAGGCGACCGCCGCCGACGCGATGAAGACACAGCTCGAACGCATCGAAGAGAAGCTCGACGATCTGAAGGCTCGCCAGAAGACGTTGGCTGCCCAAGTCCGCCAAGCCCGCACGCAAGCGCCAGTGCCCGGCGGCCCCGCCGGCGAGAGGCTCGGCGGGGGCGCATTCTCGGACCTCGAACGCATGGCCGACCAGATCGACCAACTGGACGCAGAGGTCGAAGCGAATGAGCTGTTGGACGATCCGAAGCGGGCCGAGTTGGATGCGCGTTTTCGCGCACTCGAATCCGAACAAGGCGAGGAGCGTATCGACGACGAGCTCGCGTCACTCAAGGCCAAGCTCGGCGGCTAGACGGTCACCATGGAACGCTTCGTGCTCTGGCATCGCATCTTGCCTCCCGCGTTCGAGGAGGAGGAGACCACCGCGGCAGCGGGCCAATGGGCCAGGTACGTGACGCACGAGATCATGAACGCCGGCGGCGAGGTGATCTCGTCGTTGGCGGGCACGGTCGTTGCGAATTTCACGCTTCACGATCTCAAGGGCGCCATCAACCTCGCGCTTCGCCTGTTGGCGGAAGCGGAATCGCAGCCGGTGCCGGCCGGAGGGCTGCCCATCGCCTTTGGTATTGCCACCGGCGACGTTCAGCGCGGGGAGGACGACGCGGGGCAGCTCACGAACAGCGGTGGCGCGATCGACCGTGCCCAGCTCCTCGCCAACCAGGCGCGGGCCGGCGAGGTCGTGCTCGACGTCGAGTCCCGGGAAGCCGCCTCGCGGACGTACCTTTTTGGCAGAACCGTGAGCACCAGCTCGTTTGCGTTGCGGGGCGAGGCGATCGACCGAAGCCGCCCACTGTTAGAAGAGTGCCGACGTGCGGTCGGCCTTTTGCAGCCGGCCCCGATCCCCGCGAGCATTCGTCGAGCGCTCGGGCCGCTCGAAAGGGCCGCGGCCGGATCACGCACGGAAGCTTTCTACCTGCAGGGGCCGCTCGGAGTCGGCGCGCGGTCCGCCGTGTTCGCCTTGCGGGATGAGCTTCGCCCAACGGCCTTCCTCGAGATCGGAGCGGTGCCAGGGGGGTTGGAACCTCTCGGAGGGCTTCGCCTCGCCTTGTTGAAAGCATGGCGATCCCTCGAGCCCACCCGTGATCTGCTCAAGGAAACCGAGCCCGGCGTCGCCGACGCGCTCAAGGCCATTGCCTGTGCCACCCTGCCTCGCCGAGAAGCCGTCGTCCACGCACTGAAAGTGACCTTGACCGCTCTGCGACGGGGGCCGTCGCTCCCATGGATCTACATCGATCGAATCTCTGCCGTGGACCCCGCGACGCTCGGCGTGCTCGGGGCGGCTCTGACCGCCGACGGCGTGGCGGCCCTCCTTTGTGTCCGGACCACGGAATCGACCGTGCCGGCCGGCTTGCGCCCCATCGCCCGATCGACGCGCATCGAGGTACCGTCGCTCGACGCGAACGAGGCGCTGCTGGTCGCCAGGGGCATCCTCGGGCCCGGGACCGACGTCGAGATCGCAAAGCAACTGGTGATCACCGGGGGCAGCACGGTGCTGGGCGTTACCGAGGCCGCCCGAACGATGATCGCGACCGGCGACCTCGTTCACGAGGGACGCCACTTCGATTGGCGAGGGGACGCGCTCGAGCGACGTCAGCACGTCGGTCCCCGCGCGCTACTGGAAGAGCGTTTTGCAACGCTGGACACCTCGTCCATGCGCGTCCTCGAGGTCGCTTGCTCCGCCCTGCCCGCTTCGTCACGCCAAGTCATCGACGCCGCGGTTGCACTCGATGGCATCCCTCAGGACACGCGGGAACGTGCGTTCGAGGCGCTGGTGAACGACGGGTTGTTGAACCCCCAGGGCAAGCCGGAGTCCGAGCTCCTGCGACGCGCAGTCGTACAACGCATGCCACCCGCAAGGCGCACCGAGGTATATCGCTTCGTCGCCCAGGCGCTTCATGGGGCAGAGCCACTGGTCGGACCGGCGATGGCCGCCACCGTGGGCGCCTACCTCTGCGAAGGGGGAGACCTCGAACGCGGCGCGCACGCGATTCTGGAAGCCGGATCCCTTGCGGCGGAACGAGGCTACGACAGCGCCGCCGTCCGTCTGGCCGCCGCAGCCGTACAGTACCAACCGGACCGCGACACGCGCTCCGTCGCATCCGAGATCAGCAAGTCGGTCCATTTGCCGTCTGGGCCGCCGAGCGATGAAGAGGAAGAGAGGCCAACCAACCCGGTCCCTCCCCCCGATCGCTCCGGCCTCGACGTCGTCCGCGCGCTGACGCAGCAGGATCACGCGACGTTCGACGAATTGATCGAGGCGTCGATCGCCGCAGGGGGAGACCTCACCGGCGCGCACTGCCTGCGCGTGCTGTCATACGTCGTCCGCGAGGATCTCGACTCCGCGAGAGCCGCGCTCATCGCAGCGAGACGGGCGCCCGCGGGAACGCCGAGCGCTCCGATTCGCGTCTCGATCGCGTCGGCATGCCTGCACCTCGCTCAGGGGCGCGGCCGCGACGCGATGATCGACGCACTCGAAGCACTGTCGACTGCACGTTTTCAACAGGACGGCCCTGGCGAAGTGGCCGCGTTGAAGATGGTGTCGGCGACTTGCCTCGCCGCCGGATTGGAAACCGACGCGCATCGCCTGGCCCATGTCGCCCAGGCGATCGCTAGCTGAGCCGCCGCCGTCCGATCGGGTACGATCCGAGAACGATGAGAAACGTGGTCACGGCCTCGAGATCGTCGAGCGCCGCCTGAGTGGCCTCGCGATCGATGTTTCCCTCGAAGTCCATGTAGAAGATGTACTCGAATGGGGTGTCCGGCTTGGGTCTCGACTCGATCTTGGTGAGATTCAAGCCACGCTCCGCGAAGATACCGATGCAGCGCGCGAGCGCCCCTTGTTCGTGGATCGTCGAAAAAATGAGTGAAGTCTTGCAGGGGACGCTCGCGTCGTAGTGGGCGGCCTCCGGTGCGACGATCACCATGCGCGTGTAGTTCTCGGGGTGGTCGGCGATGTCACGCCGCAGGATGGGCAAGCCGTGGAGCGCGGCGGCTTGCTCGCTCGCAATGGCTGCCTGTGTCGGGTCGCCGTCATGCTTGACCTTCTCCACCGCCATGGCCGTGTCGACGAACGCCTCCACGTGACAGTCTTCGAGAGTTCCGAGAAATGCGCCGCATTGCGCCAACGCAACCGGATGCGAGTACACCCGACGAATGTCCGTCACCGGAACGTCCGCAGCGCCGATGAGGCAGTGCGCGATGGGCTGGAACTCCTCGCCAACCAGGAACAATCCCATCTTCGCCAGAAGATCGTAGCTCTCGTTGATCGAGCCTGCGATCGAATTCTCGATGGGAAGCACGGCATAGTCGAGCGCTCCTGCCTTGAGCGCCTTGAGCATCTCGGAAAAGCTGTGATAGCCGACGCAGCGCACGGGGACGCTGGCCTTCGCGAAGTGGCGCTTCGCCGCCAGCTCGCTATACGCGCCCTCCGTGCCCTGATAACCGACGCGGAGATCTTCGCTTTTCTCGGACAACGCAGGCCGCCTCAGTCTCGGAAGTTGACGAACTGCAAAGGCAGATCGAAATCCTTCTCCTTCAATAGGGAAATCGTCTCTTGCAGGTCGTCGCGTTTCTTCCCGGACACGCGAACCGCGTCACCTTGAATCGATGCCTGGACCTTGATCTTGCTGTCTTTGACGGCCTTCACGATCTCCTTGGCCTTCTCTTTCGAGACCCCCTCTTTGAGCTGGATGAGTTGGCGCCAGGTGCTTCCGCCTGCCTGTTGGGGCTGTTGGGCGTCGAGGGACTTGAGAGACACCTGACGGCGAACCAGCTTGGTCTCGAGTACGTCACGCGCGGCGTCGAGCCGGCCCTCGCTATTCGAGCGAATGACGATTCCCTCGTCCGTCCGCTCGATACTGGTCTCCGTGCCCTTGAAGTCGTACCGTTGTGCGATCTCCTTGCTGGCTTGGTTTCGGGCGTTGTCGACCTCGTGAGAGTCGATCTTGGAAACGACATCGAACGACGGCATTCTGTTCCTCCAGGTGGCCGACCATATCACGGCGTGGGCTTCCGGCGAGCCGGCTTGGACACCTCGGCATCGGCGTCGGTCCTCACCAACGGCGAAAAGAAGTTGTCCTTCTTGGTGTACTCGTCGACGCGGAACGCGAACTTGTAGCTCGGGGCAGACCGCATGTTGCAGTCAGTTCTCTCGCAGAAGCGGCATGTGGTTCCCACGGGTACCGCCATCTTCTTGGGATCGGCGAACGGCATGTCGTCCGCATAGGCGAAGTGCTTCGCGTTGTCGGCGTGCGTACCGAGACCGATGCTGTAGGTCGTGCCCTTGACGAGAGAGCCCTGCTGCGGCTCGCTCACGACTTTCGCGAAACAGAAGTAGGTCGATCCGTCGGGGAATGCAGAATATTGCTTCGCGATGACGTTCGGCGTGAGGAACGCGAGGTGCACGGCCATCTTGGGGCACGATCCTCCCTGGTGGGGAAAGCGAATTCCGTCCCCCGAGTAGCGCTTCGAGATGTTGCCTGCGACGTCGACGCGCAAGAAGTGCATGGGCAGCCCCCGCCGGCGCGGGTCGGACAGGTTGCACATGCGGTGCGCGACGGTCTCGTACGACGACTCGAAGAGTTGAGCCAACAACTCGACGTCATGACGCGTGCTCGTCACCTCTCGATAGAACTCCGGATAGGGCAGCAGCAGGGCGCCCGCGAAATAGTTGGCGAGATGAATCTTGATCAGCTTCCGGGTCTCCCCATGCTGGCCGCGATATCCCTCCAGGATGGGCTCGTGCAGCTTCTCTTCGTCGAACAGCGCCAGCGCCACCGTGTGAGCGAGCTGGAACTTCACGCGCTGCTCGAAGAGATCGCTCGCGATTGTCAGAACTCGATCTTCGGCGTTCCAAGTGCGAATGACGGAGCTCTCCGGACGCTCCGCAGTGCGCCGAACACGAACCTGCACCTGTTCGAGCAGCCCGCGCTCGATATCGTCGCTGGTCACACGACGACCGAAGGCACAGTCTCTTCGGAACTGTTGGGCGCGCTCTTCGAGCGACCCGAACCAGTTGTCGTGCTGTTCGAGGAAATCGGTGACCTCGTCGTACGGGTTGTAGTCGAAGCGGACGGAGTCATCGTCCGTCTGTCGCTCCTGTTGCGCAATGCTCGCCATCACGTGATCGAGCTGACTGCGCGTGTTCTTGTAGAGATTGAACAGCGCCGTGATGGTCGCGACCATGCGGGGCTCGGCGCTGATGCTCGCTAGGTCCTCCTCGCTCAGATTGAGCGAACGCAAGAGAGGCTCGTCGAGAAGCCGAGCGAGCCCGTCATCGACGTGGCGCTCACCAAGGCTTCGCATGAAGTCCTCGACGGCGATGCCGTAGAGCTCGAGCGCTTGGAAAAGCAAGGGGAGCTGAACCACCCGCTTCCCCTTTTCGATGAGGCTCAAATAGGCCGGCGAGATCTTGAGACGGCGCGCGACCTCGCTCTGTTGAAGCCCGCGCCGAAGCCGGAGCTCCCGCAGCCGCTGACCCATCGCCGCGTTCGTCTCGGCCATCAGGCTCGTTTACCGCAAATTTACAAAATCTACCAGCCGCTCCGCCCCAACAAAAACCAAGGTTTCAGTGTGCTTGACCCCCACGGGCCGTATGATAATCAAAAAGCCACTGGGCTCGACCGTGTGAAGCTGTAAAGCGCACCGCAACGGTCACTGGGGTCCGGGACGCAAGCAACGCCAAAAAAGAGTAGGCTTCTCCGCCCCTTCGGGCGGAGAACAGAGGAAAGGACCGGCGGATGGCGCAGGACGGCAAGCGGGAGCGTGACAGACCGTGGATCATGCGGACCTACTCGGGTCACAGCACGGCAGCCGCATCGAACGAGCTCTATCGGACGAACCTCGCGAAAGGTCAGACGGGGCTCAGCGTCGCCTTCGATCTGCCGACCCAGACCGGCTACGACGCCGATGACCCGCTCGCGCGCGGGGAGGTCGGAAAGGTTGGTGTACCAATCTCGCACATCGGCGACATGCAGGCGCTGTTCGACGGCATCCCGCTCGACCAGATGAACACCTCGATGACGATCAACGCGACAGCCGTATGGCTTCTGTCGTTGTACATCGCCACGGCCGAAGACCAAGGCGTCGACCCGCATGTGCTGCGCGGCACCACCCAGAACGACATCATCAAGGAGTATCTCTCCCGAGGAACGCACATTTTTCCGCCTGCAGCCTCCATGCGGCTCATCACCGACCTGATCACGTACACGGTCGACGAGGTCCCAAAATGGAATCCGATCAACATCTGCAGCTATCACCTCCAGGAGGCGGGCGCGACGCCCACGCAGGAGCTCGCGTACGCGTTGGTCACGGCGATCGGCGTGCTCGACGCCGTCAAGGCGACCGGGCGCATTCCGGAGAGCGAGTTCGGTAAGGTGGTGGGGCGCATCAGCTTCTTCGTCAACGCTGGCATTCGTTTCGTCGAAGAGCTCTGCAAGATGCGGGCATTCGTCCAGCTCTGGGACAAGGTCACGCGTGAACGCTACGGCGTCACCGATCCAAAGCAGAGGCGATTCCGCTACGGTGTCCAGGTGAACTCGCTCGGCCTCACCGAGCAGCAACCGGAGAACAACGTCATTCGCATCGTGCTCGAGATGCTCGCGGTCACCCTCAGCAAGGACGCGAGGGCTCGCGCCATTCAGCTCCCGGCCTGGAACGAGGCCCTCGGCCTCCCTCGCCCCTGGGATCAGCAGTGGTCGCTTCGTGCGCAGCAGATCCTCGCCTACGAGAGTGACCTCCTCGAGTACGCCGACCTGTTCAAGGGTAGCGAAGTCGTCGAAGCGAGGACCCAAGAGCTCGTCGACTCGGCCTGGGAAGAGGTGCAAGAAGTGCTCAAACGCGGCGGCGCGGTCGAAGCGGTCGAAAGCGGCTACATCAAGCAGAAGCTCGTCGAGTCCAACGCAGCGAGGCTACGCGCCATCGAAGCGGGCGAACAGGTCGTCGTCGGCGTCAACAAGTACATCGAGAGCGCGCCCTCCCCGCTCACCGAGAATCTCGACGAAGCGATTCTCACCGTCGATCCCAAAGTCGACGCCGATCAACGTGCCGCGCTTTCGCGATGGAAAGAAGAGCGCGACACCGAAGCCGTCGACAAGGCGCTCCGCGAGCTTCAGCGCGTGGCCAAGAGCGACGAGAACATGATGCCCGCATCGATCGCGGCGGCGCATGCTGGTGTGACGACCGGGGAATGGGCAAACCTGCTGCGGGACGTCTGGGGCGAGTATCGCGCGCCGACCGGCGTCGCGGGAGCGTCCGTGAAGACCCCCGCCGGGGCCGCGAACGCCGAAACGGTTCAGCGCCTTCGCGACCGGCTCCATGCCCTCGAGGCGAGCATGGGCAGGCGGCCCAAGCTGCTCGTCGGCAAGCCGGGGCTCGACGGACACTCCAACGGTGCGGAGCAGATCGCGATCAAGGCGCGAGATGTCGGCTTCGACGTCGTCTACGAGGGGATCCGGGTCTCGCCCGAGCAAATCGTGGCCTCTGCTCTCGAGGAAGGCGTGCATCTGATCGGCCTGAGCATCTTGAGCGGATCCCACCTGGCGCTCGTGCCGGAAGTCTTGCAGCGGCTGCGGGAAGCGGGCCTCGGAGACGTCCCCGTGGTCGCCGGCGGCATCATTCCGGAAGCCGATGCCGAGAGGCTTCGCCAAGAGGGAATCGCAGCGGTCTACACACCGAAAGACTTCGAGCTCGACAACATCATGAGCGACTTGATCGACCTGGTGGACCGCCGGCATGCTGCGGAGTGAGATCGCCGACGAAGCCCAGCAGGTGATGTCGGCGAACAAGGGGGCCGTCTCCCGCGCTCTGAACCTCGTCGAGGATCGCCGAGCGGAGTCGCACGCGCGCGTGGCCGAGCTCCTCGCCGCGCTCAAGGACGCACCGAAGGCGACGGGCGGCCATCGCGTCGGTCTCACGGGGCCGCCGGGCGTCGGCAAGAGCACGTTGACCTCGGCGCTTGCGCGTGCCCTGCGTCGACGGGGACGAACCGTGGGCGTGGTTGCGATCGATCCGTCGAGTGTGCGCTCGGGGGGCTCGCTTCTCGGAGATCGGGCCCGCATGAGCTTCGACCCAACGGACAACGGGCTCTTCGTGCGCTCGCTCGCGACGGCGGGTGAGGTCGGCGGGCTGGCCTACGCCGCGAACTCGTCCGTGCGCGTCCTTGGAGCGGCATATGATACCGTGATCGTCGAGACGACAGGCGTCGGGCAGTCGGAGATCGACATCGTCCACGTGGCGGACACCGTCGTCCTGGTCATCCAGCCCGGGAGTGGTGACGTGCTTCAGTTTCTCAAAGCCGGCATCATGGAAATTCCGGACATTCTCGTCGTCAACAAGGCTGACCAGGACGAGCTTGCGCGGCGCGCCGTCGCGGACCTCCGTGGCGCTCTTCAAACGGCCACCGCTGCTGGCGCCGGTGGCGGTGAAGATGCGGCCTGGGAGCCGCCCATCATCGCGACCAGCGCGACGATGGGCACCGGAATTGACGAGCTGATCGATGCCCTCGACGCCCACCGCAGGCACTTGGACAGCACGCTCGGAGCGCGCCGCAGACGAGGCGAAATCCAATGGGCGCTCGACCTTTTCAGCCGGAAGCATGGCGAGCACGGGGTTTCGACCCTAGGCGGGATTCGAACGTTGCGAGCGCGCGCCCAACGAGACCTCGACGGCGGTGAAACGCCGTTGAGCCTTTGCGAACACTTGAGCCGGGAGTATGTAGCAACGCTCGGCCAGACAGCATGAGGAAGACATGAGTGAACGTCCAGACATCGTACCCGCCGGTCAAACCCCAGAGCCCCGCGTAGTGCCGAAATATCTCGACGAGACACACGCGGCCATCGCCGCCGGTTAGGAGCAGCCATGCAGCAAGTCATCGAAGCCATCGAGCGCCTCTACCAGCGCGCCCACGACAACGTGAAAGCCACCGTGACGGAAGGCGAGCGGATCAGCGCCAAGAAATTGAACCAGAACCAGCTCGCCGCGCATGCCGTGGCGTACCTCGCGACAGAGCTCGAGGCCTGCCGCCAGATGGCCGATTGGGCGGAACGCGTCGGCGGTGAGTACGAAGCCAAAGTAGCCAGGGCCTACGTCGGCGAGGTCGCTCGCTCGGTCGTGGGTGGTATCGACCTCGGGCCTTGCGAGAGCATCAGCCTCGCTGACCTCGGCATCACCGAAGGCGACCTGCGTGAGACCGTCCTCATGCCGGCGGTGACGGCGTTCTCCGCAGAACACGCCAACGGCCGAGTCTATCTCGAGATCGCCGCTCACGCGCGTGATCACGGCATGCCAAACCGCGGGTTCGACGACGAGATGCTCGACGAGATTCGTTCCCAGTTTTCCAAGTTCGTGGACGTCGAAGTCATTCCGCAAGCCCAAGACATCCACCGCAACGACGTCCTCATACCGATGAACATCGTCGACCAGATGAGCGAGCTCGGCGTATTCGGTCTCACGATTCCCGAGGAGTACGGCGGCCTCGGCATGAGCAAGGTTGCGATGTGCGTGGTCACGGAGGAGCTCTCCCGCGGCTACATCGGCGTCGGCTCACTCGGCACTCGCTCCGAAATCGCGGCCGAGCTCATCATGGGGGGCGGCACCGAGGAGCAGAAGAAGAGGTGGCTCCCGGCCATTGCGGCCGGCGAGGTGCTCTCGACCGCCGTCTTCACCGAGCCAAACACTGGCTCCGACCTCGCGCACCTCGGCACCCGCGCCGTGAAGAATGTCGATGGCGGCTACGTGATCAACGGCCAGAAGACCTGGATTACGCACGCCGTCCGAGCGGATCTGATGACCGTGCTCGCGCGCACCGACATCAACGAGCCCGGTTACCGCGGCCTCTCGATGTTCCTCGCGGAGAAGACGCGCCGCACGGGGGACGGCGGCGAGCAGGAGTTCGTCGACGAGGGACTCACGGGCACCGAGATCAAGGTGCTCGGTTACCGCGGCATGAAGGAGTACGAGCTGAGCTTCGAGGACTTCGAGGTGCCGGCGGAAGCGCTGCTCGGCGGGGAAGAAGGCGCCGGCTTCAAGCAGTTGATGCGCACGTTCGAGAGCGCGCGCATTCAGACTGCCGCCCGCGGCGTAGGCGTCGCGCAGGCTGCCCTCGAGGACGCCATCCTCTATGCGACGGAGCGTGAGCAGTTTGGTGGACCGATCTTCCAGTTCCCTCGGGTCGCGCTCAAGATCGGGCGCATGGTCTGCCGTATCGAAGCGGGCCGGCAGCTCACTTATTTCAGCGCACGCGAAAAGGATCTCGAGAAGCGCTGCGACCTGGAGGCTGGCATGGCCAAGCTCCTGGCGACGCGTTCCGCATGGGAATCCGCCGATGCCAACGTCCAGATCCACGGTGGCAACGGTTACGCCGAGGAGTACACGGCATCACGCCTCTTGGTGGACGCACGCGTGCTCAGCATATTCGAGGGTGCGAACGAGATTCAAGCACACGTCGTCGCTCGTCGGCTTCTCGAAAGCTGACGGCGCGTCCCCGAGCCGCCATACTTCGGGGCCATGGGCTCAGCGCGCGTCGGTGAGATGGAAGGGCCGGTGCGCATCGCCTTCGCGATGGTACTCGCGCTGCAAGTCTTCTTGGCAATCTGGGGCATCGCCGATCAATGGACGCGGGGCCACAACGGCTGGAACGGGGCTGCCTACCAAAACGCGGCTCGGAACACGCTGCGGTGGGATGTCCTGTTCCCACTGCAGTACGAGACTGCCAACGTGCCCCCAAAGAGGGAGAAGCTCTATACGCACGCCCCGCTCGGCCTGCACCTGCACAACGTCGCCAGCGTGGCGCTCCTCGGCGATCGGGAGGCGTCGATCCGCCTGGTAGCGGGATTCTGGAGCGTCGCGGCACTGTGCATGCTCTTCGCCGTCGTCAGACGGCTCTGGGATGACGCACACGCGTTGGTCGCCTCGGCAGTCTATGTCGCGCTTCCCATCAACGCGATCTACACCAACATGGCCAACCACTCGGCGGGCTTCATCTTCTGGTCGCTGCTCACCCTGCTTCTTTACCTTCGCGCCCCCCGCGCCGCGCCATGGCCGAAAGGAGCCTTCATGTCGTTCCTGGCTGCGTTTGGCATCGCGGCGAGCTGGGACTGGCCGGCGTACTACGTGGCGGCATGCATCGCCGCACACTGGACTTGGACCCTCCTGCGCTCGAGAGGCCCAGGAACGTTCTTGCAGCTAGCCTCGTTTTGCGCTTGGGTCGTGCTGGTCTTCGTCGGACACTTCGTGCTCGTCGAGGTGATGACCGGAAATCTCGACGACCTGACGGGGACTTTCAACGCGCGGCGGGCGCTCTCGCTCGCTCGATTTCGAACGCACCTACTCGTCGTGCCCGAGCTGATGTTCACCCTGCCCGTTCTCGCACTCTGCGCTGGGTGGGCGGGCATCTGGGTAGCGCGTGCCGTGCGCGGCGATGCACGCGCGCGCGACCTGATACCACTCGCGTTCCTCCTCGCAGGGGTCATCCACTACTGGACGTTCCGATGGAGTGCCGTCGTGCATTCCTACTGGGCCTGGCCGATGCTGCCAGGAGTCGCGATCATCGTGGCCGTTTCGCTCTTCGCGATCGGCAAATGGCTCCGCGCGCGCGCTGGCGTGGCGGCGAGCTTTTCGGTGCTTTTACTCTTGCTCCCACTCGCGTTCCGTGTCGCGCAGATCGTTCCGGAGGGGCGGCACGTGGGCGGATCGATGTGGTTCTTCACGCCAGTGCGCGGCGTCATCGAACCTTACGATTCGGGCCGTGCAGAGCTGCGCCTGGCCGAGCAAGTCAAGGCGTGGACCGACCGCGCGACAGGGGTGCAGCTCCACACCAGCTTGAAACGACGACGCCTCGAGCCGAGGTTCGACATCACGCTCGATCGCGCAACCCACCGTTGGGCGCAGAATCCACGTCGCGAGATCCCGAATCAAAAAGGAGTGACAGGCTGGGTCTTCGTCGCTGCGACGGACGCGTTTTCCGAGGGGCAGCGCGCGGCGTTCGCGGCGCGATACCCATACCGACAATATGGCGGTTACTTCATGTTGGACCTGCGTGAGGAAGCATCCTCGATCGAGGTCTGGGCCCTGACTCCGGTCACACCAGGAATACGCTGGTGGCTGCTTCACAGCCCATTCGAGCTACCGGTCCGCGCAACTCGTGAGGTCGCCAGGGAGCAATCGCTCAGGACGATGGCAATGGGGATCGATGCCCCGTAGCGTACTGGCTCCTCTGGTCGCTCTCTGGTCGTCGGCTCACCTCGGATGTGCCGCATTCCTGCTCATCGGGCTGCTGCCACGCTCAGCACTCTCCCTCGAGTTGCTTGCGCAGCTCTCGTGGCTCGCTCTGATCGGCTCGGTCCCGACTACGCTCGCGCTTGCTTCGGCCGTAATTGCCGCCCGAGCGACACGGAGGGTCGCGATGATCGTCGCCATCGCGATCGGGGCCCTCGGGCTGGCCGTGGCGTGGGGGCACACCGACTTTCTGTTGTCCGGCCCCAGCTGGATGCTTCACCCGCAGCGGCGCTTGGTTCAAGTGGGTATGGCCGCCGGCCTCGGCGCGCTTGCTGCAGCGGGCTGGCTCTGGCTCGTGATGGGCGCGCGAGTCGAAGGTCGCGCCTCGCGCGCAGTCTGGGCTTTCGTGACATCGGTCGCGGTCGCCGGCATCACGATCGCCATCGCGCGCTACCGAGCCTATGACTACACCCTAGCTCAGGCGGTGTTCCCAGGCGGCGCGTTGTGCGCGGCCGTGGTTCATCTCTTCTACGACGCCTCGTCGCGGCGCGGAACGGCGCTGCTCGGCGTCGCGATCGCCTCCGCGCTGGTCGGCGCCGGCTCCCGCATGAATGCTGAATGGATCGCGATGGGCGAACGCGAGGTCATCGCCCACAGTCGTGCCGGGGCGCTAGTGACGCTCTACGTCCTTCCCCACTTGGGCCCCGAGGACGGTTGGTCGGACGGCGACCTCGACTGCCCTCCGCCGCGCCCGTTCATCGAGGAATCACCGCCGAGGATTCCCGCCAGCGCGAGACGCAACGTGATCATCATCACTGTGGACGCGCTCCGCAAAGACGTCGTGGATGCCGAGGGTTCCGGCCGCCCCGTCATGCCGCAGTTGTCGCGCCTGTCGAA
>WOR8_10005039_pt1 | contig 17794 bp, 16 predicted proteins | sample DeeMarSeWOR38_10_FD_19890 | JGI IMG/M metagenome (IMG submission 19890)
CATTTCACAGGAGGATGAACTTCTTTCGCTCATGCGCGCGAGTGGCTGCGGGGCGATCTTCATCGGCTTTGAATCACTGTCGCAGAAAAACCTCGCCAGCATGAATAAAGGGGTAAACCGGAAGTTTGAATATGAGACCGCTATCAAGAAGATACAGTCACATGGGATATTGGTACACAGTTCATTTATTGTCGGCTATGATGATGATTCCCAGGAATCATTTGATAAATTGATACACTTTATTGAGGAAAACAATTTGCTTGTGCCGCTGATCAACATACTTACCCCCTTTCCTGGAACGAAACTGTTCAAGCGTTTTGAAAAAGAAGGGCGGATTCTTCACAAGAACTGGGATGAATATGACAGTTGCTTGCAGGCTACAGGAGAATTTTACGCGAGGTATATTCATTTGATGCTATTTTGAAAAAACTAAACCATTACTGGAAAATAGATTTCTGGCAGCAATCCAACCGGCTTGATCCGGTAAAGCTGCGGTACCGCCTGCTCTTTGCCATTCGCCTCACCACGCTTCTGGTTTCCTTTAATCTGCGACGTTCAAGGTTTATCATACAGATACTACCCAAGGTCTTCAACCGCCGTGTTCGCATATCCACTCTTTTAACTTTGATGGCCTATAACGATTTTGCTTACAGTTTATAGTTGGCTAGACTCAGTAAACTGCACACAAGAAGATATGGTTTGGTTAAGATGCCTACCTCACAAAGCAGCTAAGAATTTGAACTGAAAAATTTCTATTGTGTCAAGGTTTCCACTACACATCTTAACCCCTCCCAATCATCCAGGTGTTTTTTTATTGCCTTCACTCTTTACACATCCCACTGGGTAGGCTACAAACACATTTATGATAAACACCGCGATGATAATCGGGGCCAGCACCTGCTAACGTTATGAAGAGGAGAAATACAAATTGGATTTAGGCAATATTACTTTGGTAGCCAGATGGGTCGGATTGGGATTGATAGTTCTCACTTGGATTCAAGTGATACCTTTGACTTTAGGGTGGATCGGTTTTGGTTTGGCAGCCCTTTCCTTTGTTTTGGAGGCAATATACAAAAAAAACTTGGCCTCTTCCAGGACTGGTGGCAGTTCAAAGGAACGGCCTGACAACTCACATTAAAAAGTATTCATAACCAGCCGTTCATTTCTGACAGCAAAACATCGGCGGTATAATGTATTTTGTCATCCTTATATATTTAATCGGTTAACCCATTTCAGATGCCTGTAGTTTTGCTGCAGGTTAGCTTACCGTTATAAATTTTGACTTCTGAAAACTTAAACATCCTGTAACAAGAGTTTAATTCAGTGAAATAAGCCTTCCTAACACATTGTGGCACTTGAAAAATCCCGGTCTAATTTATTAAATATATTTATCCACACTTGCATAACATTCAAAACCTCTAATGGGAGGAAACTCCAATGGAAGAGGCTGTAAAGCAATTACTACATTAAGGCCTTCAATGGGTGATCTACCCTATTTGAGACCTTTGCCTTTTCATGCACGGCGAAAGCTCAAAATAGATAGATAAATATCTTGACTGTTATACTTAATCAGGATAGAACCTATTTAAGAATTTTTCTTATTTGTGTTTTTTTGATTATTAGGAAAAGTCAAAATGACTCTCGAAGAACGGATCCGCGCCTTTGAGGAAGCCTGCAGGCGTGACGGGTTAAAGGTAACCCATCAGAGGCTTGAGATTTTTAAAGAGCTTTTAAACTCCAATGACCATCCTACGGTGGAAAAGCTTTATAACAGGCTGCTGCCAAAACTCCCGACCATCTCTCTTGACACAATATACAGAACTTTAACTACTTTGGAACAGCACGGTCTTGTTTCCAGGGTGCAGACTGTGGAAAGCCAGGCCCGCTTTGAAAGCAAAATGGAAGAACATCTTCATCTCATATGCAAAAAATGCGGGAAGATAACCGACTTTGATTGGCAGTTTTTTGATAAAGTGGCTTTACCCCCTGAAATTGAAAACTGGGGACAGATTGAACAGAAGAGTATCACCCTGCACGGTCTCTGCAAGCAGTGTGCTGTGGAGATGAGATAAAATAAAGCAGGTTTTCCGCTGCAGTAGAATAAGGAATTTGTTGAAACTGGCTTTGCATGTAACGGCTTATGTTTCACCTTGTTGAGATCTTGTGACTGATTAATATACGCCAGTACATTGAAAAAAAAGAACAAGAGGAGGTACGCTTATGAGTGAGGATAGCAAGTGCCCGGTCACGGGCAGATCTGGCAAACCCATTGCCGGCGGTGGTACGTCGAACCGTGACTGGTGGCCGAACCAGTTGAACCTTAACATTCTGCATCAGCATTCGAACAAGTCCAATCCGATGGGCGAGGATTTCAACTACGCTGAGGAATTCAAGAAACTCGACCTGGAGGCCGTGAAGAAGGACCTCTATGCGCTGATGACCGACTCGCAGGACTGGTGGCCGGCCGATTACGGTCACTACGGGGGGCTCTTCATCAGGATGGCGTGGCACAGCGCCGGCACCTACCGTATGGGCGACGGCCGCGGCGGCGCGGGGTCCGGCAACCAGCGTCTGGCGCCTCTCAACAGCTGGCCGGATAACGTGAACCTCGACAAGGCGCGCCGTCTGCTCTGGCCGATCAAGCAGAAATATGGCAGCAAGATCTCCTGGGCCGACCTGATGATCCTTGCCGGCAACTGCGCCCTTGAGTCGATGGGATTCAAGACCTTCGGCTTCGGTGGCGGGCGCGAAGACATCTGGGAGCCGGAAGAGGACACCTACTGGGGCAGCGAGGACACCTGGCTAGGCGACCAGCGTTACACCGGCGACCGGAAACTCGATAATCCTCTTGCCGCTGTGCAGATGGGCCTGATCTATGTGAACCCGGAAGGGCCGAACGGCGAACCGAATGCGGTTGCATCGGGCAAGGATGTTCGCGTAACCTTCGGGCGCATGGCCATGAACGATGAAGAGACCGTGGCGCTCGTCGCCGGCGGACACACGTTCGGCAAGTGTCACGGCGCCGGCCCTGCGTCGCATGTGGGTCCTGAACCCGAGGGCGCCCCCATCGAAGAGCAGGGTCTCGGCTGGAAGAGCAGCTTCGGCAGCGGTAAGGGGGATGACACGATCAGCAGCGGCATCGAGGGCGCCTGGACCCCCAAACCGACACAATGGGATATGGGCTATTTCGACATGCTGTTCGGCTATGATTGGAATCTGGTGAAAAGCCCTGCCGGCGCCTATCAGTGGGAACCGGTCAATCCGGATGAAAAGTCTCTTGCGCCTGCCGCTCACGATCCGTCGAAGAGGGTGACAACCATCATGACCACGGCGGACCTGTCGCTGCGGATGGATCCGATCTACAACCCGATTGCGAAGCGGTTCCACGAGAACCCGGAAGAGTTCGCGGATGCCTTCGCCCGGGCGTGGTTTAAGCTGACCCACCGCGACATGGGCCCCCGTTCGCGTTATCTCGGTCCGGAAGTCCCTGAAGAAGAACTCATTTGGCAAGACCCGGTGCCCGCAGTCGATCATGAGCTGATCGACGAACAGGACGTCGCCTACATCAAGGGCATGATCCTTGCCTCAGGCCTGTCGATCTCCCAACTGGTCTCCACCGCCTGGGCGTCGGCATCCACGTTTCGCGGCTCCGATAAGCGCGGCGGGGCGAACGGGGCGCGCATCCGTCTTGCCCCGCAGAAGGATTGGGAAGTAAACCAGCCTGCCCAACTTGCGACTGTGCTGCAGACCCTTGAGAGAATCCAGCTGGAGTTCAACAATGCGCAGTCCGGCAACAAGAAGGTTTCGCTCGCCGACTTGATTGTCCTGGGCGGATGCGCAGGCATAGAGCAGGCTGCAAAGAATGGTGGTCACGAGGTAACCGTTCCCTTCATGCCGGGACGCACCGATGCGTCGCAGGAGAAAACCGACGTGAAGTCATTTTTCGTCCTTGAACCGGCTGCCGACGGGTTCCGTAACTACCAGAAAACCAAATACGCCGTAACGGCAGAGGAACTGCTGGTTGACCGGGCGCAACTTCTGACGCTGACCGCACCTGAGATGACGGTTCTGGTTGGCGGCATGCGCGTCTTGAATGCCAACTTCGGACAGTCGCAGCACGGCGTCTTCACCATGCGGCCGGAGACTCTCACCAATGACTTCTTCGTGAATCTGCTCGACATGAATACGGCATGGAAGCCAACCTCGGAAAACGAAGATGTATTCGAGGGTCGTGATCGCTTGAGCGGCGAACTCAAGTGGACCGGCACCCGTGTCGACCTCATCTTCGGTTCGAACTCCCAGCTCCGGGCCTTGGCAGAAGTCTACGGATGTGAGGATTCCCAGGAGAAGTTTATGAACGACTTTGTAGGGGCGTGGAGCAAGGTCATGAACCTTGACCGCTTCGATCTCACCTGATCGTTGCATAAACCTCTACGAGGTATTCTGTAGGGTAATGTGAACTGCATATAGGATGATCAGGAAGCGATAACCACAATAAATAAAGGCGCTCCAGGCGGAGCGCCTTTATTTATCTAATATGGGAGCAGTTTAGCTGATCAGATTTCATCCTCATCATCAATTAGGTCCGGATCATAATCATCCTCATCCTCGCCTTCATCATCACTTTCAGAATCTACATCCTCGTCTTCGACTTCAGCGGTCTCTTCTTCATCTTCATACTCTTCTTCATCGGCATCAGCGTCTTTAGACACTCTGACAACCTTTGGCTTCGGTATCTTTGATGGCGGCAGGACGATCTCACGGATCTTGTCCGCCTCCAGCTTCACATCCGGGTCAGCAAGACACACTTCACATTGCGAAATGTGCTTTTCCATGAAGGCCACCATTCTGGCAGGTGCCATAGCCTCCTCCTGGACTTTCAGATACCAGTTTTTCACAAGAGAAATTAAACGGTCACATTTCATTTCATTTCCCCCTTTCCCCCGCAGTAGGAAAAGTCATCCCTTTATAGAAAAAAGAAAAAAATATCTTTAAAATCTGCATCGAATGCCATAAGTTATAAATTTACGCGGAAGTGGAAAGGGCACTGGTGGCCCTCCCGGACTTCAAATCCGGTGCACCGGGTTAACAGCCTGGTGGGTGGGTTCGATTCCCATGCACATTCTCATCCTCAGGCGGCCTTTTCACCTTTCAGCAGCGGATAACCCATTTCCTTCCTCTGCTCTGTATACTGCATGGCCACCTGCCTTGCAATATTCCTGATCCTGCCGATGTAGCGCGTGCGCTCTGCCACACTTATCGCCTTGCGTGCATCAAGCAGATTAAAGGTATGTGAACATTTCAAACAGTAATCATAGGCAGGCAGGATCAAGCCTTTAGCTACGAGCTTGTGTGCTTCCGACTCATAGGTATCAAAAAAACTGATCAGGGCCTCGACGTTGGCTTCCTGAAAGTTAAACGTGGAAAACTCTACTTCTGCCTGATGAAATATCTCACCATATGAGACGTTTTTGTTCCAGGCCAAATGGTAGACATTCTCCACCTTCTGCAGGTACATGGCAATACGTTCGAGGCCGTAGGTTATCTCGACTGTAATAGGCTGCAGGTCAAGGCTTCCTGCCTGCTGAAAATAGGTGAACTGGGTGATTTCCATACCATCCAGCCATACCTCCCAGCCCAGGCCCCAGGCCCCGAGGGTTGGAGACTCCCAGTCATCCTCAACAAAGCGGATATCATGCTCCAGCAGATTTAAGCCGAACCGTTTCAAACTCTCAAGATACATGTCCTGGATCTCAAGGGGTGACGGTTTGATTACCACCTGATACTGGTAATAATGCTGCAGCCGGTTGGGATTTTCACCATAGCGCCCATCAGTGGGCCGCCTTGAGGGTTGCACATAGGCGGCTTTCCATGGTTCGGGCCCGAGGGCTCGCAGCAGGGTGGCCGGATGAAATGTCCCGGCCCCCACCTCCATATCATACGGTTGTTGGATGACACAGCCCTGTTCAGCCCAGAACTTGTTCAACTCCATGATAATATCCTGAAAATACATATTGCCGCCGATCCCTTTCCCTGGTCAAATAGTCTATGCTGTTAATAATGAATTTTGCTGCAATCGTAAAAAGTCTCTAAACCATCATCGGGCCCAGTAATATCAATTTATGACGGGCCCAACATCTGTCCGCATCTTAATAAACACGATACGGACAATTCTAAAAAGAAAATAAATTACCACAGTAAATAAAGATGGTAAAATTTTTTTATTACAATCATAAAAAAACAATGAAAATAATTGAAGAATTGCGGCTGAGAGCAACGGAATTGACAAACCTGAACAATATCCTGGCGCTGCTGCACTGGGACCAGGAAGTAATGATGCCGACAGGAGGTGCTGCCGGACGCGCTGCACAATTCTCGGTCTTGAGCACCATTGTCCATCAGAAGATTTGCGATCCTCGCTTGGGAGAACTGCTGCAGGAACTGGCTGGCAGGCCCAGCGAGTTATCAGATGGAGACCAGGCCCTTGTGCGTGTGTTGAAGCGGGAATACGACAAGAATACGAAACTGCCTGAAAAATTTGTCGCTGATTTTGCCCGGCTTACCTCTGAAGCGCTGCCGGTCTGGGTTAATGCCAGAAAGCAGAACGATTTTAAACAGTTCCTGCCTCTTCTGCAAAGAATCATCACCATGTGCAGAAAGAAAGCTGATTTCCTCGGCTACGGTCATCATCCTTATGACGCCTTGCTTGACCTCTATGAAGAGGGACTGACGACAAAGAACCTTGATGCACTTTTTGGCAGCCTGCAAAGCGAGTTGCGCAACCTTTTGCAGCACCAATTTTATCAGGAGAGAACCCTTCCGGTAAGCCTGGGAAATATTCCTTCGATGCAACCGCAGGAGCAGGTCCGCTTTTCAGAAAGACTCCTTGCTGAAATCGGCTATGATTTCAACCGGGGCCGCCAGGATATTTCCGCCCATCCTTTTACTACAAGCCTAGGGCACAACGACCGCAGGGTGACTAACCGTTTCCGGCATGACTCGATAGAGTTCATATTCAGCGCCCTGCACGAGGGGGGCCATGCCCTGTATGAACAGAATATTTCTGCAGAGTATTCCGATACCCCTCTTGATGAAGGCGTCTCCCTCGGCATTCATGAATCACAATCCCGCCTCTGGGAAAATATAATCGGCCGCAGCCGGCTTTTCTGGGATAAATATTACCCGATGCTGCAGGAATTTCTGCCACACCCCTTTAAGGCTGTCGCCCTGGATGATTTCGTGCACTATATTAACCGGGTTCATCCCGGAATGATCCGGGTGGAGGCCGACGAGGTAACGTATAATCTGCATGTACTTATCCGCTTTGAACTGGAAAAAGGATTGATCGAAGGTACAGTTGCAGCCTCTGATCTGCCTCCACTGTGGAACGAAAAATACATGAACTATCTTGGCGTCAAGGTTGATTCAGATGCCAATGGTGCCCTGCAGGACATCCATTGGGCCCACGGCAGCTTCGGCTATTTTCCGACCTATACCATCGGCAACCTGGCAGCCGCCCAGATTTGGCACAGCTATTGCCTTTATGATCCCGGCTACAAGCAGACCCTGCAGCAGGGCAACCTGGCAAAAATACGAACATGGCTGACTAAAAATATTTACTGCCACGGTGGCCTCTATCCCCCTGCTGAATTATTGCAACGAATCTGCGGCGAAGCACTGAACGCCAACTATTTTATTGAGTATCTCAAGAGCAAACCGGAGTTTTCCCGATGATCCCAGCTGCTGAACAGGTCGTTTCAATCCGCAGGATACTGAACGATTCCAAAACCATAGCGGTTGTAGGGCTTTCCCCGAAGCCCCAGCGGCCCAGCCACCAGGTGGCATGCTATCTGATGGAGGCGGGTTATACCATCATCCCGGTCAATCCCGGTCAGGATTCTATCCTGGGTCTTCCCTGTTACCCGGATCTGCGGGCTATCCCCACACAGGTCGATATGGTGGACATTTTTCGCAGGCCGGAAGCTGTATTGCCCATAGTGGAGGATGCGATTGCGATTGGCGCCAAGTTCATCTGGATGCAGGAGGGAATAGTGAACGAGCAGGCTGCAGCAAAGGCGGAAGCAGCCGGCCTTCTTGTTGTCATGGACCGCTGTACCAAGATCGATCACATGAACCTGCTGTGAAAGACACTTAAGTCTTATTAGCCATCTTCTTCTTGAAGCGCTTATCGTAGCGTTCCTGCTCACTGTAAATGCAGCCGCAGTATGACTGGCGGTAGAGGCCCATTTCCCTGGACATGTCAATGCCCTGCTGCCAGCCTTCACGAAAATCATGGTAGTAGAAAGGGATCTTGTGCTGCGCGGCAAGCTCTTCCGCCTTGCCCCGGATCATATCGTGATTCTGGTAACGGCTGTAAAGGAGGGTGGTGGTAAAGGCATCGGCCCGCATTTTTTTTGCATGCCCAATCACCTCGCGCAAGCGCATATCATAACAAAGTCCGCAGCGGCGGTCCTCGTTGAAAACAACCTGGCGCAGATATTCACGCATTCCGTATTCACTGTGGTAGTCCACGGCAAGATTCACCCTTGAGGCGAGTTGCTCCACAGCCTCAAGCCGCTTCCTGAATTCCCGGTACGGATGGATATTCGGGTTATAGAAAAAGCCGTGCACCCTGAACCCTTCTCCATGCAAAACATCAAGGGGATAGGCGGCACAGGGTCCGCAGCAGATATGCAGCAAAATGGTCATATCAAAGATTAATTATAAAGCAGAGAAAATCTCTCCCAGAAATCTGGAAAGGATTTGGCCACGCATTCCTCGCCAAGTATCTTTACGCCCGGCACGGCCAGGCCTGCCACGGCAAAACTCATGGCAATGCGATGATCGTTATAGGTGTTTATTGCAGCACCATGCATGGGGGCATCTGGATCTTTACCTTCGATAATTAAACTGTCCTCAAGTTCCTGGACCCTGGCGCCCATTTTTGCCAGTTCCACAGCCATGACATGGAGCCGGTCGCATTCCTTGATGCGCAGGTGCGCTATGTTTTTTATGGTGGTCCTGCCTTTGGCCCGGGAAGCCACTACAGCAAGGGTCGGTACCACATCCGGCATATCGCCCATATCAATGGTGATGCCCTTGAGTTCTTCGGGGCCGCTTACCGTTAAGCCTTCACCGGTTTTATTGACCTGGCAGCCCATGCGGGCCAGAAGTGCAACAAAGGCGGCATCTCCCTGCAGTGAAGGTACCGGCACATTGGGAACCGTGACCTCGCCGCCGGTTACTGCAGCTGCTGCGTAAAAATAGGATGCATTGGAAGCATCCCCCTCGACGGCATAGTCCATGGCCCGGTATATGCCCCTGGGAATCCTGAAGCTGTTCAAGGCTTCATTGGCTTCCACCCTGATGCCGAAGGCCTCCATCACTGCCAGAGTCATAAAGACATAGGGCAGGGACAGGATCTCTCCTTCCACGTCAAGTTCCGCCTCTTTTCTGGCATATGGCCCGACCAGCAACAACGAGGAAAGATACTGGCTGCTTTTGCCTGCAGGCAGGGTTGTTTTGCCGCCCGACAAGCCGTTGGCCTTTATGAGCAGGGGTGGGCAGCCGTTATTGTTAATACTGGCAATATCAACCTCCCAGCCCTGCAGTGCCTGGATCAGCGGAAGGATGGGCCTTTCGGCCATCCTGGCATCCCCGTTGATCCTAAAGGTGCCTGACCCCAAGGCCGCAACTGAGGTGAGAAATCTGGTTGCAGTACCATTATTGCCAAGGAATATTTCTTTATCAGGTGTTGCGATCAGGCCACCATTGCCGTTGACTGTCCATTTGTCCCTGCCCTTTTCAACCATCACGCCCATCTGCTCAAGGGCGGCCGCTGTATACCGTGTATCCTCGCTTTCCAGGGGCCCGGTCAGGTTACTAACACCGTCCGCCAGGGCGGCAGCGATCAGGGCCCGCTGCGTAATGCTTTTGGAGCCCGGGACCGCTATCTCGGCTTTTATTTTTGTTGCAGGTCTAATTTCTATCATCGTGTTATCTTGCTGAAATTATACTGCGATCATGTTCATGAGGGCAGCACGCATCACTTCAACCGGAGCATCCTTGCCGGTCCATGCTTCAAACTGGGCCACTCCCTGATAGAGCAGCATGGAAAGGCCGTTTATGACTTCACAGCCTGCACCTTTTGCTTCCCGGAGCAAACGTGTTTCCAGGGGGGCATAGACAATATCCATCACCACTGGGAAATTGGCCAGGCTGCCTCCGGAAACCAGGGTGGCATTCTCCAGGGGTCTCATGCCCACAGATGTTGCATTGACAAGACAGTCTGCCTGCACCGTATCAATTTCGTCCAGATGGATCCAGTCGCATGCAAGTATCCCGGCCAGGGTTTTCACCCTGCTTTCCGTCCTGCTGGCAAGAATGACCTGCGCCCCGGCCTCCAGCAGACCAAAGCCGATAGCCTTTGCCGAACCACCAGCACCGAGAAGCATAAATCTTTTGCCCGGCAGGTCAAGCTTATCCGCCAGGGCTCTGTTTGCCCCAATCCAGTCGGTATTCAGACCATGGATTTTTTTATCCTCATCAAAGACCAGCGTATTGACCGCACCGATTTTCTTAGCCACAGGATCAATGGAATCGATATGGTCCAGAACCATTTCCTTATGCGGAATAGTGACTGAAAGTCCGCGCACACCTAAAGCCCGGCATCCGTCCAGGGCTTTAGCTGCATTGGTTGCAGGGAAGGCCACATAAACCTTGTTTAAACCGAGGGCTTCAAAAGCACTGTTATGCATGACGGGGCTTAAGGAATGGGCAACCGGGTTGCCAATAATGCCATAAATTTCAGTAGAACCGTTAATCTGCATCATCCAATCCTGCTACTTTCATAAGAAGTCCCGCTGCAGCCATAATACCTAGTTACATTAATATAATACGGTCGTATCGCCTGTCCGGGGACAGGCTTTTACGAGGCCGAGAATCTTGATAACATATCGCGAATGTCAGACACCGGTATCTGTCCCGGTGCAGTCTCCTTTCCTCCTTCAGGGGCAGCATAGGTCATATAGCCGCCAAGCTTTATGGTTGCCAAACGGCTGATCTTGCCGACGGGCCCCATACAAAAAGCAATCAGGGGGAAGTTGCTGTCTTCTGCAATTGCCTGAAGGTTCAATACCCTGAGCACATCCTTATAGTCATTGGCCTTAGTGACAATCTTGCCTATATGTGCCCCGGATTCTATCTGCTGCTGCAAAATTTCTCCCAGTTCTGCACTGGATGGCGTCCCGGAAAAATCATGCCATGAAACGATAAGGGCTGTTTGCGTGTGCTTCAGCAGGACATCCAGCAGTTCACCCCGTAACTCAGGTGCTGTTTTGAGTTCCAGGTCAACCAGGGCGCAATCATGCTGAACCGCCTGCAGCAGCAAGTTAATCCGTGATGCTTCCGGTCCCGGGAAAGAGCCGCCTTCCCATTCCGGACGATTGGTAAAAAGCAGGGGCTTAGTAAGATTTTTTACAAAAGGCTCAATTTCCGGGTGTGACAGACTGTCCAAACGGATCTCTATGACATCTGCATACTCTTCAGAGTGTTTGGCAATATCAATAGCCTGGACAACCTTTTCACAGGCAACTGAAACACACACACCAGCAGGGGAAGCAAGAAGCTTGGTCAACCGCTTTTCTCCTTGAATATTCACCATAAGACATCTGTGCAGCAACAAAACGAGTTAAAACACACTATTATATCGGCAGGAAGTTGTCAATCAGATCACCAAAGACCCCCTTTTCAGAAAACTGGCCGCTGAGTTGGTGCAAAAGAACCTGCACTACTTTTGTTTCATGGGGCTCAAGCAGAAACCCGGGCACCGGCTGGGCCGGCAGAAGATGTATCTGGCCATTGCGGATTCCTCTGTTTTGCAGACTATGTAAAATACCCACCATAGTGGAACAGTAACCGCCATCGCTGCTTAAGTGTTCAATAATCTGTGTAAAAACGGTGTTGACTGTCAGGTGTATTGGCGCCATTTCTGCCGCCCTGTCGGCTGAACATTGTACAAATGAACCAAAGCTTCTGCAGCCAAATGGACGTACTTCGTAAATTGTGCAGATATTCTTCTCCAAAAAAACACAGGGGGCAAAATCCCACCTTGGCCCGGTTTCTCCGCCAATCTCCTGGTGATTGAGACAGGCCTCGGCAAACTGGTTCATGGTTATTGCATCCCTGCCTTTCCCGGGAGCTGCCGCGGCAAGCTTTTCAAGGAGCCGTTTTTCCAGGGACGTTCCTTTAACAAAGTCGAGGATCATTACCCCTTCCAGGCTTGTCATGGTGACACTCTGGGTGCAGCAGGACCCACAACCTTTTTGACACGCCAGAGGGAAATGTTCGATCCAGTGCGCATAAACATCATATATAGCCTGCAGCAGCTCTTTTTTACGAACCGTCTCTACAGGTATACTGGCAGGCGGTTGAATCATCACTTGGCACCGAACACTTTTCTTTTCACCCGGGACATTACCTCCTGCGGCACCAGCCTTAATGACAGGGCGACAATAAAAGAGGCTATTGCCAGGTCGTCCAGCCAACCGACCAGGGGAATGGTATCGGCAAGAAAATCCACCGGGATAAGGATATACAAAAGACCGACAGCGAGCATAAGTTTGACATACCACGGTGTTTGCCGGTCAAGGAGGATCAGAAAATAATACCTGAGCCTTTGTAAAAAACTGCCCATTTTTTCGCCAACGCTTCTGTTTACCAGGTAGACCGGTTTTAGTGAATGGGGTTCAGGCGCGCCTGGCCCTGCCAATCAACTCCTGCAGGGATGCCATCTTGTTTTCGGCAAGATATGTTCCAATACCTTGGATTATTTCTTCCGCAGCTTTTGGATTGATAAAGTTTGTCGTGCCCACCTGGACTGCACTGGCTCCGGCAAGCATAAATTCTACGGCATCCTCAGGGGTCGTGATCCCGCCTATACCAATAATGGGAATGGAGACACATTCAGCAACCTGCCACACCATGCGCAGTGCGATGGGCTTTATTGCCGGGCCGGACAATCCCCCGAAAATATTGGCAAGTTTTGGCTTACAGGTTTTTATATCAATGGCCATGCCCAATACCGTATTGATCAGGGAAAGCGCATCTGCTCCCGCCTCTTCCACAGCTCTGGCAATCTCGGTTATGTCGGTTACATTGGGTGAGAGCTTGACAATTACAGGACGGCTGAAATGCCGGCGTACTCCTTTTGTCACAGCATGGGCCATGTTTGGATCGGTCCCGAAAGCAACACCTCCCTGCTTCACATTCGGGCACGATATGTTCACTTCCAGTGCAGCAACTTTTTCCACCCCGTTCAACCTGTCTGCCAACTGTTGGTAATCTTCCACCGTATCCCCCAGAATATTGACAATAAGGGGTGTATTTATGCTCTGCAGAAAGGTGAGTTTTTTTGCGAGAAAGCTTTCCAGCCCCACATTTTCGAGCCCGATGGCATTAAGCATACCGCAGGCTGTTTCCGCAATTCTTGGTGGAGGATTTCCCCGCCTGGGGAGCAGAGAGATGCCCTTGACAATGATGGCTCCAAGCCGGTGCAGGTTAACCAGCGAATCATACTCTTCCCCATACCCGAAAGTCCCTGAGGCTGTCAGCACGGGATTTTTCAGCTGTAATGAGCCAATGCTGATATTCATGTCAGGTTGTTTTAAAGCCACGCCACATCATCCGCATCAAATACCGGGCCGTCCTTGCACGCATGGACATACCCATTCATATCAGCCGGTAAAACCGCACACCCCAGACAGGCTCCAATCCCGCAGGCCATAATCGTTTCCAGTGAAACCTGGCAGTGCCAGTTCTTGCCTCTGCTGACAGCAGCCACTGCCTGCAGCATGGGGTAAGGGCCGCAGGCGTAAACCATTGCCTGGTTCTCATTGTGCAACGGGGACATGAGGTCTGTTACCAGGCCGGCTTTTCCCAGGCTGCCATCCTCTGTGGAGAGCAGCACCTTTAATCCCATATCCCCGAAATTATCAGCCAGAACTGAAATTTCTTCCTTTGTCCTGGCACCAAGAAGTACCTTTATGGCAGGGGATACGTTATTTTTAAGCAGCTGCTTGGCAAGAAAAAGCAGGGGGGCTATACCAATGCCTCCGCCCACCAGGTAGTGCTCGCGATAGGTATTATACTCAAATCCCCGGCCCAGGGGACCCAAGACATCCATGTGCTGGCCGGGTTGGAGGCAGGCAAAGGTTTTCGTTCCTTTGCCGATAACTTTAAAAAGTATCTGCAGGAGTCCTCCTTCGGCAACCTGGTGAATAGAAAACGGCCTGCGCAAAAGAGGGTCCAGACCTTCTCCGACCCTAACCATAACAAACTGACCGGGCCGTGCATCTGCAGCTATATCAGGTGCCATCAGGGTGAACCTGAATATGTCACCTGTAAGTTTTTCGGTGCGGACTATCTCCGCCTTCTGCTGGTTTGCCGGCATTATTTTTCAGGGTTCTGGGATTCCAGGGATCAGGGTTTCTGTTTATTAATCATCAGTATCGGCAGCAGACAATTGTTTCAGGAAAAATATATAAGATATCAGGCAAATCAACAAGTAGGCCTTTACGTGTCAGCTTATATCATGGTACTTTCTCACTGGCTGCCTTTCCGGGTGTGTTTTTTTTCAGTTAGCAAATTGTAACGGTTTAATTCTTTACCACAATAAACAAAAAAAACGAATTATTATGCTCCAGACCATCACAATTGTGTTCTCCTTTATTCTTGGCGCAGTGGTCGGCAGTTTTTTAAATGTGGTTATCCTTCGCCTGCCGGCAGAAGGGGAGTCCATTGTCTTTCCAGCTTCCAGATGTCCGAAATGTTTCCAGCCCCTTGCATGGTATGACAATATCCCCATCATCAGTTTTATTCTGCTCAAGAAAAGATGCCGTAACTGTGGTGCACCCATCTCCTGGCAGTACCCTCTGGTTGAACTTGCCATGGCGCTGCTTTCCCTGGCCCTGTTCTTGAAATTCGGCCTAACTGTTGCCCTGCCCATATATTTTGTCTTCAGCGCAGCCCTGCTTGCCGTCATTGTCATAGACTTCTACCATAAAATCATCCCTGACAGTATCAGTCTGCCTGGCATAGTCATTGGTTTTGCATGTTCATTCATCAACCCGGTAATAACCTGGCAGGAGTCCGGCATTGGACTGCTCATCGGCGGCGGTGTTCTCTATGCTGTGGCGGCGGGCTATTATTTCTTCACCAAACGCGAAGGCATGGGCGGAGGTGATATCAAGCTTCTTGCCATGATTGGGGCCTTTTTGGGGTGGCAGAGCCTGCCGTTTGTTGTTTTCGGCAGCTCAATTCTTGGAGCTGTCGTCGGGATTGGCGCAATGGCAAAACAGAAAAAAGGCGGCAAAACCATGATCCCCTATGGCCCATTTCTTTCAATTGCCGCCCTGCTCTACATGTTTTACAGGGAATTAATCAATTACTATTTAGTGCTTTATTTTCTGACGCCGCAATATTAAATGACAGCTGTGGAATAAAAAGGACTCTTACTGCCCAACACCGTCAGGGAAAAGCTTGTTCTTTGTAGGCAACATTCCCCCCCTCTGCCCTGAGAAAGCATTGTACATTAGTCTCAGATCGAGAATGGATTCAGATGCAAGAAAAATCCCTTTATGCTTTCAGGTAAATGAAATAGCGCATATTCAGCACCATTCATGTAATTAGTCTATTAATAAACCCGGGTTAAGGCAGGGCGAGATCAGTCTGAAAATTGATAGCCGCCACAGGGGTATTGCCCCTTAAGGATTCGCCTATCAGCACTCCAAAACGAAAGGCTTCCTCCATCTGTTCATTTGAATGGCCAAATCGGTTATAATATTTGCTGGTAAAGCCTGAACGTTCGGGGTTTTTACCGGCAATTTTCAAAAAAACCCCTATAGTCCGCCACGGTTCAGAGTTGGGGTGGGAAAAGGCAATCATATTGGAAAAATGCGCCCCGCACTGCTTCAGTTTTTTCTGTAACCCCCACCAGTGCGCCTTCCAGTATCCCCTGCAGGAAATAAGCGGCAGCACTTCACGGCCTCCCAGGACCTCTTTGCCGTCCCTGTCCAAAAATGACAGCACAGGTCCACTGGGATTATAGGACCATGTCGGTCCTGCCAGGATAATAAGATCATATTCCTGGCTGCACTTGGCCGATAGCTCCTGGATAGGGACACGCATGCGAAAAAAGGTGGACAACATCATGAGGTAGGTGCGAAAAATGGAGCCGACAGGAAAGCGCAAGTGCTGAACAGGTTTCAGTTTTTCAAAAAAAACCTCAATCCCCTGTTCCTTCAGTCCAGCTGCCAGCCGGTTAATCAAAACACCTGTCTGGCCGCTGAAGGAATAATAAATCAAAAGGACACGGTTATTATTTCCCGGCCTGTCAGTTAGCCTTTCTTTCCTTTCTGTCATTGCGGGTTTAATTTTTCCATATTTGTCCGCATCTAAAAATACGATGCGGACTGGTATTGCACCTATACCTGATGATTTAATAGGCTCTGCTGCCGTGTGGAAAACTTTTTATGATTACATCATATTTGAACAAAAAAAGCCCCTGAAATATTCTTTCAGGGGCTTAGGCATAACAAAGGCTTTAAAGATATTCAAGATATGAATCAGGAAATCATTTTTTCCTCTTTTACAGCAAGGGCAATCTTGTACAGGACGGTGAGAATGAAAAAACCGGTGGCCCAAACTCCCAGGGTAATCATGATCTCCTGGAAGGATGGATGGTACGCCGTGATCTCTTCAAGGGGAGTCGGGACAAAACCACCGATGACCAAACCTATGCCCTTGTCTATCCAGAGGGAGACAAAAAGCAGTATGCAGGCAATGGCCAGCGTATCCTCCCTTTTTCGCGTCGCGGGGACCAGCAGCATGATGATGGCAATAATGCCAAAAATTGTAGAAACGCGCATCCAGGGCACCAGTTGACCCTGCCCATGCAGGCCGAAGAAAAGATAATCCAGAGTATGCATATGACCTGGAATATTACTGTAGTATGCGGTGAAGAACTCCAGGAGGACAAAGAACACATTGATCAGGGCGGCGTAAGCGACAATAGTAACCAGTTTCTGGATAGCCTCCTGGCCGGCATCAAACTTTGTCACCCGCTTGATGATCAGACACAGCAGGATGAGAAGAGCGGGCCCGCCCGCAAAGGCCGATGCCAGAAAGCGGGGTGCCAGGATTGCCGTGAGCCAGAAATGGCGTCCAGGAAGACCGGCGTACAGAAAGGCTGTTACCGTATGAATACTCACTGCCCAGGGTATGGAAATGTATATGAAAGGCTTGATCCACTTGGGCGGTGCCACTTCTTTTTTCTCTGCATTAAGGACTACCCAGCCCACAAAAATATTGAGGAAGAGATAGACATTCAAGACAATCATGTCCCAGAACAGAATGGAATTGGGGGTCGGATGCAGAAGCACATTCAAGGCCCGCAACGGTTGCCCCAGGTCGGCCAGAATAAACAGCAGGCACATGGACACTGCCGCCACAGCCAGAAACTCACCCAGAATGGTGATCTTGCCGAAGGTTTTATAATTGTGCAGATAATACGGCAGGACAACCATCACGCCCGAGGCCGCAACACCGACCAGAAATGTAAACTGGGCAATATAAACCCCCCAGGATACATCCCGGCTCATACCGGTCAGACCCAAACCGTAGTTGTACTGCTGCACATAGCTTAAGGCGCCTGCAGCCATGAAGGCCAGCAGCACTGCAATCCATCCCCAGTATCTGTTACTTCCTGTAAGCGCTTTTTCTAACATGATGCCTCCGC
>WOR8_10002594_pt1 | contig 17792 bp, 12 predicted proteins | sample DeeMarSeWOR38_10_FD_19890 | JGI IMG/M metagenome (IMG submission 19890)
GTTTTTGCTACGATCCAACATAGCGATGCAATTTTTGGGACGTGGCAGTGTTGGGTACTCAACACTGTCGAAAACTACAGAAATTGGAGATAACGTTATTATTCATAGTCACTTATACCATTTAACCAGCTCAATTGCACCCATGTTGTCATACAACAATCTTCTATAGGTACGCCACCTACTGTGCCCGCACCGGCAAAATCTACCCGGTGCGTCAAGACATGAATTTCCTATACTTATCTCAACTATTCATTGGCCATAGCTTTATACATAGATCTATGACGAATTGTTAAAGATGCCCTTATCTTGAGATTATCCTTATCCCATTGTGTCTGTTACTTGAACGTTCCTCGCTATGTACCTCTCCCAAGGATTTTCGATTACTACGTAAGATCGCTGATATAATCGATGCTCACGGACAAACCTTGTTGAACCTGCATATGGGTACCCAAGGAGATGTTTTGCCTGACGGAAATATCCATATCGATACATTTTGGACCGATCTTTATGATGACGATGATGGCCGCTGGAACGACACAGATAATCCGGGAAATGCAGAAAGATAGAGCGAAGTTGTGAAACTATTTAGAAAAAAGATGTTGTTGGTAAATACTCAGGAGAGATTGTCAAAGCATAAGTTTGAAATAGATCTTAATATCTGACTGGATGCTATGAAAAGCATAGAAAAAGAAAATTTGGAACCAGCTCCCTATCTTTGGATTCATGAGGCTATTGTCTATCTTGGCCTCGATAGACTCGGTTTGAAGCGACCAGACTTGGCGATCCATAGACTTGTCAAGAAAGGAGCATTGCATCCCATTAAGATCTTGGGGCGTCTTGCCTTCCATATAAATGAATTAGATATTGTTGCTGCTAATGGAGACCATAAAAGAGAGAGGGGGCGTCCAAGAAAAATTGGTTGATCAACGTCTTCTTTGTATATTCTGCGTGACATAAAATAGTATTAATTCAATAATGAATTCCTTCACAAAAAGAAAACCATATATTCTGATCTACATCTACATCCCCGCTGGCATATAGCAGGATTTACTGAGTATCCGCAACACACATACCGGGTATCGATAAGTGATACCCGAAAGGCGGGCAGTAATCCTTAATTTTGTTATTACACGTGGCTCTTTATTAGTGACTAAAAGAGGGGGAGGGGAAACTCAGAAAAATAAATTTGTAAATACCTCCATTACATTTTCTGCGTGAATACTGCGTGACAATAAATACCATTAATTCGAGAATTAATTTTAGCACATAAAAAAACCCGCATAATATTAAGATATGCGGGCTTTTTATAATCGGGGAGACAAGATTTGAACTTGCGACCTCTGCGTCCCGAACGCAGCGCTCTGGCCAAACTGAGCTACTCCCCGGTTAAACCGGACCATGAATCTAACATATCTGTTGTTACGATGCAAGCTATAATAAATTTATTGGGTCGATATCTATTGCCACCTTGACGGCAGGGCGGATGGGGGGCTCTGCGCGCAGACGGGAAAACAGCCGCTGTATAGTTGTTGCTTCTGGAGCCTGGATGATTATTTGCATCCTGTGGAAGCGCTGAATTCGGCTTATCACGGCCGGCATCGGTCCGCGAACCGTCACTTCCAAATCTTCTCGCTCGATAATCCGGTCAATTTGTTGCCGCATTCGCTTGCAAGCTTCTTCGAGCTTTTCAAATTTCATGTCCCGAAGAACAACAACAGCCAACCGCCAGAAGGGCGGCAGGTTGCACGCCCTGCGATGCTTCAATTCCTCTCTGACGAAACCATTGAAGTTGCCGGATATGGCAAATCTTATCGCCGGCTGGTTGGCTAAAAATGTCTGAACGAAGACAATCCCCTTTTTATCAGAACGTCCCGCCCGTCCGGCCACCTGAGAGATTAGCTGGAATGTTCGTTCGTTAGCTCTAAAATCAGGCAAATACAGACAGGTATCGGCACTGATAATACCGACCAGCGTTACATTCGGAAAGTGCAGGCCCTTGGCAATCATCTGCGTGCCGGCTAATACGTCGATTTTGCCCTCGCCGAAATCCTGGAGGAGCTGGTAATAATCCTTGCTCGCCATTGAGTCGCTATCAATTCGCGAGATACGGGCGTGTGGGAATTTTTTGGCCAGTTCTTCTTCGAGTCGCTGTGAACCGAGGCCGATCATGGCGAATCTCTTGCCGCAAAGGGGGCATTTTTCAGGCACTAAAGTCTGTGCCAGGCAATAATGGCAGATTGCGTAGCCGTAATTCATGTGCTCGCCGGTGACTGTTCGCATTCGTTTGTAGCGAGGGGCCTTCGCTTTGTGAAAGGTCAGCGTGACATCGCAGTTGCGGCAGTGCAAGGTGTGTCTGCATGAGGGACAGAACACGAAATTGCTGTAACCGCGACGGTTCAGGAGCAAAATTGCCTGCTCTTTTTTCGCGAGGATTTCTTCCAAATGTCTGGCCAATGGCTCACTAATCAGGTTTATGCCGTTTTGTGTAATTTCTCCCTGCCTTAAGTCGATAAGTTTCATCTGCGGCATTGGCAGATCCATCACTCTTTTGGGCAGATTCAACAGGGTAAAATGTTTCTTGGTCTGACAATTCGAGAGCATTTCCAGCGAGGGGGTGGCACTGCCTAAGATACAATGTGCATCTGCCAGTTGTGCTCGCTTTATTGCTACATCTCTGCCGTTGTATCGCGGCGCAGTGTCCTGTTTATAGCTGGGCTCGTGCTCTTCATCGACGACGATAAGACCGAGCTTCGATACTGGGGCAAAGATCGCTGAGCGGGCACCAATAACCACTTCTGCCTCGCCCGATTTGATTTTTTGCCACTGCACGTTGCGCTGGGCAGCGGTCAGGCCGGAATGCATCACGGCGATTTTTTCGAACCTTTCGTTGAATCGCTGAACAGTCTGTGCCGTCAGAGCAATCTCGGGAAGCAGTACAATGACGCTTTTGTCTTTTTGCAGAACCTTCTGGATAGCCCTTATATAAAGCTCGGTTTTGCCGCTGTCGGTGACACCATGTAAAAGCGTGACGCCGAATTTTTCCGAATTGATTTGGGCTTTGATAGAATCAATCGCCTTTTTCTGGTCATCGTTCAGCAGGATGTGACCTTCCGATTTGGTAGATATCCCTTTCGGAATGGCCGGCAGAGATTTTAATATTGTCTTATTTGCGATTTTGAGCAGTTGTTTTTCAGCCAGTCTTTTCAACGGTTCCCTGCCGCAGCCGACCGCCTTAATAAGGTCGTTTAGCTCCATAGATGAATCTGAGTCGAAAGCATTTTGTTCTTGAAGGCAGGTTATAATTTGCTTTTGTTTTTTGCCCCTTAATTCTCCGATAGTTTTTTCTATCTCAGCGACACTAATTGTCAGAAAAACGTACTGCTCTGTTTTAACGCCGGCCCCTTTCTTGACTGCCGCTGGTACCATCGCCGCCAGAACCTGCCCGAGCGGACAGACATAATAGCCGCTGATCCATTGAGCAAGTTCCATAAGCTCTATATCTACTAAAGGCTCTTTGCCTATTACAGCCTTAACCGTTTTGAGCTTATGACCTTTATCATGTGCGGCGAAAGATTGTTCAAAAGGAATATCGGTTCCAACACAGAAACCTTTTTCCAGCTTGTCTTTCCTCCCAAATGGCGCTTCCACTCGTTGTCCAATCTGAATCGGCCAAATCTTATCCGGTACTCCATAGTCAAATTCCATATCAGCCGCCGATTCAAACGCTATGCGGACAATATGCCGGCAGTGCGTCTGTTCAGTTTCTTCTGCAAACAAATGTTTAGTCTTATGTCTACTCATTTGATTCTATACTAAAATCACCGGATATAATTTGATCACTACAATTCCGGTGATGTTTCAATTTTCAAAAGACACCAAATGCCATTACCGGCGCGCCGGGAAACGCGACGGAATAGTCTGAGTTTCCCAGGACGATACCATCCTGCTTGCAAAATAGCGTGTCCTGTAATTTTCCAAAAGCATTATAGATTTTTGCGACTGCCTGGTCTTTTTTAACGAGGTTGCCCGGCTGTGTTTGGAATCTGATAATTCCGCTGGCTGAGCTGACGGGCATTAATAAAGACTTCAGGATTTTTCCTTTTGCTACTTCAGGTATCTGGTATGTGAAATCTTCGGCCGGCTTTTCAGTCATTTTTAAATAAGCTAAAATCTTCAAAATTGATTTAACGCCGTACTCCACGTTCTTTTCATTCACGATATACGATTCTCCGAGCTCGATGGTCAGGGCGGGAATATCATGCTCCAGCAGACTATAAGAAAAAGAACCGGTGGCATCTTCGGTTTCCTGCAGAACAAGAAAACCTGACTCGCCGGCGACCTTCAGTGTCTGTTCATAGGCCTTTTTATGAGGGCTCCCCGGATTCGGATCTACAAGGGTATAAGGTATCGACTTCATCCAATCGTTGTGCAGGTCCAGCACTAAAGTGGGATTAGTCTGTTTAATAGAGGAGAATATTTTGTCCGCTATTCTCTGTGCAACAGAGCCGTTCTGATCGCCCGGGAAAGAACGATTGAGGTCTTCCTTGCTCAATGTAATATTTCTGCTGGCCGTCTCGAAGCCGATGGGATTCATCAGCGGGAAAGCATACAGCGAGCCATTCAGAAGCGGTTGTTTTCTTATGGCCTTGAACACTTCCTGGATGGTGACGATGCCGGTAACCTCATCGCCGTGGATGCAGCCGGTCAGCCAGACTACCGGGCCTGGGTTCACACTTTCAATCACCATAAAAGGCAGTCGCCGCCGTGATAAGTCTGAACCTGTCAATATTTTTAGAAACGAATATCTAACTTTCTGCAGTAGGTCTTTGTTTTTAGGTGTCTTCACTGTTTCTTCCCGCCCATATTCATGTCATATAAACCGGTTTTACGTTTCATTTCTGATTTCTCATTAATATATGTATCCTCACGTATATCCAGCCCAAGCTTTGCGATTAGACCTTTTAGATAGTCGAGGTGCGGACATGATGGTGCGTGGAAGTTGTCTTTTGTAATACAGGAGGACATTTGTACGACGATGCGGTCTTTTGTTATTCCTTCGGCCTTTTTGATCCTTCGTATTAGATTGCTTAGCTTACGATGTGTCGCCCGGCCGCAGCAGCCGCCGCAGGTCAGACTCAGCATGCGAAGCTTCTTGTCCTTGAGGTACGCGGCAAAACCGCCGGAGCGTTCGTGAAATGCCAGCTCACAGTTGTAGCCGGAACAGCGTTCTTTTACAATGTGACACTGAACGATTACAACGTAATCTTTGTCTTTCAAATCTGTCATATTACAACCTTCCAGTGACTTAAACTGATGTTAACGAAATTCTAATTTTTGGACTTTGAGGTTTTTGCTTTCTTTTTTTCCTTTTTTGCTTTTACCTTTTTGCTTTTGTTATCTTGCTTTTGGATAATTGGCAGGTTGAAGTAATCTGAGACTGTCTCGTTTATATAATCACCAATAGCCAGGGATGCTGTGGCAGCAGGTGAAGGAGCATTTAAGACGTGAATTGAATTGCCCTTTCTTTCTATTTTAAAATCGTCGATCGGTTCGCCATTTCGTTCAAGTGCTTGGGCCCGTACGCCTGCCTTACATGGTTTAATGTCATCGTCCTGTAGTGAGGGGATGAGTCTCTTTAATTGTTTAAGGAACAGTTTTCTGGAAAATGTCCTGGCATATTCGCTCAATCCATATCTCCAGTATTTGAAGAACATTTTCCAGAGCCCCGAATAAGACAGAGAATCCCATGAATCGGCCAGGCTAAAATCAGTTTTACCGTAACCTTCTCTCTTGAATGAAAAGACTGCGTTTGGCCCACACTCGACATTGCCTTCAACCGTTCGTGTAAAATGTACTCCGAGGAAGGGCAAAGCCGGATCCGGGACGGGATAGATCAGGGCTTTAACTTTTTCCTGAGCTTTTTCAGTTAACTCATAGTAGTCCCCGCGGAAGGGCACGATTCTTATCATCGGATCGACACTGTCCATCCTTGCTATCCTGTCACATTGAAGGCCAGCACAGTTAATTATGTACTTCGCAGAGAAGGATTCTTGGTTAGTTACAACTTTTGTAAAGAAATCATGCTTTTCGAGCGCTATGACCCTGTGTGAAGTCAGAACCTTATTGCCGTTGCCATTTTTCTCTGTAAGCCTAGCGAGCTTCTCTGCAACTTTGGTAAAATCAATAATACCCGTGCAGGGCACATGGATTCCGGCAATGCCCTCGCAGAAAGGCTCGATTTCTTTTATTTGTTCCGGCCCGATTTTTTTAATGCCTTCTATTTCATTTTCCAGGCCATTCTGGAGAATTCTTTCGAGATTGGCTAATTCTTTATGCTGTGTTGCAACGATAATTTTCCCACAAATTTTATGAGGAATTTTGTGCTTTTTTGCAAAGGCTATAAGTTCTTTGCGCCCTTTGGCGCAAGTTACGGCCTTATTTGAGCCTGGCTCGTAGTATAGTCCTGAGTGAATAACGCCGGAATTATGGCCGGTCTGATGTGTTGCTAATTTATCCTCTTTTTCCAGCACGGCAACGCTGGTTTCAGGATGGTTCAGCGTAATTTTATAGGCTGACGCCAAACCGACAATCCCGCCTCCTATGATGATAATATCAAAATCTGATCTTGCGTTCATTACATAAAGTTCCGAATTTCAAAATCGTACAGTTGGCTTATACAATAACCGAAGCCTTCGTTAGCGTCAATTGAGAACCATTCAACGATTGGACTGATGTAGTGCGTGGAATTCAGAAAAATGCAAGTTTAGAAAATTGTGGCAGATATTATCATATATCCGGCACGATTTCGGGGTAAACCTGACCGGATGAGTTAATTTTGAATACGTAGATCAGCCCTTCTCTGAGTTTCCAATAGACGGCATTACCATAGATTGCGTCGATATCGTATTCGGCAAGCCTCTCAGTGTCGTTTGCCAATTCCCAGATTTCAGACCAGAACATTTGCCTGTGCTCTATTGGCAATGTCTCAAGCAGATCTTTGTATCTTTGAGGTTCGGTGCTCGGTTCTTCGATTTCGAAACCATCTGCCGGCGTCATTTTCTCGCCATAAACCCTTCTCCACAGGTACAGTGCTCTTGTCCTGCCGTCCATGACCATTTTAGGGCCGAATTTCACAATCAGGGCATCGAAATGAATTATATCGCCGGATATTGTATATTCTTTTTCAAGAATCTTTTTGAGTTTATTGTCTCTGGCCGTCTCGACAAAACGTATTGTTGTGAAGAGCTCCCCATCCTTCATTTCCTGGGCGATTACTTTTGCGTAACCGATCTGATCCTCACGGCTCAGGTTGGTAAGAGCCTGTTTTAGTTCCTTATTCTCGGCTAAAAGTTCCTGAATAGTAGCAACCACCTTATACGGCGTTCGACCCAGATAAGCCATCCCGGCAAGCACCGCTACGATAATAATCAGCGGCAAAATCTTCAGTTTTGTACGCTTTTCTGCCATTTATCACCTTTTAACAGCAAATATCCCTCATCAACCTTAAAATCTCCCCTCCTACTCTATCATCGGCTCTGTTGCCCGATTATCTAAACTTTTCTCTATTCAGTTTTAGCTGTTTATGTTCCGTATTTTAATGATTTAAGGTATCAATGCTGTAAGGGGTATAAGTATATATCTTTAAGGAGGTTACATTGATTCGTTAGAATCCAAATCAGAGAAATTGATCTACAATTATTGTGCTGTTTCTATCGGAGAAATACTCAGCCAGTTTGACGTGAGTAGATGGAGGTCTGCCATGTTAATGAGTCCGTTGCGGTCGAAATCAAATTTTATGTCATATTCCGGTAACAATTCGGATACCAACCAGCATTGTGATAGGATAGCATAATCTTTGAGATTGACGAGATTGTCCTGATTAGCGTCGCCTTCCAATAGAGTGCCCATGTCTATTGATGAACGTGGGGCGGAAATGACCACGTTCCTCTTTACATTCACCAAAGTTGTTTCCCCATGCAGGGTAATATCATAGTTTCCTGGTGCGATGCCCTTAGCTTCACAGGTAGCAATGTTTGTTGCAGCAGACTTTTCAGCAGTTAATATGAACTCATAGCTCGGTATATCATTTAATACATCAGCTCCAGGCGTAAAGAATCTGATGCTAAGTGGAACTGCCCACCCGACATCGGGTCGGTATTCGCCTTGGAGAACCACAGAGATAGATACTGTAGTTTCTATCGGACCTATGCTTACTATTGCATGGGGAATGTGAGAAGAAGGTATATTTGTGGCGGCTTGAATTGCTGATCGCTCGGCCGAAGTTAGATCGGGATTAAAGTAACTGCCTAAATCAATAGCAGTAGCCTGCATCAGAATGTTGCCGGCAATAAAACCCACTTCTAAACGAGCGTACTCCTGTCCCACATAGGAAGAATCAAGGCAAAGTATGACATAACATGGTGCCTGAGGTAAATCACTAACGGCTGATAGCAGCCTGCTTCTGGAATCTGCGGGGCGTGAGCCGCCTCTACCGGCGCTGCTGGAATCTATCTGTTCGAGCCGATGCTCCCTCGTAGTGTGGCTTGTGTCAGGATTTCTATTGTGATAGCGAAAGACACCGTTTTCGTTCGCCAAATAAATGCTTCGTGTCAAATAATAGTTGGCCCAGGCAGAAGGTACTGTTAGCCCTGCCTTGCCGCTTGCTGTGTGGTCGGAGCACCCATAGCCCGCCCACAGAATCTGGGAAATCTGCTGGGAAGTCAAATTCGTTTGAGAAAAATTGTTAGAGTAATTCAGGTTGGCTAACACTTCTTCTATGCTGTTGTCGCCCGCGGTGCAGGGATCCGGCAGCCACCCGGGCTCACCTTCCGGCACAGAAGACTGCACTGCCAAATTAGTTGTCAGTTCTCTTCCCGACTGAATCCCGAAAATCAGCCTAGCCTTCGGATACCCGATTCCTTTTGGACAGCTTGCTACCGCCGGTTCGGTGCTGTTACATAAAGATACGGATGACAGCAATGCTGGCATGAATGAAACACCGGTGTCGAAATCAAGCTGACTTTCATAAATAACCGCAAAAGCCCCATCATCTCTGACAACATTCGAATACCAGCTCAGTGAATGCCCGTGTGGATCGTATAAATAGGTCGCCGTTGATGTGGCAAGATATATATCCCTGTGAGTACCCGTGAATGGCACCTTTCCTGCTGCCCACAAAATGTTGCTTATCTGCTGGGCATTAGCAGTACCGCGAAGAGAATGCTGTGAGTACCTGCTGTTCATGCATACTTCCACGGAATTTTCTGTAACTATGGGTGACGGTAGCTGACCGACGTTTATGTTCTGGGCATGACAAAACATCGGGCACAAAAACAAAGCCAGAATTATTGACATTGTTCTTCTCATCCGGTCAACCTCATAATTTGTATCTGCAAATATTATGATACAAAATCTGTTTCATTTTTTATAAAGAAAAACTTGTAGATCGGTAAAAAATAAGCAAAAAATAAATGCTTTTCAAGTCTACAATAAAAAAGCCGAAGGTGTGGGAATTTTCACTTACCTTCGGCCATAAATAACCTTTGTTTTTCATGTTATTTTGTTGCAGTAACTACTCGGTCATATAGGGGTAGCGGAAGTCTCTTGGCGGTAGGAATGTTTCCTTGATAGCACGAGGAGAGACCCATCGCTCCAGGTTGAGCCAACTGCCGGCTTTATCGTTTGTTCCGGATGCACGTGTGCCACCAAACGGCTGCTGGGCCACGACCGCGCCGGTAGGCTTGTCATTAACATAGAAGTTGCCTGCTGCATGACGCAGCGTGTCCATTGCCTTAACAATAGCTTTGCGGTCAAGGGCAAATATCGCTCCGGTCAAAGCGTACGGCGACGTTTGATCACACAAATCCAGTGTCTGTTCGTATTCGGCCTCAGAATACACATAAATCGTCAGGACCGGCCCGAATATTTCTTCGACCATGAGTTTCGATTTCGGGTTATTGCTGACCACGACCGTTGGTTCGATAAAGTATCCGACTGAATCATCGCATCCGCCGCCGGCGATAATTTCCATATCGGGAGAATTCTTGGCGTATTCGATGTATTCACTGATTGTATTGAAGGAATTTTTATCAATAACCGCGCCCATGAAGGTCTTAAAGTCGCAAATATCGCCCATCTTTATTTGACCGATAGTGCTTAACAGCCGGTCTTTGACCTCGGGCCATCTCGAATCCGGGATATACGCTCGTGAAGCCGCCGAGCACTTCTGTCCCTGGTATTCGAACGCCCCGCGTACCAAAGCCGTCACGAGCGCCTCGGTATCGGCGCTGGTGTGAGCAAAGATGAAATCTTTTCCACCAGTTTCACCGACGATTCGGGGATATGAGACATATTTTCGAATGTCTTTGCCGACGGCCAGCCAGATTGTTGAAAAGACATATGTGCTCCCTGTAAAGTGAATGCCACCGAGTCTGACATCGTCAAGTGCTGCTGGGGCAACCGCCGGGCCAGGGCCGGGTACCATATTTATCACGCCGGGAGGCATACCGGCTTCTTCCAAAACTTTCAAAATAAAATATGCCGGTAAAACCGCGGCCGACGCAGGCTTCCAAACGACCGTGTTGCCCATTAAAGCCGGAGCAGTCGGAAGATTGCCGGCGATTGAAGTAAAATTGAACGGCGTTATTGCTAAAACATAGCCGTCCAGAGGCCGATGCTCCATATAGTTCAATATGCCGGGCGTGGATATCGGCTGGTCTCCGTAAACTTCCTCCATAAAGTGCGGATTGAACCGCCAGAAGTCAATCAGCTCGCATGCGGAGTCAATTTCTGCCTGGTGTGGTGTCTTGCTCATATTGAGCATCGTTGCTGCATTGAGCGTCTGGCGATATTTGCCGGCCAAAAGCTCTGCTGCCTTAAGCAATACTACAGCTCTGGATTCCCAGGGCATCTGACCCCATTGTTTCTTGGCCCTTTCAGCAGCGTCGATGGCCTTGATAGCATATTCACCATCGGCCTGATGGTACTTCCCTAAAAGATGCTGGTGATTGTGAGGACAGCGGATATCTGCAAGATTGCCGTTGCGCACTTCTTCGCCACCGATTATCATCGGGACTTCGATTTGTCCGTTCAGCATTTCCTTGAGCTTGGAGGACAACTCAGCGCGTTCCGGACTGCCCGGTGCGTATTGCAAACAGGGTTCGTTGACTGGTTGGGGGATTCGAAAAATACCATTGAACATTTACGTCTCCTTAAATTGTTTCTACGAGTTCTTTCCGCAGCATTTTTTGTATTTTTTTCCACTGCTGCATGGACAGGGATCGTTTCGGCCGACTTTAGGTTGTTCGAGCTTGATTTGTTTAACCTTTACTTCGCCCTGCGGCGCCTGGGCGGCGGCCCGCTGACGTTCGGCCATGGCAAACTGGCCAACCTCGTCGTGGCTTGTCTGGCTTACATTCCAGACGTTTCTGGCCCTTGCGCCGGCTTCGAGGTGCACCTTGAAGATAATATCTGTGACACGGTCCTGAATGGTTTCGAGCATCTCCTCGAACATTCGCGAACCTTCACGCTTATATTCGGTCTTGGGATCTTTCTCAGCCCATGATCGCATCCAAATGCTGCTTTTCAGATGGTCCATTGAGTAGAGATGGTCTTTCCATGTGCTATCGTAAACCTGGATAAGAACGTATTTCTCAAGGTCGCTAAGCTCAGAGCGCATAAATTGCGTTGCTATTTCCGATAAGCGATTTTTGAGTTCCGGGCCATCACTGGGCAGGTCCTCTTCGGTTAGAGATAATTCGAATCTTTCGTTGGCCCAGCTAACTAAATCAGGTCTATTCAAGCCGGCAATTTTGTCAGAGAGTTCTCGCTCAAGTTCGCCGTCGTTGAAGCTTTGGCTAAGCTCAAGCAATTGTTTGTGCAATGAACGAGGCTTGGTGTTCTGTATTTGCTCTGCCGACAGACCGGCTTTATATTTTTTATTGGCCCACTCGGCAAGTGATTCGAATGCGTAAACATTCGCTCCCTGTGGGCCATAAACCATATTCATAGCGAATTCGACAGGATACTCAATTTCCCGTTGTTTGTATTTAACAATGGTGATTTCACTGATTTTCTGATGGATTTGCTTGGCATTAAGATCGGTTAGTTCGCTTATTTGAAGTTTGATATCAAATTTAGCTCGCGCCCATTCAGCGAATCGGTGGAGTGAAAAATCCTGCTTCAGAAATTCGATGAGTGGCGAGCAGTCTTTTTTCTCGACTTGTTCACCGGCTGCAGCGATCAACTGTTCCTCAATCTCCTCCGGCGACTGGTGCTTGACTTTGCCGGGGCTAAGATTAACCTGGAAGGCACTCATGGCCCATTTGCACAGACCAGCAATATCCCAGTTTTGTGTGTCACTGTAGTCCTCTAAGTACTCCCCCATGGAAAGCGATATATTATTGGCGGCGTCATCCCTGGCCTTTTGTTTTATTGTTCTTTCAATTTCCTCCACGCTGGTGTCGATGATTTCCGAGTGCTTCAGGTCAACGCCGAAATTGGTTCTTGCCCATTCGATAATGCAATTGACTGGATAGTCGTCACGGAGTATAGTGCTACAGCTTTTTTCAATCGCCGATTCGATCATCTCTGATATGACGTCTTTGAGTTTTAAACCGGCTAAAATCTGACGACGGCGCGAATAAAAGATTTTTCGCTGATAATCCATTACCTCGTCGTATTCGAGGAGGCTCTTACGTACATCGAAGTTTTTCTCTTCGACTTTTTTCTGTGCTTTAGCGATGCCTTTGCTAATCCGCTTGTGGTATATCGGCTGTCCCTCTTCCCAGCCGATCCAGGAAAGCGCTTTTACGGTCCACTCCGGAGCAAAGATGCTCATCAGGTCATCGTCGAAGCTCAGGAAAAACTGGCTGGAGCCGGCGTCGCCTTGTCTGCCCGAGCGGCCTCGAAGCTGGTTGTCGATTCGTCTTGCCTCGTGTCGTTCGGTACCGATTATATGCAGTCCGCCTATGTCCGCGACGCCGGGACCGAGTTTGATATCTGTGCCTCGGCCCGCCATATTCGTGGCGATGGTAACATTACCTCGCATTCGGCCGTCTCTGCCTTTATGTTGCTGACCGGCTTTGGCGACGATGACAGCCTCTCTTGCGTGTTGTTTAGCGTTGAGGACCTCATGGTCGAGGCCATGTCTTTTTTGGAGGGCTTCTGAAAGTGCCTCGCTCTTTTCTATACTGATAGTTCCTATAAGAAGCGGTCTGCCGGCCATGCTGACTTCGTTAATTTCTTCCACTATCGCGTTAAACTTTTCCCGCATCGATTTATATATTACATCCTCCCGGTCGTCCCTGATACAGGGCTCATTGGTCGGTATTACAATAACTTCGAGCTTGTAGATATTCATGAATTCTTCGCTCTCGGTGGCGGCGGTACCTGTCATTCCCGCAATCTGGTCATAGAGCTTGAAGAAGTTCTGTAGCGTGATAGTAGCGAGTGTCTGGCTTTCTTCTTTTACCTTGACGGCTTCTTTTGCTTCGACCGCCTGGTGTAGACCGTCGGACCATTGCCGGCCATGCATCAATCGCCCGGTAAATTCGTCGACGATAATGACTTTGCCGTCCATGACAACGTAGTCTTTTTCCCGCTCGAAGGTGACGTGTGCCCGTAGGCTTTGTGAAATTAAGTGCGGCCAATCCATGTTTGAGCCGGTGTAAAATGAACCTAATCCAGCAATATCTTGAGCGGCCTTTTCTCCTGCATCTGTAAGATGGACTGATTTTTTGTCATATTCTACTTCATAGTATTGCGTTGTATTTTCAAGCTCTGCCTGGGCGCTGTCGATTTCAACCTGGTTTTTCTCTATTGCTTTTTCGGCCTTTTCTATTCTCTTATCATCTTTGTCTCTTTTTGCTTCGGCTAGCTCTCCTTGTGCGTTGGCGATACTGCGTGCGGCTGAGTCGATTCGCTTTTTAATACGGTCATAACTGCTTTGAAGGCTAATGAGCTTTCTTGCTACCTGGTCGGCCTTGCTGTATCTGGTGACATCATCGAAGGCCGGGCCGGATATGATTAGGGGAGTTCTGGCTTCGTCGATCAGGATCGAATCGACTTCGTCAATTATGGCATACTGCAGTGGGCCCTGTACCATCTGTTCGATGGAAGTTTTCATATTGTCGCGGAGATAATCAAAGCCGAACTCGTTGTTTGTGCCGTAGGTAATATCACATGAATATTGGGCTTTTCTTTCGTCACCGGCACTGTCCATATCAGCCTGGATTGCTCCAACTGTCAGCCCAAGAGACTCATATACCGGCCCCATCCACTCGGCGTCTCGCTTGGCAAGGTAATCATTAACCGTTACGATATGCACTTTTCTTTCGGTTAAATGCACGAGGTAAGCGGCAAGTGTTGCTACTAATGTTTTGCCTTCGCCGGTAGCCATCTCGGCGATCTTGCCCTCGTAGAGAACATTGCCGCCGATGAGCTGAACGTCGAAATGCCGCATATCGACATTACGTCTTGCCGTTTCACGGACGACAGCAAAGGCCTCGGGTAGAATATCCTCCGGTTTTGTTCCGGCTTTTAAAGCAGCTTTGAATTCGGCAGTCTTTGCTTTCAGTGCTTCATCGTCGAGTTTTTTAATTTGCTCTTCGAACTCGCTTGCCTGCTCGGCGATGATCGAGTAGGCCTTGATTAGCCGCTCATTGCGGGAGCCAAAAACTTTTACAAGTGATTTGCTTACTTTATCTAATACCATGACATCTTTCTGTCATTCCTGTTTTTGAGAATAACAATAAAAGTGCGGTCATTTAACTCGGGTAACGTATTCACCAGTACGGGTATCGACGCGGATGAGCTCGCCTGTTTTAATAAAAGGCGGCACCTGTACTACCAGTCCTGTTTCAAGTGTTGCCGGCTTGTTTTGATTCGTTGCTGTGGCGCCCTTTATTTCCGGCGGTGTATCGGTTATTTCCAGATCCACCGTATTGGGCAGAGTTACAATAACCGGTTTGCCGTTGTACATGCTAACCTGTAGCTGGCTGTTCGGTTTCAGATATTTCGGTCCGTCGCCGAAAGCATCATCATCGAGGGTAATCTGGTCGTAGTTTGTCGTATCCATCAGGATGTGCTCGCTGCCGGAGGAATACAGGTATTCGTATGTCCGTTTATCCAAATATGCCTCTTCAACATTTTCTTCTGCTCGCAGACGAATATTTTGAATTGAGCCGTCGGCCAGGCTTTTTAGTTTTGTCTGATAAACCGCTCCGCCCTTGCCCAATTTGACGTGTTGATAATCCACAATTGCGTACAATTTGCCGTCAATAGTGACGGTTTGACCTTTTCGCATCTCGGATGCTCTCATATACTACTCCGATTAAAACTCATCATTAATAATTCAATCTCTTTCGTTAGAAAACTATCAGGCGGGCAGTATGACAGAATTGCACTGGGATGTCAAGAAAGTAAAACCGCTCTAAAATAGTAGACAATCTTATTTGAAACGATTAATTCTCAGCTTCAATCGGTTGATTTCTGAGGATTATGATTTTCTGCCATATCTTACGGGACAAACCGGTTGTCAGGTTTTCAAGGTCATTGACTGCCGACGTGGCCACTGGATCATGGAAATCCTGAACGAATAGGAAACCCAATTTGCCAATCAGAGCCAGCATTTCCGAGCAATAATCGAGATAACGTCCCAAGCCAAAGGCATCAATATTTTCACTGGGAGAATGGGGTGTTAAGGTGTGAATCTTGGATAAGCGATCCGGGTCCTTTGTCAGTTGATGGGCGTCAACCACGTGAGCAATACTTCGCAGACGGTTCGTAGCCTCTATCACTCGCTGGCGTTTGCGACGGTTTTCATATGTGATCAAAGTGATGATACCCGCGCCGATTAGGACTAACTCACTCACAGCTGCTTCGGTCATCTGGATGAAATCTGGCAACGTGATCCTCTCTGTATCCAACTTGAGCTGGAGCAGAGAGGTCCCCAACAATCCCGTGACCAAGATAATGAGTCCTGCCACACCTGCACGCAGCCAATGGTTAGGATGTGCGATCCAACGCACGGTTTCGTCGGTCTCCAGAGAAACCTTATGCAAACGCTGGCATACTCTGGCCAATCCTGCCCCGGGAAATCGGTCGTTAATTCGCTCATACAGACGCGATATTGTTTTCTGTATTTCGTCAGCTACTAATTTATCCGCCTGCATGGTCGATTCCTTTTGGTCAAGGTCATATTATGTAATTATAGCATGACCTTCTTCTTTACCTTCTGTCTTGATGGTGAATATTATATCTTGTACCTGATTGGAGCAGTGTGAATATTTTAGCTTTTCTTTCTCTTTTTCTTATTTGTTTGTTTTTTTCTGGTCCTGCTTTTGGTTCTTTGTTTTGATTCTTTTGAAATAATGTCTACCGGGGTGACGTCGAGCTGGCGGGCCGAAATGTTTATCGATACTATTCGTACTTTCATGGCCTGTCCCAGACGTATACTGCATCCTGAACGCTCGCCTACGATGCATTGGGTTTTTTCGTTGTATTTCCACTGGTCTTGCCCTAAAGCGGCCATCCGGATAAGTCCTTCGATACCGAATTTCATACATTGTACGAATACGCCGAAGCCCGTCAGGCCGGAAACGACACAATCGAGCTGTTCGCCGATTTTTTTGCTGAGCATTTGTAATGTTAATACTGTTGTCAGCTCCCTCTCGGCATCCTCCGACCGCTGCTCAGTGAAGGTGATATGTTTGCCAGTCTCAACTAAATTTTGCTCTTGTTCCTTGGGAGCAGGCTTATTTTGCAGGTAACATTCCAAAGTGCGATGAACCATCAGGTCTGCATACCGGCGAATCGGGCTGGTAAAATGGCAATAGTGTGTCGAAGCCAATGCGAAATGACCGATATGCAGCGGGGCATACTGGGCCTTTTCGAAGCTTCTCAGCACAGCCAGGTTTACGGCAAAAGAACAATCGGCGTTTTTTACGGCGGCCAATAAATCCTGAATAACTTTGCGGTTTGGATTCTTTGGAAGGGTATAACCGAATGCCCTGACGAGTCGGGTGAGATTTTTCATGCTCATGGGATCCGGCTCCGGATGAATCCGCCGCATGAAAGCTACGTTCAGCTTATCCAGAAGCGAGGCGACAGCATCATTTGCCTCGACCATGAACATCTCAATTATCGTGTGTGGATAGCTGTCATCTGTGGGGTGGGCATCCACGACTTGGCCGGCTTTGTCAAAGACCAGTTCGGTCTCGGGCAAATCCAGGTGTATCATTCCGTTTTTCCTTCGTCGCTGCTCGATTGCCCGGCTGAGTGCTTCCATATCTTTTAGAAGCTCAATTACCTCGGGTTTGGCGTCTTTTGTGTGTCCTTTTAAAATCCTGTCGGCTTGCTGGTAGGTCAAACGCTGCTTAGAGCATATAATCGAGTTGGCGAAATTGCGGGACAAAATATTGCCGTGCCGGTCGTAAGTTATATATGCACTTTTAGCGAAACGTTTCTGATCGGGCTGGAGGCTGCAAATGCCGTTGCTAAGAATCTCCGGCAGCATGGGAATTGTTTTGCCCGGTAGATAGACGCTGTTTCCACGAGCCTTTGCTTCGGTATCCAGCGGCGAATCCTGCGTTACGAAGGCACTGACATCGGCGATGTGAACGCCCAGTACGCGGTTGCCGTGAGAGTCTTTCTCTATGCTTATCGCATCGTCGAAATCTTTAGCATCGGGTGGATCGATTGTGATGATGACTTTATCTGTGATGTCCTGTCGAGTGTCTTGTTTTTCAGGATTGAAGTGGGCGGCGGCCCGGCGCGCCTGTTCGGTACATTCG
>WOR8_10002680_pt1 | contig 17792 bp, 15 predicted proteins | sample DeeMarSeWOR38_10_FD_19890 | JGI IMG/M metagenome (IMG submission 19890)
TCGCGGCCGATTCGGCGCCTTGACAATCGCGCCGCGCAGAAGCACTTGAAGGAGTCATGGTTGCTGAGGCGGTGTTCGAGGGCCCGATCCCTGAAGAGGGTGTGGCCAGTGTTCTCGGCGGTCTCGAAGAGATCGGGACCACCGGCGTGCTCGCCTTTCAGAGCCCGTCGGGATCAGGGACGATACAGTTGCTGCACGGTCAGATTGCCGACAACGGCGCGAGTGAAGACCACGAGCGCGCACTGCAGACACTCCTGTCGCTGCGTGACGGACAGTTCGCCGTCTATCCAAAGCTGCCTCACCTTCCGGTTTCTCGCGGGACCGACACCACGCGCCGCGGCTCTCTCGCCCGGTCGCCTCTTGCTCGAGCATCGCGGTCGACTTGCAATCGGGTACTACGACAAGGGAGAGCTCAGCGACGTCAGCATCGACGGCGGCTCACCTGCCGACTTCGTGGCCGCCCTCGAATGGACCGAGGGCACCTTTCGCGTCGACGCGGTTCCGCCGCCCCGCGATACCTTGCCCCCCTCACTGCGAAACGCGAGCTCCGAGTTGCCGCCGAAGAACCCGACCCAGCTCCCGCTCCTCGAAGCCTACGAAGCGGGGCTCGCCGATCTTCGGCGCGAAGACCACACACCCGTATCCGGCCTTCGTCCTCGCATGGAAGACGAGGACGACGACGCGACGATCCGCATCATTCGACGGCCCGGCGAAGACGAGACGGACCGGCGCCGCGAGGTCTGGAGCGGCCTCGACTATTCCCCCTCGTTTGCGACGGAATCTGCTACAACTACTCCCGTGAAGTCGAAGGACGACGGTAGGCCGATGGGATTTTGGCGCACCCTTGGATGGGTTGGCGCCGTGTTTTTGGTGGTTGCTGGCTGCCTTTGGCTTCTCGCGTCGCTCCCGCCACTGGAGTCACCTCGGCTTCGTGGGCCTGCGCTTCCGACCGAGACGCTGGCTTTCGAGCCTGATAGCCCTGGTGCTTCTCGCGTCGCCGATTGCGGCGGGCGCGCAGGATTCCGATCCGAGAGGCGAGCCCTATCGACCGGGCGACGTCGTGAATCCGCCCCTGTCCGTCTCGGGCGACGAGCCTGAAGAGGACGCGCCGTTCGTCGATCGGTACGGCGCCGCCAGCGACACGACCGGCGTCGATGCGGTCACGAGCCAGGTTCGCTACGTACTCGAGGGCGTCGTCGTGAGCGGCAACAAGCGCACCAAGGCTCGACTCATCCGCAAGTTCGTTCCACTCAAGCCGGGCGATTTCCTCGATCCCGAGTCCCCGGAGCTCCTGGCAACCGAGTGGCGGCTGATGGGAACCGGTTGGTTCGACCGGGTGGACATCCACCTCGAGCGTGGCGCCGAGCGCGGATACGTCGTGATGGTGGTCGAGGTGAAGGAGCGAAACACGGTCGTCATCGAACAGCTCGTCGCCGGGCTTGCAGAAGGCGTGAAGCGAACGACGGACAGCGGGCGCAAGTTGTTCCCGTGGCTCGGGTTCACGGTCACCGAGACCAATCTGGCCGGTCTCGGGATTCGGCTTTCTGGAACCGCGCTCGTGAGCGAGTTTCAACAGGGCGGCCGGGTCGACCTCACCTACCCCAAGCTGATCAAGGACGAGTACGATCTTCGCTTCGCTTCGTACTTCCTGAACGGCCGCGAATTCTATGGCAATCAACCCTTGGTGAGCGTTCCGTGTGGAGAGCCGAGCTGCCCCGGGACCTCGGTCGTCACGAACGCGGTGGTCCGATATCGGCGCGGTGGATTCATGCTCGGTACGGGGAAGGACTTCACGACCAAGCTCCGATACCAACTCGACTGGATCGGCGACATCGTCAACGTGCTCGGGCGGCCGGAGGCGGCCAGTGAGATGCGAGGGAACGACATCGTTCCGATCAACTTCGCGATTCAAGACGGCGGGAGCTTCGTGTCGACGATTCGCTTCGCGCTGATCTTCGACAAGCGGGATGATCCGGGAATCACGAAGGAAGGCGTGTTCTTTCGAGGGGACGTGTTCGTGGGAACCCGCTTCCTCGGAAGCGACTACGACTATCTCAAAATCGAGGCCTGGGTTCGTCGGTGGTGGCAGCTGCCCTGGAAGCACACGATTCGGCTCGGCGCGTACGGCGGCGCGGCCTTCGGGAATACGCCCTTCTTCTACCTCTTCCACATCTCGGACCTCACGGATCTCATTCCGTCTCGATTCCTGGAGATGCAGCTCGACGCGCGCCCGCCCCCCAACCTCCTCGGCACGTCGGTCGAGAACAACTACCTCGGGCAGCTCGCTTGGCGGCTCGACGTCGGATACAACATCCCAGTCTACCAGCGGACCCGCGAGCGGGGGCTACGCGAGATCAACCTCTACACGCTCGTCGGCCTGCTCTCGTTGGCCAACCTCCGTGACCCACGCGCAGGTGTGCTCGGCTACAGCGGTTTCTCGCGCTACCCGCTCGACTTGACCTTCGACGTCGGATTCCGCTTCGACACGCGCGTGGGCGTTTTCCAGGTCGGGTTTTCGACGCTGCTGGGGTTCATACGGCTGTGAGACCTTGGTTGGCAGTGCTGGTCCTGCTCGCAAGCGTGGTCGCATCCGCGCAATCGAGCCGACCCGTGCGTGACATGCGTTTCGCCTGGGATCGCGGCGCTCCGAAGGTGTCGTTCTCCGCCAAGGACCTCGCCGACGAACGCGTCCGCCAGGAGCTTTCTGGAGGTCTCCGAAAGCGTCTCGTCGTGCACGTGAGTGCGCATGTCGATGGGTCGAACCAACGACTGGCGCGACGGACCTTCAGTTGTGACGTGACGCGTGACCTCTGGGAGGACGGCTACCTGGTTCGCATTGGGACCAAGAGTATGCGCTTCAAGAGCCTCGAGCAGGTGCTCGATCATTGCCTCGTCGTCGAGGGTCTCTTCGTCGGCGAGCCCAAGCAGTACGCAAACCACGCGGGCAAAGAGATTTACTTCGCCGTGCGGGCGGAGTTCAATCCGATCTCGAAGCAGCAATGTCGCGAGTTGATTCGGCCGACGGCGGGTAGCGATGCGGTCGGCCCGATCACGGTGAGCATCGTTCGTCGGCGCATCTGCCAGGCCGAACGCGACGTCGAATTCCGAAGCGAGGTCGTGAAGGTGCCGCAATGAGCAGGTTCGAACGAAAGATTTTGTTCGCGATCGGCCTTTCGGTCTTCCTTGCGCTCGGTGGGGCGATATTCCTCGCGCGGGGCGCCCTGCGTGAAGTCTATAGCGTGGGAGTCAACGAGCGGTTCGGCGCCGAGCTCGTGCACGGCGTGGAGGCGCGGCGCGGTCAGCTCATGGCCTTACGCGCGAGCACGGAGCAAGCTGCAGACGCCGTTCAGTGGGCCGTCGAAGCCGAGTTGGCCCGCAAGCGCGGCACGAGGCGGCTCGCACCCCTGCTCGAAGAGCTCTTGCAACGATACCCCTTCGTTCGCGGGATTCGTGTTGCTTCGCCTGACGAGAGCGTCGTTGCGAGCGTCTCGCGTCCGGTCGATCCGGCTCAGGAGCCGATGCGAGTCACGACGCGCGACCGCATGGCATCCTCCCCCGATCACACGCTGCACATCGCCGTGGAAGTGGCTGTGCCGGAGGCCTATTTCGAGCGTCTCCAAGAGGCCGGCGAGGCGGCCGACGTATACTCTCGTTTGCAGCGCCGCAGCGCCTCCGTATCCGACGTCTACGTCTGGGTGTTCGGCGTCTTGGTATTCGTCGTCATCGTCGTCGCGTTTCTGATTGGTGCGATCCTATCGCGACGCGTCACCAAACGCGTTGCCGCACTCGCAGAGGCATCGCGCAAAGTCGGCGCGGGCGACTTGAACATCTCGCTCCCGACGAGCGCGACCGACGAGATCAGCGATCTCACCCAGGCCTTCAACGACATGGTCCGGGACTTGCGTGATTCCCGCACTCGCATCGAGTATCTTCAGCGGATTAGCGCTTGGCAGGATTTCGCCCGCCGCCTCGCGCACGAAATCAAGAACCCACTGACCCCGATTCAGCTCGCCGCCCAGGAAATCGACGAAACCTACAGCGGCGACGACGAAACCTACCGGCAGAAGCTCCAGAGCGCGCGCGCGATCATCGAGGAAGAGGTGGCCACGCTTCGCCGGCTGGTGGGCGAATTCAGCGCGTTTGCCAAGCTTCCCGAGGCGGATCTAGTGCCTGCCGACCTCGGAGAGCTGGTTCAGGCGATCGAGGCTTCCGTGCCTGCGATGCTCGAAGACTTGGGCGGCGGATCTCCGGTGCCAGTGGAGGTCGAGGTGAGTGCTGCAACGAAACCCATTCGGGTACGTATGGATCCCATGATGCTCAAGCGAGGGATCGACAATCTCGTCCGCAATGCGATTCAAGCAGTGTACGAGGTCAAGCCGGAAGGCGGCGGCCGCGTGCTCGTACGCGCCTACCGGACACGTGACAGCGGGTTCATCGAGGTTCGCGACAACGGGCGCGGGATCTCCGAAGACAATTGGGATCGCGTGTTCGACCCCTACTACACGACCCGGTCGGAGGGCACCGGGCTTGGTTTGGCCATCGTGAAGAAGGTCGTCCTCGAGCACGGTGGGCACGTGCGACTCGACCGCGCCCCCGAAGGCGGTGCACGATTCTCCATCGAGCTACCTTTGTTGGAGTCACGTTGACCGAGACAGCAAAGACCTCATCGCGAAAGTGGATCCAGTGGGTGATCACCGCGGCGGTGTTCATCGCTTTCTACGCCTGGATGACGCGCGGCACGGTGTCCCCTTTCATGGGCCAACCCGCACCCCCCTTGTCTCTCGCCGTCGCGGCAGGCGGGGCGCCTGACGGACCCACGCGCGTGAACCTGTCCGAGATGCGAGACGAGGTCGTCGTGCTCGAGTTCTGGGCGAGTTGGTGCGGTGCCTGCAAGCGCTCGACGCCCGTGCTGAACGACCTCAGCCGTGAGTTCGCAGATGCCCCCGTCGCGTTCTATGCGGTCAACGTGGAACCCATCGATCGGCAGCGGCTGCAGGCAGCCCACGCGGCCTTCGGTACGGAGTTCCCCAGCCTCCACGACAGGAGCGGGGAGGTTCAAAAACGATACGCCATCAAAGCGCTCCCCACGGTCATCGTCGTGGACCGAGCGGGGGTGATCCGCTGGGCATCCACCGGTCTTCCCAGCAAATTGCGCCTTCGAGCGGCGATCTCCGCGGCGCTGAATTAGCCGAATTCGGCCATGGTTGACGCCTTAGTTCGGCGCTGTTAAGGTCGGCCGCCCTGTGGGGCCGGCGCTGCGGATACGCCGGAGTTGGAGGCATTTTCTTGGTTCAAGCGCTTCAGGGTCCGAGCTTAGAAGAGCGGGTCGCCACGCTCCGCGAATTGATCGACGGAGCGTCCGAAGAGATACTCACCGAGTATCAAGACCGCTTCGACATCGCGTGGATCTATCACGACAGCGCGCTCGAAGGTGTCGTCTACTCGATGGACGAGCTACGGGCGGCCATGCGCGACGAAGTCGTCACCGATACCACGCTCATTCCCGTCTACGACGAGATCCGAAATCACATGGGCGCGATCGAGATGATTCGCGAAATGTCGACGCGGCGACGGTTCAACGTGAGTCTCGAGGTGATCAAGAAGCTCTACGCACAACTCGCACCGGAAGAGTTGGAAGGCAAGGGGCCGCCCAAGTACCGCAAAGACATGCCGTTGCATCGGCTGTACTTCCACGAGATTTCTCAGCCCGACAAGATCAGCTATCGAATGCGGCAGCTCGTCCAATGGCTCTCCGACCCGGAGACCAAGAAGACGATGCACCCGGTGCGCATGGCCAGCAAGGCGCACTTTCAATTGCTGCACATCTATCCCTTTCCGCGCCACAGTGGCAAGGTGGCGCGCCTCGTCATGAACCTGATTTTGATGCGCGCGGGCTACCCGCCCGTCGTCATTCACGCGACGGAGCGGCAGCGTTACTACGAGGCATTGCGCAACGGCGAAGACGCCACCGCGACGCTGGTCAACCAAGCGCTCGGGGCGGCGATCGAGACGGCGATTCAGCACTTCGAAGAAGCCTCCTGAGAGATTGCGTCAGCGGTCGCTCAGAAAGCTCGGCAAAGCCGAGATCACCGCGATGTAGCGAGCCCCGGCATCGAATGTTTCTCCTGCATTCTGCGGAGTAATTCCGCCGATGGCGACCACCGGACGAGAGACCCGTCGACAGACCTCCGCGAGGCTCGCCACGCCTACGACTGGGTCGGGGTTCTGCTTGGACTTGGTCTCGAAGACAGGGCCGAACGCGATCAGATCCGCTCCTTCGCTTTCGGCTCGAGCAGCTTGCTCGAAGTCGTGCGTCGAGACCCCGATTCGCATGTCGCCCACGACCTTTCGCGCGTCGCCGATGCTGAGGTCGTCTTGGCCCAAGTGAAGGCCGTCTGCCTTGACGATGCGCGCGATGTCCGCGCGATCATTCATCACGAACGCGGCGCCGGCCTTCTTGCATAGCGCTCGCAGCTCGACAGCAAGCTCGGTCGAGCTTCGATCATCGAGATGCTTCGCCCGGAGTTGTACGATCCGACAGCCGGCGGCCACGGCGCGACGTCCGAGCGCCAACGGATCCGCCGACAGGGCTGTATCGACGATCGCATAGACGTCAGCCAATCGGCTCGTCACTCGTGAGTCTCCCGTAGAGCTCGGGCCGTCGATCGCGGAAGAACCCCCAGTTCGCGCGGTAGCGGCGAAGCACCTCTCGATCGAACGAGGCCAAAGCCACACCTTCCTCGTCGCGGCCGAGCTCCGCCTCCACGTCTCCGCGCTGATTGCAGATGAAGGAGCTGCCATAAAAATCCACTGCTCCTTCGATTCCGATCCGATTGGCCGCTGCGACAGGCATGGCGTTCGCGACCGCGTGTCCGAGCATCACTCGGCGCCACGGCCCGCAAGTGTCTTCCGCCGGGTCGTTCGGCTCGCTTCCGATCGCGGTCGGGTAGAGCAAGGCCTCGGCGCCGGCGAGCGCCATGACGCGAGCGGCCTCGGGAAACCATTGATCCCAGCAAATTCCGACACCGATGCGCCCGTGGCGGGTTTCCCAGACTCGAAAGCCGGTATCTCCGGGACGGAAGTAGAATTTTTCTTCATAGCCTGGGCCGTCTGGGATGTGGCTCTTGCGGTAGACGCCCAAAACCGCGCCCCCGGCGTCCACCATCGCGACGCTGTTGTAGTGCGCCTGCCCCGCGCGCTCGAAAAAAGAAACGGGTAGAACGACGCCTAACTCGTCAGCGAGGCGCTGCATGTGACCGATGGTCGGGTGCGCTTCGAGGGGGGCGGCGAGGTCGAACGCCTGCCCGTCTTCGGTTTGCGGGAAGTACTCTCCCTCGAAAAGCTCGGGCGTGAGCACGATCTTGGCGCCGCGGCTCGCAGCCTCGCGCACGAGCGAGTCGACCCGCGCGAGGTTCTCTTCGCGGTTGCCAGCGAGTGCGCACTGGACGACGGCGATCGAGAGAGGAGAGGCGGTCATGGCGGAGTTGGTTGTGGTTGGGTGACGCAGTGAAACACTCCGCCTCCACATAGCAGGTCGCGGGCCGAAAGGCCGACCGCCTCGCGGTCATCGAAGGCCTGACCGATCACCTCGAGGGCCGCTTCATCTTCCGGCACCCCGTAGGTCGGCACGATTACGGCATCGTTTGCAACGTAGAAATTACAATAGCTCGCAGGCAGCGGTGCGCCTTCTCGATCGAAGACGGCCGGGGGAGCGGGGAGCGGGAGGACGGAAAAGCCCTCGTCGTGGAGCACCGAAGCGATTTCGCGCATCACGCCCGCGTTGGGGACGTCTTCGGTCGGTTGCATGCACAACACCGTATTGGCGGACGCGAAGCGGGCGATCATGTCGACATGCCCGTCGGTGTGATCGTGCTCGAGGCCTCGTTCGAGCCAGACCACGCGTGAAACCTCGACGAGCTCGCCGAGGGCGTCCTCGAACGCTTGGCGGGTGAGGCCGGGGTTTCGGTTGTCGTTGAGGACGCAGGATGCGGTCGTGAGGAAGGTGCCGGCGCCGTTCGACTCGATCGCTCCTCCTTCCAGGAAGAGGGGGCTTCGAGCCCCGCGCGCGCCCAGGTGGCCGAGCAGCCAGTCGCCGACCGCATCATCGAAGGGCATCTGGTACTTGCCACCCCATCCGTTGAGCGCGAAGCGCAAGCCGCAGAGGGCGCCACGGCCGTCATATCCGAGCAGCGGCGCGGTGTCCCGGAGCCAGCAGTCACCGTAGGCCGCGGAAACGTACTCGATTCCGTCGGCATCTCCGATCAGCGCGCGTGCTTGGCGCTCGACCTCGGGGCTTCGAACCAGAAGCCGCACCGGCTCGCCCCCAGGTCCGGCGATCGCGCGGCAGAGCTCCGCGATCGACCGTTGTGCCGGGAGAAGACCGAACGGCCACTCCTCAGCGAGGTGCGGAAACGCGAGCCAGCACGCCTCGTGCCGTTCCCACTCCCCCGGAACCCTGAACCGTTCTTTCACCGACCGATCCTACCATGGGAAGACCGCTGCTTCACCGAAGCGCGCGACCAGACCCTCGACGTGATCGAGTACGGCCTGGCGTCGCTGGCGCAAGCCGTCGAGCTGCTTCTCGTTGAGAACCGGCGCCAGGGGATCGCTCGCGAGGCGCCTCGCGAACGCGTCCACGTCGAGCGCCCGAATGGCTTCGATCGTCGAGCGCCGAAAGCGTTGCAGGGCCTCGAGACGGGCCTCCATCAAGCCGAGGCGCTGTTCCCCGAGCCAGAACCCAGCGCCGTTGTCGAGATAAACCAGAGGGCCGCCTGCGCCGCGTGTTCGAACGTTCGTGAAGTCTCCTCCCCAGCGGTCGACGTTCTGTGTCAGGTAGTCGAACAGGATCAAATCGGAGAGCTCCGCCGGTCTGGTCTCGATGTCCGGGATCTTCGCGAGCGGGCGGTTCGGGTCGCTCGCTTCACGGACGCCCGGTCGGCGGTTGAGGTCGGCCCGGTAGTCGACCGGCCGCTGATAGGGCGTGATCGGCAGTGTCCTTTGCACCCTGACCCAGCGCTCCCAGTTGCGTCCCATCCGAAGCCGCTTCAGCGGATCGGGTACCCACCAAATGAAGGCGCCCTTGATCGTTCCGTCTTCGTCGATGCCAAGCTCGGTCACTCGATCGTCCTTCCGAGCCGCGGCTTTCAGGGCATCCCAGCGAAATCGGCGGCCGGTCGTTGGTGGGACTCGGCCGAGTCCGAGCTCGCGATCCAGGTAGTAAGCCGCGACCTCGGAATACCAATGCGCGGCGGAGAACGTCTGCTTGGGCTTGAAGTAGCCCTTCACCCCGTCTTCGAGGGTGATTCGAAAGGCGAGGCTTCGCCCGCCCTTTCCCTTCTCGACCTTGGCGATGGCTGAATTCCGTAGCGCCGAGATGCGGGGCGCGTCGGGTGTGCCGAGGAAGCTCGGCCCACGGTCCTCGGCGCGGCTCGAAAGCCCCACGAGGAGCCCGATGAGCACGCCGATGGGAGCTAGGCGCCGCACTCGGGCTAGCCTAGCCGTCCACGCCGATGAGGTCGATTTCGGTGCCGAGCCCCTGGGCTCGGGCGGCGTCGTAGATCGCACGGGCGAGCGCGACGTCCTGAATCGCGAGACCGGTCGAGTCGAAGATCGTGGTGACGCCTGCGTCCGGTTTGGGTAGCTTGCCGGCCACCACCTCCCCGAGTGTCCCCGCGATATCCTCGATGCTGAGCTCACCGCGGGCGAGCGGCACGTTGATCTCGCCGCTTCCCTCGGCTTGATGAATGTCATCGATGTAAACGGCCGCCTTGCGCAAGACGGCGCTCTGGAGCTCCTGCTTCCCAGGCGCGTCCGCCCCCATCGCGTTGATGTGGGCACCGGGTGTGACCCATTCGGGCTCGATGAAGGGTACCCGAGAAGGTGTGGCCGTGCAGACGATGTCAGCAGCCGCGGCCGCCTCGAGGCTCACGACTCGCCCCCCGATCTCGCTTGCGAACTGCGCGGCCGTCTCTGCGTTCCGGTCGTGCACGAGGGACTCGAACCCCTCAAACACCACACGATGGGCCGCGTGAAGCGTGTGCGCCTGCACGCCACAGCCAATGAAGGCGATCGTGCGAGGTGTGGCGGACGTCAGGTACTTCGAAGCGACACCCCCAGCGGCGCCTGTGCGCAACGCCGTCAGCGAGGTGCCATCCATGACGGCCAGCGGGAACGCGTTCGCCGGATCGTTCAGCACGTAGACGCCCATCACGGTGGGCAGACCGTAGCGCTTGCGATTGTGCTGGTGGACGTTCACCCACTTGATGCCCGCTGACGCGCCGAGCCGTGCGGGCATGGCGCGAAAGTCACCATCGTGGTCATCGATCGGGAGGTAAACCTTGGGCGGCATCGATGCTTCACCGCGGCCAAAAGCTCCGAAGGCCGATTCCACGGCGGCCACGGCCACATCCATCGAAGCGACGCGTTCGACCTCGTAGCGTGTCAGGACCAAGGTATTCATGCGTGTGCCCTCCCCCACCAACTCCTTGTTATGCAGCGTGCTCATTCAGTATAGTCCGCGCGCCACGCGTCGTGGCAACTAGGAGGAACGATGTCCCCTTCAGCGCTCGCACTCGTTGGTTTCGTCGCATGGACGCTGCTGCTGGCCATTGGGATCGTCAGCCACCGAACCGTGTTCGTATTGACCGGAAAGCGCGCGGCCAACGAGTTCGATCCAAGTGGCAGCGACGTCTCCGAGTTTGCCGGTCGCCTCTGCCGCGCGCATGCAAATTGCTACGAAAACCTCGGAATGTTTGCCGGTCTGATCCTGGTGGCGATGGCGACGGGAAACGGCGCGATCACCGATCCCCTCGCACGCTGGGTGCTCGTCGCTCGCGTCGCGCAGTCGATCGTTCACCTGATCTCGACCAGCGAAGTCGCCGTCATGATTCGTGTGGCCCTGTTCTTGACCCAGATCGGCATCATGGCGTCCTGGGTGTACCAGCTCGGAATGCTGGGCTTTCAGTGAAAGTCCCGCGAGCGCTGTGTCGGCTCGGCGAGCGCGACGTCGGGCACCCATAGCGACTTGGCAACCAGATGGATGACCCCGTCGGCCTTCTGGATCTCGCCCTTGACACCGAGGAGGGCAGCGGTTTTGGCGATCACGGCGTACCGATCGAACACCTGTTTCCAGACGACGACGTTGACGAAGCCCGTTTCGTCTTCGAGCGTGAAGAAGGTGACGCCCGAGGCCGTGCCCGGTCGCTGCCGGCAGATCACCATGCCGACATATCGGAGCTCGTCACCATGTGTCCGGCATTGCACCGCAGCGGCTTCCGGGATGCCGCGGGCCCGAAGTGCGTGTCGAAGCCCGCGCATCGGATGGCCGCGTGTGCTGTGGTGGCTCGAACGGTAATCCCAAATCACTTTGTCGTCGCTCGCGAGCGAGCTGAACGAGATCTGACTCGACGGGGGCTCGAACGGCAACGAATCGCGCATGAACCGAGACAAGCTTCGAACCTGCCAGATCGCATCGCGCCGATTGAGGCCGAAGCATTCGAATGCACCTGCCTCGGCGAGCGCATGAAGGGCCTTCTTGTTGAGCCGTGTCTGCCGGACGAAGGTTGCGAGGTTGGGATAGGGGCCCTCGGCCGCCTCGATCCGTTCGCGCTCGACTTCGCCGAGACCCTTGACGTACCGCAGGCCCATCCGTACTCCAAACCGTGCACCGTAGAGCGGACGCTTTGCGTCGGTCACGGGGCTGCGCTCTTCGAGCTTGCAATTCCATTCGCTTTTGTTGACGTCGACGGGGAGGACCTCGACACCATGGCGCTTGGCGTCTTCGACGAGTGTAGCCGGGGTGTAGAAGCCCATGGGTTGCGCGTTTAAAATCGCGCAGGTGAACGCTTCGTGGTGATGGCAGCGGAGCCAAGCAGTGACGTAGGCCAGCAGGGCGAAAGAGGCAGCGTGACTCTCCGGAAACCCGTACTCGCCAAAGCCACGAATCTGCGAAAACACACGCTCTGCAAATTCCTCCGGGATACCCTGCTCGAGCATACGCGGAACCATTCTCGCGCGGTGCTGCTCGATGCGGCCCGACCTTCGCCACGCAGCCATGTCGCGCCGGAGCTGATCGGCCTCTCCAGGCGTATACCCAGCCGCTTCGACGGCCAATTTCATCACCTGCTCTTGAAAGATTGGAACGCCCAGCGTCTTCTTCAAGATACGCTCCAATTTGGGATGCGGGTACACGACTTCTTCCTCTCCCTTTCGACGGCGAAGATAGGGGTGCACCATGTCCCCCTGGATCGGACCGGGTCGAACGATCGCAACCTCGATCACCAAGTCGTAGAAGGTGCGCGGGCGCAGTCGTGGCAGCATCGCCATTTGGGCGCGGCTCTCGATCTGGAACACACCGATGGTGTCGCCTTTCGACACCATCTGATATGTGGCTTCGTCTTCGGCGGGCACGGTTGCGATCTCGAGTGGCAGTCCTTTGTGCTCTGCCAAGAGATCGAATGCATGATGAATGCAGGTGAGAGCACCGAGGCCCAAGAGGTCGACCTTGAACAAGGCGAGGTTGTCGACGTCGTACTTGTCCCACTGGATGACGGTGCGGGCTTCCATGGTTGCCGGCTCGATGGGAACGATCTCGTCGACCGGCCGGTGGCCCAACAAGAAGCCGCCCGGATGAACCGATAAATGCCTTGGAAAATCGAGTATTTGCAACGCCAATGTTCCGAGGTGCCGGGTAGCTGGAGCGTCCTTCCGAAGGCCGGCGTCGCGAAGAAGCTCGGGATCGAGCACGTCGTCACGATGCCGAAGCAAGCGCGTCGCGGTCTCGAGATCGGTCCGTGACAATCCGAGCACTTTGCCGACGTCGCGCACTGCCGAGCGAATGCGATAACGAATGATGTTGGCGACCATCGCGGCATGGCGACGACCGTATTTTTCGTATACGTGCTGAATGACTTCTTCGCGCCTGTCGTGCTCGATGTCGAGATCGATGTCAGGCGGCTCTGCTCGCTCGACGCTCAAGAATCTCTCGAACAAGAGATCCATGCGCACGGGGTCGATCGCCGTGATCCCCAGTGAGAAACACACGGCGCTGTTTGCGGCACTGCCACGCCCTTGGCAAAGAATGTCGTTCTGCCTGCAGTACTGAACGATCTCGTGCATCGTCAGGAAGTAGCCGCCGTAGTCGAGCTTTCGAATGATATCGAGCTCGCGTTCGATCTGTGTGCAGACATCGGCAGGCACTTTGCCGCGATAGCGTGCGCGAGCTCCGTGAAACGTGAGCTCACGCAACCAGATCTGTTCGGATTTGCCGGACGGCAGGTGCTCTTCGGGATATCGATATCGAATGTCATCGAGACTGAACGTACATTGATCGGCTATCTCGAGCGTGCGTCGAAGGCACTGGGGATCGTCCCGGAATAGATGCTCGGCTTCTTCGAACGGTTTGAGATCGTGCTCGGCATTGCCGCGGATGACATGGCCTGCTTCCGAGAGCAGCTTTCCCTTGCGAATACAGGACAATACGTCCTGGAGGGGGCGCCTCGATTTGTCGTGATAGAGCACCTCGTTGACGCCTACGGAAGACACGTCGAGCTCGCGCGCGACTGTTCTTAAATGGCGCTCTTTGGGCCTCTCGTAGTCGGTGAGATGACGAACGCACAGCGCAAAAATCGATTGCGGGCCATGCGTCGCATGAAGAGCGCGTAAAGCCTCCGGTGTCCTGCAAAGCAAAACGAGATCTTCGATTTCATGAAGGTCTCCGAGGTGAATGAGAGAGATGCCTTTTTCGCAACGTGCATGCCCGAGTGAAATCGCTCTACATAAATTGGCGTAACCGCGACGCGTCTTCGACAACGCAACCACGTGATGCTCGGCGCCATCGATGCCGAGCGTGAGCTGCGCGCCGGCCACGAGACGAACACCGAGCTCTTTGGCTCGCATGTGTGCCCGTACCAAACCGTACACGCCATCGCGATCGGTGATTGCAATTGCAGGAAAGCCGAGTGCATGGGCACGCTCAACGAGCTCTTCGGGAAACGAGGCGCCTTCCAAAAAGCTGTGATTACTCTTGACCCACAACGGAACGTAAGTGCTCATTCAATCGAGCACTCCATGCAGGAACCAACGCTTTCGCGGTCGATCGTAAAACAGCCAGAGCAGATCGCCGTGATCGGTTTCGGCGTAGTAGTAATCGCGTTCGACCAAACGCTTCCACCAGCCTCCGCTAACACGATAGGGCCCATACATGTGCTCGATGCTGTGGTCGCGAGCGAGCGAAGGGCCAGCCTCCGGCTCCTCTGGGAGGCGGCATGGCAAAGGTTTGGGGCGGGCATAAACACGTCGAATCATTGAGGAAATTGGAGGCGCTGAGGCATGATCCCCAGCGCGCGCCTGCTGGATGGGCTCCCAGCGGAACGAAGCCTCGGGCAAGTGCGCTTCGCGGACCGTGGCTTTGGTGACCGCTTGCTCCCCATAGGCTGCACGAATCCGATCGAGCGCTCGATGCGCGGCGCTCATGTCTCGACGGGACTGATGCCCAGGCAACGCCACTTGCTCCGCGTACGAGCGCGAGGTGTTGGCGAGGAGCTCTACCTCTTCGACCGCGCCACCGAGCTTCGTTTCACCGAGACGAAGACGAACGAGCTCGAGGATTGACATCAGCTCCAGCGTCGGCGAAGCCGGCTCGATGTGCTCTCGATGAGTGGGCGCACGCTCGAGGTGAAGCGTGAGCTCGATTGATTGAACGGCCTCTCCGCGCGCACGCACTTGATGGAGCAGTGAGTGAAGCGCGCCTTTGACTGCAAAGAGCAACCTCGTTTGATCTTCATCTGGTGGCTCGATCTGAAACGAGATGCATACTGGCTCGTCGAATGCATGCGGTTGAATTGGAAGCAGAAGATCTTCTGCGAACATATCGTGAAGCGCGCGCGTTTCGCTTCCAAAGCGACTGTGCAGCTCTCCCGCGGGTACGTTGAGAAAGTCGCCCAAGGTTTCGATGCCCAACGCGGTCAGGCTCTCACAGGTCGAGCCTGACAAGCCGAGCTCGGCAAGAGGGGTTTGATTCGAGAGCTCGCGTTCTCGATCGACGCTTTGCAAAACCATCACCGCGTCGCGCGTCATTGCAACCGCCATGGCTCGATGGCGGTGAAAACCTACCGCTACCGAGCTCTTCCAATGGCGCGCCCGGAGGTAGCGATAAATGCAGGTTGCCCAGTTTCGGTACCCGCCGTAGAGACTTCGTAAGCCTTCGGGATCAATGTAAAAAATGCCTTTGTCAGCGATTGGCTCGACCCGAGGGGAAAATGTCTGCAGAGCGCTCCGAAGCTCTTGGGTGACCTGGGTGGCCTCTTCGGCTGACACGAGAGCCGTGTGCAGGTTTGGAAGTAGATCACGGGCGACGCTTTGTCGCATTCCGATATGGAGGCCGCCCCTCTTGGCGAGCGCGTCGAGGTGCATAATGCGGCCGCCTGGACCTTCATCATCGACGATCGCGATGGGTGCGCCACGCCAATGCCGCTTGTCACGCAGCACGATCTGCAGTGGAAGCTTGGGCAATACGACGCAGCACACTCGTTTCATGACGCGCCTCGAAGCCCTGCGGGTGCAATCGAGGAGCTCGTTGCAAGATCAGCAGTAAGGCCAACCTTGTCTTTGAGTACCTCCGTGCGCACTTCGAAGTGGTCGCCCTGAAGCGGGCCGCGTCGAGGCTCTACACGTAAGCCCACCAAGGGACCGGAGGAAGGATTCTCGTATGTGCTCGACGTGAGCAAGAGAATACGACCTTCATACTGACGCAACAGACCCTGAAGCCGCCCTTGCCAATTGGATGAAGAGCCAGGTGGCAATGCGTCGGTGAGATCGACGACGGTCAAATCGAACGCGCCCGAGCGCGCGAGCCACTCGGCCGCTCGCACCAATGCAAACGGTCCTGCGTGGCGAGGCACGTGAATCGCAACGAAGGAATCGAGGTCGACACCGGCTGCTGCGAGGTCAGGAGGAAACAAGCCGCCATCTTTCGGTTGCACCCAAGCGACGAGCTCTCCGCGCGCTTGTGCTTGGATCACACAAGACACCGCCGTGGTCGTCCGTGCACATGCGTGCTGCCCGGAGACCTCGACCAAGCGCGCTCGGGGCAGCAGCTCCGACAAGGGCAGCGCCTTGGGCCGGACCTTTTGTTCTCCAATGTCGACGAGTGTCCCAAACGCCATGGGACCACTCACTATACTGAACAAATAACCAGTGACAAGAGCGCTCGACCACCCTCTCTCAAGCTTTTGAAATTAAAGGGTATTCAGCTTGCGAAGGATCTCGCCTTGGTCGGCGACCATCGCATCGACCGCTTCGCGATGAGAAAGAGGGCGAAGCGCGATTCCCAAAGCCGCGGCAGCCGCCCGCACCCGCCATGCCAGTGGTACTCCCTCGTCGATGATCGCGAGCAGCGCCTCCCGCGACGGACCCACCAACACGGCTTCCAAAACCTCGACGCTGGCTGCGTGCAGGCTCGTATCGCCGCTTCGCAATCCGCGCCAGACCAACGCGAAGTTCTCCTCGGGGTGACGAAGACCCATCAGCCAGAAGGCACGCCCGAAGGTCGCCTGCTCCTTGTCGTGTAGCGCGACCCGCAACAACTCGCGGTCTGGGATGTCGATCTCGACGCTTTCGATTGCCGCACGCCACTGGAAGAGTTGGATGATGCGCTCCAAGCTTTCGCGAAGCTGCGCTTCGACGAGCTCGTCGTCGAGCTCGGTGACCGCGTCGAGTGCGCGCAACGCAGATATGCGGATGTCCGGATCGTCGTCAGACAGCATGCGACGTGCAACCGAGACGAAACGACTATCCGAGGCGTCGGCGAATGCTTCGAGCGCACGTCGCCGCACCGTCGGTGATGGATGGTAAAGTACGAGAACCGGCATGAGGTCGGCCCGCCCGTGGCTGTCGAAGATTTCGATCGCCGTGAGCACCTCTTCATCCTGATCGCTGTTGAGCGCGTTCAACAATGCGTCGATCGAGTGTCGATCGAGCTCATCGAGCTCCAGGTTCGTGTCGATGACGCCCTGACGGAGTCGCGCACGGAACTGATCGACGTATCGTCGTCGCGTAGAAAGAATCGCCGCGAACCAGCCAGCAGCCAGAAACAACAGAACGAAGCCGAGCTGTCGTGTCGATAGACCGAGCGCTACCCCACCGATGATGAGGACTGATGCAAGCGCCTGCCCGACCCGATGACCAAACACCTCGACGATGGCCTTGGCTTGTTCACGCCGACGGCTCTCGAGCGGCAAGTAGAGCACCTCGACCGCGCTTCGATAGAGCGTGTGGCGGAGGCTTCCGTCGACTGCTTTCAGGGCGACGGCGAAAGGAAGCGCGGGCCCGGCGACCACGCCAACCGCGCCTCCGAAAACGAGGAAAGGTAGCAAGGCCGAGCTACGGTGGGCGCCAAAGCTCCGGAGCAGCCAGCCCGCTCCCGCGACCTGAACGAGTAGCGCGACGCTGTTGAGCCCCAGGTAGAAGCGCGCGAAGAAAAGGCCGAGACTCTCGGGCGCAATGTTGTCGGCCACCGTGCTCTTGAATACGAAGTCGACGATCGTGAGCGCGATGGTGCCGAGCGCCACGAGCCCGAGCACCCGCGACAGATAGCCGTCCCCGAGGAGCCAGCCGAGCGATGGTGGTCCGTCGGAGCCATGAGCGTGCTGCGCATCTCCGCTGCGCCACGACAAAGCCGCTGCCGAGGCTGCCACCAGGATCGCGGCTGCCACGAGAACCAGCGCAGTTGGGGATGCCAACCGCAAGACCGCTTCCGACAACGCAGAGCCCAACATCGCTCCAATGACACCGCC
>WOR8_10002597_pt1 | contig 17783 bp, 19 predicted proteins | sample DeeMarSeWOR38_10_FD_19890 | JGI IMG/M metagenome (IMG submission 19890)
AGGCCAAATAACGTTTCGACAAAATAAAATATGGCAATTGTCATGGTGATCGGGGCGATGGTCATAATTCGAAACCATACCAGCACCTCCCCCCATCCGCTTATTGTCATAAATGCACTGACCGACCAAAGGAACATCGCAAATAGATAAATTTGAAAGATACTTTTAAGACGTGTCTTCGGTGTAGACTGTGCTACCATTAACTCAAGTGCCCCGAATATAAAGGCACCCAGTATCGGGGGCAAATGAGTCAAGGCATAATCTAGGCTCATGGTGTATTTGGCAGATTTCCTTTAAATTCTAGTAAAAGCTTCATGACCTGGTCTGATGGCTGCATGTGCGGAGGCTTGATGTGGGCAAGATCGGCCCCTTCCTGTTGTTTTTGTTTCATATAGGCATCGAACGAGCCCGGTTTCAGGAGAGAGATTTCAATTGGGTTGCGCCCTAGAATTTCATCCAGGTCACCAAACTCAGATGAGAGTTTCGATAATTCTAAAGCAAGTTGCCCCCGGAACTCTTCAATTGCAACGCTTTCGGAAGGTTTGGGTTCAAGATAAATATGCAGGTTGACAATATCATTGTTGAACTCTTTTCGCGCAGTCCAATCCTGATATATCACACCAGTCGCTTCGATGGCACTCCAGATGTCCTTTTCAGTTAATCGAACCAGGTTTCCAAGATCGATCACATCATCGGCACGCGAATAAAATCTCAGTTGGGGGAGCGGCGAGCCGAGTTCTTCATCCCCCAGTGAAATGACTTCGAAGAGGTCGCCAATTCGATAACGGGCAAGAGCGCCGCCGTGGAAATTTGTCAGCACGAACTCGTAGATTCCCAAATCTAATTCGTCATATAGTACGGTTTTCGGCTTAAAATTTGGATCCGCTTTGCTTTTCAAGTGTTCGTCGAGTGGAATGAATTCCAGGAATACGTTATCGGGAGAGAACACCATTCCCTTGCCGTTCCAACCTTGCATTGCCACATTGCCACCCTCAGTACATCCGAAGCCTTGCAGCGGTTTCTTGCCCCAATAGTATTCAATTTTGCTTCCATAAACAACCGTGTCTGCGCCGCCCGTCATGATGCCTTTAAGCTTCCAGATGTCTTTTGGAAGGATATTTCGCCTGTGAAATTTGGCGATAATAACTGCTTTTATTAATCTCCACAAAGTGGCAGGATCCAGCAGCTCTTTGGAAAGTTTTGTGGAACCTGATTGTTGTTCGAATTGCTCTCCCATTCTCGCCAGCACGCTTGCCAATCCCATGAAGTAGTCCATGCCTTCACGCATGGCGAGCCTAAATCCGAGTGCCACTCGCTTGGCATACTCCATATTTTCGCCTTCTTCAAGCGAGGGGAGGAACTTTACATCTAATTGCTCTTGCGCAGACCGGCTGACAAATGCGGATACGTAAGGAGGGGGGGCGGTAGCCAGCAGGAATTTGTCGTTCCGCTCTAATTTTACTTCGCCTGTATAGGATGCCGAGGCCATAAGCATGGCCCCGACGGTTAGATCTCCCAAGCGATCGTACATTGTTTTTGTATAGGGGATCCACTTCGGTCCCTTACTGGATGAGCGTCCTGATGTGCGCACCCATACAAAGGGTTTTTCAGGGAGCACGCTTTCGTTGTGCTGGTCGAAATATTCCGCGTAATCGTCATATCTTGTCAGAGGAACGTTTTGCCGGAACTCTTCAACACTGGCAGGTATCTTGTTCCCAAACAATTGTTTACCGATTTGGGATTTTCCCAAGATATTGATCTGCTCGAGCAGCAGGCGCTTCTGCACGTCCATGAAGTCATCAGGCGTAAGAGTGAAAAATCCACAATGTTTCATCCACAGTTCGTCTCTTCTTCCCTCTTCCAAAAGTTTGCGTGAATTCATTTTGATCCTCCCGAATTGGATTTGATAGCCTGGATCATCAAAGGTTCTGGAATCCAGCGATGCTTTGATTTCAGCTTTGTAATTTTTATATTTCGAAAACCAGTTTCAGTGAGCAGATCGAACCATTCTTCTTTTGAACGGACGTTTGCGACTGCATCTGCTTCAGCCCAGGCTCTATGAATATTTTCTCGGAGAAGAAAATATACAAACGCGGCAATCCGGAGAAAGAACTTTACAACCGGGTTCTTCCATAATTTTGACCCCCCTACATCAGCAATGGATAGCATCCCATCTTCGTGCAAGATCCGCCAGGCTTCTGAAATTAACAGCTTGACGTCCATGTGATGCGTGGCCAGCGCGCAAGTGACCAGATCGAACGATTCGCTAGCATAGGGGATGTCCATAGCTGAGGCGCAAACCAAATCTACCTGGTTTTTAATATCACTGGAGACTAGTTTCTTCCTGGCGCGTGCCAGCATGAACATGGTAATGTCCAACCCATGTACGCGGCTCATACCATGGCCGTTGGATGCTACTGTTATGGGAATGACGCCTGTCCCTGTGGCGAGGTCCAGAAGCTTCCCTTTCTTCGGGATCGGCGTCATCTGGAACAATTGATTGACAAACCCCGCATAACTCCAACCCCAGAAGAAATTGAGCTCAGCGTTGACAACCTCTTCGTATCTGGGAGCTAATTCTGTGAACGTTTCGATGATATTTTCTTTTTCATTCATATCTTGATCCTGTGGTAGACAATTTGCGAATTTTACTACATATCCATCCGATGTTGGTTTTTTGAGGGTGTGTTTTATGCAATAGTACTAATTCGGTAACCGGTTCTATAGGGAGACGTTGTATAATCATAGTGAAGATGATTTTGTTTAATATTGGTCAGGGATAACAGGGTGAGATTACATGGATAAACCTTTTGCTTTACTCATTGAAGATGATCGTGATATCGCGACTCTTTTCCGGCATGTGCTGGATATGGCAGGCTATCGTTCTGAGAGCGTTTATGATGGGTTAGAGGCAATGAAACGTCTCGCTACTATCCAGCCAGACGTTGTCTTGTTAGACCTGCAATTGCCCGGTTTATCTGGGGTGGAAATTCTTAAAAAGATGCGCGCCGATGAGCGCATGAAAACCATTCCTGTAGTGGTTGTCACCGCTTATGCATATTATGCAAAAAATATGGAGATTGAGCCGGACTTATTTCTGCTAAAGCCGGTCGATATTCATGATCTGAGTAATTTGGTTCAACGCTTACGTGATAAAAAGGATAAGCTGCGCGAGCCACCCTATGACAAAATCACGCATCTGCACACCGAAGCATTTTTCTCGGTGCGCCTGATATTTGCACTGGAACGCGTAAAACGGATGGAGTTGGAACGCTTCGGGGTTCTGTTCGCAGACCTGCATCCATTTAATAAATTACACGAGAACCTGGATGAAGAAGTGCTGAATGCACTGCTGCGGAAAATGGCAGACCAGTTCAAGAGCATGCTACGGCCGTCAGATACGATGGCCTGGTCGGAAGATGGCTCATTCCTGACATTGTTTGAAGAAATACCAAGCGAAGATATTCCTAATTTGGTTGCTGAGCGGGTGGGTGTAGGCCTGAATGACTTTTTAGGACTCCACGAGCTCGGAGATGAGTTGCGGACACAAGTTGGGGTTATCATGTGTGACGATGGATATGAAAGCGTTCAGGAGATCCTTGAAGATATAAATTTCGTCCGTGAGTTTATCAAAGGACAACCAGAAGCCGGGCACTGGATATATACGCGCGAAGAGATTCAGCAAAAGCGAAGTGCAGGAAAGGTATAGAGAAATTTAACATAAGCATATCAAAAAAAGGACCGCCTAACGGCGGTCTTTTGCATCTCACTTACCAATCGCATCCCGGTGTAGTGTTGACTCCGGCAAATTTGCCGATTCTTTTGTACATTGTCACATTCGTGAACGGCTCACTCAGGATGCCATCATGGATGGCCCACGAGCGCAGGCGGATACTGTTATACGCTTCAGGTCTGCGGAAAGGATTGCTCTCGTTTAAGAGAGAAGCATACTCGCCCCCTTCCGAAAAGCCGGCATGATAGGCTTCCATGCGGCTACGACCCATCTGGTAGGCCAGCCCGTAGCGCTCGAAGATGACAGCGTTGTGATAGTACAGCGGTTCAACAAAATACATATCGTGCCCTAGGCTTTCGATGAACTTTTCGAAGGACAAGATCGCATCTGACAGCATGCGCAGCCCGCTTCTGACTTGCCCCGGAGCCAGCCCGGCCTCGAGGGCGGCTTGCTCGGATTCGAGATTCCGCCTCAGTGTGCCGAATCTCGTTGTGCGGCCATCAGGCATCCGGTCGACGTTGAAGCGCGGGGAGTCGGGATTGTTCAGGATGTAGAGCAAAACGTGAATCTGACCATTCATTGTATCCGTCAGATGTCCATACAAAATGGGATCCGGGAAGCGCTGTTCGTGGAACAGTGACATTTCCACGTCTGTGGAGCCAGGTTCGAAGTCAAATTTCAGGAAGGACTGCAGGCGTATTGAATCGAGAGCGGGCAGGTTAAAGTGGTCAAGCAGTTTGGGTGGAATGACCTGGCTGTAGATCTGACGTTTCTCTTCTTCAGAGAGGCGGTTGATCCCGCCGATGGTGGAAGGAGGCATAGCAGCTCTCTTGATCAGCGAATCCGCATTTCTCTGGCAGAATCGCGCTCACGGTCACGTTTGGCAATTACTTCACGCTTATCATAAGATTTCTTGCCACGCGCCAGGGCAATTTCCACTTTGGCGCGCCCGCCTTTAAGATAAATGCGTGTGGGAATAATAGTCATGCCCTTTTGACGGACGTCATCCCATAGCTTGCGAATTTCTTTCTTGTGAAGCAAAAGGCGTCGTGGGCGCACTGGTTCGTGGTTGAAGCGGCTGGCCTGTTCGTAGGGAGAAATATGCGCACCCATGAGCCAGGCATCTTCGCCGTCTGTTTGCACAAAAGCCTCGGTCAAGCTGACCTGTCCGGCGCGGATAGATTTGATCTCGCTGCCCTGTAAAACGATCCCGGCTTCAAAAGTTTCTATTATGAAATATTCGAATTTCGCCTTGCGATTGGTGGCGACAACCTTAATATTATCCACGCTGCGATATTACCACAAATGTCCATTGGTTCTTCAGGATATTCTGCCGTTCGCCCAGCCGAAATACGGAGGGGTCGCTGCGTGAAGACGCAGTGAAAAAGTCAAAACTTCGGAATCTCTACAGTAATTGCTAGAGAGCCTTATAATTCATGAATGTCCCAAATCAAAGAACAATTCCTGCTTGATCCAAATATCACCTTTCTCAACCATGGTTCCTTTGGGGCCACACCCAAACTCGTCTTCGAAGAATATCAACGCTGGCAGCGTGAACTGGAACGCCAACCGGTTGAATTTCTCGACCGTCGTTTTGCGGAGCGGATGGCTGCATCCCGCGCTGAGTTGGCAGAGTATATTGGTGCGCAACGCGACGATTTGGTTTATGTCACCAATGCAACTGTAGGTGTCAATATCGTTGCTCGTTCTTTGGATCTTGGCCCCAGCGATGAAGTTCTGACCACCGATCATGAGTATGGTGCCTGCGACCGGACATGGAAATTCCTGGCAGGTAAAAGGGGTTTTGACTATGTAAGACAATCTATTCCGGCTCCCATTTTCAAATCGGATGATTTCGTCGAACAGTTATGGCGAGGCGTAACTGCCCGCACCAAAGTGATCTTTATCAGCCATATCACCAGCCCAACAGCGATGACTTTTCCGATTGCAGAAGTATGCCGCCGTGCGCGCGAGCAAGGCATTCTGACCGTTATAGATGGTGCACATGTGCCGGGGCAGCTTTCTATAAATCTCGAAGAAGTTGGTGCAGATTTCTATACCGGCAATTTGCACAAGTGGTTGTGCGCGCCAAAAGGTGCCGGTTTTCTTTATGCAAGGCCTAAGAAGCAAGATTTACTGGAGCCATTGGTAGTTTCGTGGGGATATGAGTCAGAGAAGCCGGGCCAATCACAATTTGTTGACCATCATGAGTGGTGGGGAACGCGAGATATTGCTGCCTTTTTGTCCGTCCCGGCAGCAATCGAGTTTCAGAAAGAACACGATTGGGATAAAGTCCGCGCTATCTGCCATGACCTGGCAGTTAATGCGGAAGCGCGTATCTGCAAGTTGACCGAATTGCCCTCAATATATTCTAATGATTCATGGTTTGCACAGATGGTTGCGGCCCAACTCCCGGTTGAAACCGATATCCTTGCGCTTAAAGATTATCTCTATAACGAGCACCGCATCGAAGTGCCGTTGATCGCATGGAATGGACATAAATTGATTCGTATTTCTATACAGGGATATAACACGTTGAAAGATGTTGACGCACTTATCACGGCGTTGAAGCACTGGAATAACGGTTAGGTACTGTGTCTTTCGGCGAGTTGTCTGTCACAGGCAAATGTATTGCAGAATCACCGAACTTAAATCAGAATACGCCATACGATATATAGGGCGTATTCTGATTGACCCAACAGGGGTTTACTTTTTCCCGAATTTCAACTCTTCAATAGCGCGTTCTGCTGCCCACGGTGCACCGACAGATGGTTCGATGTCGCGCAGAGCATCCAACACTTCCTGGACTTTTGGATCCAGTTGATGGGAGCTTTCAAACACATGCAGGATGTGATAGGCACCCTGACGGAAACGCATCGAGTCAAAATGACGGGTGATACCTTCTAGGACTGGCAGGATCGCACCCCGGCCGTACTTGATCAGAGCTTCAGTGGCTACCCAATGTACGCTGATACTGTCATCCAGCAAAGCTTCAACCAACGCATCGGCTGCTGATGGATCGCGGATGTCACCCAAAATTTTTGCGGCTTCCCAACGGCAACGTTCTTTGTCCGTTTTTAGTTGGTTTATCAGATCGGGGACAGCTTCCGGGCCAATGCTGGCCAGTTGCCGACGGGCTTTATTGCGAACCTGGATATCATCATTTTCAAGATCGACTAGATATTTCTTGATAGATTCTTCACTGCTCATTTTTCTCTCCTCGTGCTAATCAATAATTTTATTATACTCTGACGATGTAAAGAGGTTTTAAAAAATGAGGAGTGGCTAAAGGAATGGGCTAAGAAAAAATTACTGTAGAGAGCGCAAAGTTCGCGGAGAAAAACCAAAGAAAATCTCTGCGCTCTCGGCACGCTCCGCGGTTAGAAATGTTTGCACGCCCACAACATTAGCCACATTCATAAAATGAAAAAGATGTCTGAAATTTTCGCCTTGAGTATAATAGTGATTCTATGGACATCACACTTGCTCTTGGTGGCGGTGGGGCCAAGGGAAATTCCCACATTGGCGTGCTACGCCGTTTGAAAAAAGAAGGCTTCAAAATCCGCGCGGCGGCTGGCACCAGCTTCGGCGGCATTGTAGCCGTAATGTATGCGGCCGGATACACCCCGGACGAGATCGAAGACATCTTTGCAAAAGTAGATCAGGCACGCCTGTATGGCCGTTCTCTGGAAGAAAAACCATCCTTGTTAGGCCTGGCAGGTGTCCGAAAATGGTTGGATGAAGTGTTACCTGGTCGAACCTTTGCTGACTTGGATATCCCCTGTTCTGTGACCGCGGTCGATCTGAACTGCGGTTGTGAAGTTGTTTTGGATGCTGGGCCGGTAAAAGATGCACTGTTGGCAACCATCGCGGTTCCTGGCATCTTTCCCGCACATCACTGGCAAGATTGGGAACTGGTGGACGGCGGCGTGCTCGATCCGGTACCTGTCTCGGTAGCGCGCAAACTAGCACCGTCACTTCCGGTGGTGGCTGTCACGTTACATGCCCCGATGGGTGAACCTGCTAGTTCCATGGCTATGCCTGTTCCTGATGGGATCCCGAAGCCGATCTTGGACCGGTTAACGCATATCCGCTATGCTCAAGCTTTCAACGTTTTCATGCGCTCGGTAGATGTTGGCAATCGCGCTGTGGCTGAATATCGCCTGGCGGTCGATAAGCCGGATGTCATCATTCGACCGTTGGTATCTGATATTGGATTGCTGGAGCAGGTTGATGTCCGGGAAGTGGCGCTTCGCGGCGATAAGGCGGTGGAAGCCGTCTTACCGGAACTCAGGCAAATGGCCTCGTGGACGAGTCGTCTGCGTCGCAGTCTGTTTGGAGGTTATCCATGAGTCGCGATCTGCGCGATTATGCTCGCAAGACCAATTTCCGGCTGGGGGTCGGTGCCTTTGCCCTGCTTTTCATCGTCGGCCTGGGGCTGATCTACCTGATCTATGGCAAGGAAGCCGCGGCGCTGGGTTTCTTCTGCTTAATGTTTGCGCTGATCCCGGTTGTACTGATCCTGCTTTTCTTTTTCTTTTTTGATTGGATGATGAAACGTGCCGGACGAAAATAACACACACCAAATGACCTATAACGGCTGGACCATGCGTGTGCGCCATGCTATGCAGGAACCGGCTCGCTTTTTGCTCATGTTACACGGTTGGACGGGTGACGAAAACTCCATGTGGATTTTCACACGCAGGTTTCCAAATGACATGTGGATTGCTGCCCCGCGTGCGCCGCATGCCGCGGAGGGTGGCGGTTATTCCTGGCGCGCGCTTCACCCTGTAACCCGAGGCCTGCCCACGTTATCTGATCTTAAACCCGCAGCCGACAGCTTGATCCGCCTGGTGGACGATGTTTCCGCTTCAATTGGCGTGGATGGGTCGCAATTCGATGTGGCCGGTTTCAGCCAGGGGGGTGCGCTGGTCAATGTGCTGGCATTGCTCTACCCGCAGCGCATCCGCAAAGCAGCGGTGCTGGCTGGCTTTATGCCTGGGGGCGTGGATGATTTGATCGCCCGCCATGTGTTGGCTGGAAAGCAATTTTTTGTTGCACACGGTTCTAAAGATAACCTTGTCTCATTGGAGCGTGCCCAGCAAGCAATTGAATTGCAGGAGGGGGCAGGTGCGCAAGTGACCTTTTGCGAAGCCGAAGTAGGGCACAAAGTCAGCGCGGATTGCTTGCGGGGGCTGGAAACCTTTTTTACAATCTAATCCTTACCAAAAGATTAAGCTATTCTGTGAAAGTCGTAAGATGGTAAGGTTTAATCTGCTCTAAATTAACACTTACTCATAGATGCGTTGACGTTGCGAATGTTTGATATTATCCTTACCTTATCCTTTTGCGATCCACGTGATTTCTACTAATAATGAAGTTTAGGAAGACTGATGTAATGAGAAAAATTGTTTCTCGCCGCGATTTTCTAAAATTGACTGGTTTGGGACTGGGAGCGTTGGCCTTCAATCCCTTTGATCAGCTCCCGGCCTCTCAATCGCCCTTCATGCAGTTCCCAACTGGTGAACGGTTAGGACGTGTAAGCGTATTTCCAGATTGGTATTTTACTGAGATTAAATCCAAACCGACTGCCTACTCCACCACTGTCCGCAAGATCGAGGATGATGGTGTGATTGAATGGGTGCGTGAAGTGATTGGAAGCGATGCTTTTTCGTTTGATAATTTTGTTGCTCAAGGTCCAAGCAAAACCTGGGTGGAAACACCGGAAGGCTACATTTATGAGCCGCATCTACAATCTACCCGGAATATCCCAAACACACCCATAACTACCGTGCCCGAAGGGAAAGCAGGTTTCTGGGCAGAAGTGACCGTTCCATATGTGGATATTTATATAGACAACCCGCCTTTTCGCACTCCGAGTTTCAAGTACATTAATGAAACAGGAGGCATACCACGTCTGTATTATAGTCAGGTGATCTGGATCGATCAGATCCGTACGGATGAAGCTGGACGTGTACAGTATCGGTGGAACGAAGATTTTGGCCGTGGCTATGGCTATGGCGATATTTTCTGGGTAGATGGAACTGCCTTGCGCATGATTACAGAAGAAGAAGTTGCTCCCATCAGCCCGGATGTTGACCCTGCGCAAAAAAAGATCGTGGCAGATGCCTTCTATCAGACACTCTCCTGCTATGAAGGCAATACAGAAGTTTTCTTTTGCAAAATGTCTAGTGGATATGGAGATTTTGCCACGCCGATCGGAACGCTTAATGCATGGCGTAAGATGGTCTCCATTCATATGTCCGCCAACACAGCTTCGGATAGCGGTTATGATACTGCCGCAGTTGCTTGGCCGACGTTTATCAGCGGGGAAGGGGTTGCGATCCACGCAGCCTTCTGGCACAATTACTTTGGCACACGCCGTTCACATGGTTGTATAAACGTACTCCCTGAACACGCGAAATGGATCTTCCGCTGGACAACCCCGTACGTTTCGCTCGAACAGACTGAAATAAAAATGGAATGGCCTAACGTCGGTACGCAGGTCATTGTCAAAGAACCATCTCTCTAAGAAAGGTAAATTCGGATGGATTTTACGAACATAACTCTTGGCTTGGCATTTTTAGCTGGCCTGGCATCTTTTTTGTCGCCGTGTGTTTTTTCGTTGGTACCCGCCTATGTTGGCTACCTCGGTGGACGCGCTGCAGGTGGGGAAGTTACTGAAGGCGGAAATCGCTGGGTGACGTTTACACATGGTCTGGCCTTTGTATTGGGCTTCAGCTTTGTATTTATATTGCTGGGCGTTGCTACATCTGCGTTTGGCAGCATCCTGTATGACCTGCGTTTCATTTTATCCAAAGTCGGTGGAGCGGTCGTAATCATTTTTGGCTTGCACATGATCGGCGTATTCCGAATTCCGTTTCTGGAATATGACACCCGCGTACAAGAGTTACCCGACCCGAAATGGGGTTACTTTTCTTCTGCTATGCTGGGTGTGTTTTTCTCTGCCGGTTGGTCGCCCTGTGTGGGACCTGTGCTTGGCGCCATCCTCACGCTGGCTCTCAACGGTGGCTCGGTTTCATCAGGCGCATTGCTGCTTGCAGCTTATTCAGCCGGGTTGGCGATTCCTTTCCTGATCGCTGCACTTGGTGTTGGCTGGGTGACCACCACCCTGCGTAAATATGGCAAGGCCATGCGTTACGTGGAAATTGCCATGGGCGTTGTGCTGGTCATCATCGGAATCATGCTCTTTGCCGGGACATTTGAGCGCCTGGCGCAGTTTGGTTTTTGGGTTGACTTTGGTCTCTAAAAAACAAAAAATAGGACAGGGTATTTAATGCTTACTGTTACTTTATATATGCGCGAAGAGTGTCACCTATGTGAACAGGCCAAAGCAGATTTAGAGTCTTTGCAAGAACAATATCCGCACCGCCTGGTGGAAGTAGATATTGATTCAGACCCTGACTTACAGCGCACGTATCTGGTGGAAATTCCGGTTGTTGAAGTTGGCCCATATCAACTCAAAGCCCCATTTGATCGTCAAAGGTTGATGGTTACACTCGGCGCAGCCAGCGACCGGCGTGGTCAATTGGAAGAGATTGGCGGTGAGGTTTATGAGGCGCGTGTTAAGCGCGGCCAGAAGATCAGCGGGGCGGACAAGGCAATGTACTGGATTTCCAATCATTACCTGGCGATCTTAAATCTGGTCATGCTGTTGTATGTCGGTTTGCCTGTGCTGGCGCCGGTTTTGATGAAGAGTGGCGCGACTGCTCCGGCCAGGGTGTTGTACACGATCTACAGCCCGCTCTGCCACCAGTTTGGGTTCAGGTCCTTTTTTCTATATGGGGAGCAGGCCTATTATCCGTTGAAAGAAGCGGGGGTAGACGTGGTCGATTTCGAGACAGCGACCGGTATCGTTGGCGTGCATGATCCCAATGATCATTCACGTCTGGAGGCGCGCCGTTATGTGGGCGATGAGACGGTTGGATACAAGATCGCGCTCTGTGAACGGGATGTGGCGATATACGCCTCCATCCTGTTTTTTGGCTTGCTCTTTGGCCTGACGGGACGCCGCCTCCCGCAACTGCACTGGTCAATCTGGATTTTGCTGGGGCTTGGCCCGGTTGGCCTGGACGGATTTTCGCAATTGTTCAGCCAGTTCGACTGGCAGTTTCTGGCATCCCTTTTGCCGTATCGAGAGAGTACGCCCTTTCTGCGTGTGCTGACCGGCTCCATGTTCGGATTCTTCACAGCCTGGTTTGCTTATCCCAATATTGAAGAGTCCATGCAGGAAACACGGCAGTTTTTTGTTAAGAAATTCGCGCAGGTGAAAGCTTCTGCGGACTAAGCTTTATGCCTTTTTCCTATCATAACGGACTGCGTTACTACACATTTGAAATTTTCCCCAACAACGTCACCCAGGCGGTTTTTACCCGTCAGGGTGGCGTTAGCCCGCGCCCCTGGGATTCACTCAACGTGGGCGGTTCGATTGGGGATGAGATCACCCACGTCCGTGAGAATCGTATTCGCTCATTCAAGGCCTTGGGACGTGTCCCCGAGTCCATCCATGATGTCTGGCAGGTACACAGCGCGGACGTGATATTCGCCGATGAACCCCGTCCACTCGATACGGATTATCAAAAAGCTGACATTATGCTGACCGATAACCCGCAGGTGACGCTCTTCATGCGCTTCGCGGATTGCACACCGATTTTATTGTACGATCCCAAAAAACAGGTTGCAGGGATTGTTCATTCTGGTTGGTTGGGAACAGTGCGCGGCGCGCCGCGCGTTGCCGTGCAGGCCATGAAAAATCGCTATTCATCGAATCCGGCTGACATTTTGGCTGCTATTGGCCCTGCCATTGGCCCTGACCATTACGAAGTTGGCGAAGATGTGATTTTGCAAGTGCAAGATGCCTTTGGTGCAGATGCCGAATCTCTGCTCGAAAAACATGGCGAAAGTGTCCACTTCAACCTGTGGAAAGGCAATCAGATTTTGCTAGAAGAGGCCGGAGTGCAACAGATTGAAACCGCCAGCATCTGCACAGCCTGTCGCACAAACGATTGGTTCTCGCATCGTGGCGAGAAAGGTAAAACTGGGCGTTTTGGTGCGATGATTGCATTGGAAAATTGACCAGGGATAAACGGCGATGAACAAAGATTTCTAGCCCATCTTCGTTTATCTTTGTTTATCCCTGGTGAAAGTAGCTTATAAACAAAATCCTCTACATCATCGTGTAAAATAACAGGGATGGAAACACTCGTTACACAAATCCGTGAACGTTATCAGTCTGCTCTTGAACGTATTGCCGTTGCTGCCCGAGCCGGCGGCCGAGAGCCGGCATCCGTGCGGTTGGTGGTGGTCACCAAGGCGCAGCCGCTCGAAGTTGTAAAGGCCGCTGTACAGGCAGGAGCGCATCTTTTAGGCGAAAATTACCCTGACGAAAGTGCAAGCAAAATATCATCTTTTGATTCCGAAAGTGGGGTAGAATGGCACATGATTGGTCACGTGCAAAGCCGTAAGGCGCGCCTGGTGATCGAACATTTCGACCTTTTACAATCTCTGGATAGCCTGAAACTGGCAGAACGTCTCAATCGAATGGCAAAAGAAGCCGGACGCGTCCTGCCGGTTATGCTAGAATTCAACGTTGGAGGCGAAGAGAGCAAATACGGCTGGCCTGCCATGCACGAAAAAGACTGGCCTGCGCTCTATTCGGTGGTCGAGTCGATTTTGGAATTGGAGAATCTCCAAATCCGCGGATTGATGACCATGCCGCCGCTGGAAACGGACCCTGAAGATGCACGCATCTATTTCCGGACCCTACGCCTGCTTCGTGACCATTTGGCCGCTCACTACCCCCAGGCCGACTGGCGCGAACTCTCAATGGGTACCAGCGCCGATTACGAAGTGGCTGTCCAGGAAGGTGCGACCCTCGTCCGGATTGGGACAGCAATCGTAGGGTCTCGCCCCGTTCGCTAAGGAGTATATGTGATTTCCCTTTTGATACAATTTATCAATATCCTTGCCCAGTTTTTCGTTTTGCTCGTGATTGTCAAGATAATTTTGTCCTATTTCATGGATCCTTATCACCCTGTACGACAGACGATCGACAATCTGGTAGAACCCTTGTTGGCTCCTATTCGCAGAGTAGTTCCCTTGATTGGAATGTTTGACTTCAGTCCATTAGTATTAATTATTCTAGTACAAGTATTGTCCTCTGCTTTGATTCGGTTTCTAATCACCCTGAGGTAACCATGACAGAACGAAATTACAAACTCCACAACGGGAAAAAAGGCGCGGCGATTGCTGTCCGTGTTACAACACGTGCCACGAAGAACAAGATACTTGGCGCTTTAAGCGATGGCACCATAAAGATGCATATTGCTGCTGCACCTGTAGATGGGCAAGACAATGAAGCATTGATTGATTTTTTATCCGATATTTTAGATATTAGCAAAGATCGTATTGAAGTTGTAGCCGGGGATTCGGGCCGGGACAAATTAGTCTCAGTGCTAGATATGGACTCGCAAACCCTCCATAAAAAGATTGTTGAAAATATCGAATAAGGAATAAAAAAAACTGGCCGCAAAACGGCCAGTTTTTCGAAGGATGTGGGGGCTAGTTGACCGGACTGTACAATGTTCGGTAAATAGTGTAAATCTCGTAAATATAGCGGATGTAATTACGTGTCTCTTGGAAACGGACAACTTCTAACAACAGGTCTGGGTCATCTCCTGCTAGTTCCTTCCAAACGGCCGCGTTGCCAGGTCCGGCATTGTAGGCCGCCAGTGCTGCATATAGATCGTTATCCAATAGTTTTAGATTGGATGCCATGTAATGCGCTCCCAGGCGTATACTGACGTTGGGACGATACAGGTCTTCGGGTTCAAATGACACCGGCCAACCGATTGTTCTGGCGATACTTGCGCCTGTGCTGGGAATAATTTGCATCAAGCCACGTGCCCCCGCAATAGAGCGAACGAAGCCCTCGAAGAGACTTTCCTGGCGAATTACACTGAACAGGAACAGCGGGTGCAATCCTTGCGCTTCCGCATTTGGGACAACTAAGTCTGCATAATAGGTGCCATAACGGATGTGGTTGAAATAGGGTGGAGCGCTCAATGATGTGACATGCTCATCCAACCCCGCCAACGTTAATACTTGCCGAGCAGCGAAAATAGCCGGACGATACAGTCCCAGATCGAGCATGTAATTTGCCAGGCGGAAACTGTTCTCCGGGCTGGCACTGACGAATTCACGCAGATCTTCAAACTCTGCCCGGGCTTCTTCATATAGTCCTAATTCCCAGAATTCTGTTCCGCGCACAATGCGCAGGTCGCCGGCCAGCGGGCCAAGTCCGTTCAAATCGATTTCGGCTGGGAGGCCGAAGGTGACGCGCATCCAGGTTACGGCGTTTGCACGTTCCGCTTCCAAGTCTAGATCGATGTCGTACATGGAGGGTGTATCAAAGGGCGCCCGACCAATCAATAAATCACGCGCGCGTTCGCTGTAATAGCCGGTCGGGTCAATGGCCTGGGCTTGCTGCCAGGCTGTCTGTTTTGCAGCTTGGTCGCCTAATTGTTCCTGGGTTTTACCCACCCACAGGTAAGCGCGGGCCTGGTCCTCTTTCTCTGTGGAGAGTAGCAGGCTACGCTGGAAGATGGGCAGGGCCATGTGATAATCCCCTCGTCGGTATTGGGCGATGCCTGCCAGGAATAAGGCTTGCGAAGTCTGTGGATTGTCGGGGTATTCGTCTGCCACGCGCTGCCAGACTTGGGCTGCTTCTTCGAGACGGTTGTTACGTTCTAGGAGACGGGCAGCGCTCATTAAATAGTCAACAGCTTCAGGATGAGTAGGAGCCGCGTCCACGAAGTCCAGATAAGTTTGCGCCCCGTTCAGGTAATCGCCAGTGTAAAACCATTGTGTGTAGGCTTTGTCACCCCAAGCATCTGCCCACCTGGGGTGATCGGGATAGTCGACGATGAAATCGGTGAGTCCTTGAATGGCGACATTGTAATTTTCCAAATCGCGCTGAGTTAGGGCGCGATAATAGCGAGCCGTGCCGTCTGTATCAAGCCCGTCACTAATATAGATATCGAACCGTTCCAATGCTACGTCATATTGTTCTGCAAAGTAATCCACCAAACCGCGATCCAGGTCACTGACGGGTACTTCTGCGCCCACCAGTTCTAGCAAAGCCAGGTAGGAGTAATAGGAAAGCGGGTAGTTCTCAACGGCGTGCAGGAACCTTTCGTTTGCCAGGTCTGTTTGGCTGACTTCCTGGTGGGCCCGCCCGGCCAGGTAATCCATTTGCGCTTTGATGTAGTCATTATCACTGCGAGCAAAGATGGCATCGTAAGTTGCAATCGCTGTTGCGTAATCCCCAATCTCAGCACGCGTTTCGGCAATCTTTAGTTCCAACAGGATTGGATCATCGATTCGCGGTGCAGACAGAGCTGCATTGTAGGCCTCCAGTGCTTCGGGAAAACTCCCATTGTCGAACAGGGCATCCCCGCGTAATTCCAGTGCGTAGGCATCCAAAACACCCGGCCGCATTTCCAGATAGATGTTGAAGTTAGCCGCGGCTTCCAGATAGTTTCCTAATTCGTAGTTGACTTTTCCCATCAGGAAGTTTGCGTAGGGGATAAAGGCCGAATCGGGAAATTCTGTGACGATTTGCTGCAACGAGGCTAATGCCGTTGTAATGCGCCCGTCTGCATATTCGGTGCGGCTCAGCCCCCACAGCGCAGCCGCCCGGACCTGTGAACTGTCCCCGTCTCGATACGCGGATTCGAACTCTACGCGCGCTGTCTCGTAATCCCCGTAAAACAGAGCCTGTTCACCATCCTGAATGCGCGTTAGCGGCGTGATGGGGGGGACTGGTAATGGAGTGACTGTCTCGGTCGGCGTGGGCGGAGCTTCAGGCGTGTATGTCGCAGAAGGCGTGACTGTTGGCCCAATAGAAATGGGAACAGCACTGCAAGCGGTCAATGCCAGAACGAATAGAATTCCGAAAATAGCTTGGATGCGGTTCATGGCGTGCTTATACTGGTAAACAAAGGGGGTGTCAATGGCAGATTAAATGGATACGCAGTACGTATCTGGATGCGTACTGCGTATTATTTCTAAACCTAAGGTTAAATTTCTTTTTCCGGCGGATGCTTTCGATAATACTTCAAATATCGCATCGCATTCGTATCTCGTCCACGCAGCAGGTCGGTAGCGCGGATGTGAAGCGTGTACTTCATCGGGTCGGTGATGGCGCAGGTCGCTCCGGCGTAGATCGCCATAGATAAGAATGCAATATTGACCACGTCTCGTGCGGGCAGCCCAAACGAGACATTACTGGCGCCAAGGTTGACGTTTACACCAAACTCGCGCCGCACCATTTCGATGGTCTGTAACGTGACGGAAGATGCTTTCTGGTCCGCGCCGACGGTGAGAACCAAAGGGTCGATGATGATGTCATCTGCGGGAATACCTAGTTTAGCAGCGCGCTCGATGATCTTTTCAGCGATTGCCAGGCGGCCTTCGGCGTCGTTAGGAATGCCGTTGTCATCCATTGTCAGGCCGATGACAGCCGCGCCATATTCCTTGACCAGCGGCAGCACCGCACTCAAGGATTTCTCCTCACCATTAACCGAGTTGACCAACGTTCTGCCAGGGCAGAGAGGCAGGGCAGCCGCCAGTGCAGCGGGATTGGGCGAATCCAGGCAGAGTGGCACATCGAACTCATCGGCCAGCAGTTTGACCACCTGTTGTATCAGAGCCACATCGTCAATGCCCGGCACGCCAACATTTACATCCAACACATCTGCTCCAGCATCTACTTGCTTTTCTGCCAGGTCGCGAACATAATCCAGATTACCTTCTTTCAAGGCAGCGGCAAGCTTTTTACGTCCGGTCGGGTTGATTTTCTCTCCGATAATAACGAACGGCCCCTCGGTGTCGAACACTGCTTTTTTGGTTTTGCTTGTCAGTTCAGTCTTCACTTTATGCTCCCATCAACTCTTTAGCTACATTGACCGCGCCAATGGCATCTTCCGAATAGCCGTCTGCTTCGATCTTGTGCACCCATTCTTTTGTC
>WOR8_10002598_pt1 | contig 17781 bp, 17 predicted proteins | sample DeeMarSeWOR38_10_FD_19890 | JGI IMG/M metagenome (IMG submission 19890)
CCTGTCGTGTAAAAATTATATTACGGGGAGTAAATGGAAATGATTTCAGGATTTCCGATCCGGAATAAGTTTAAGTTGCTGAATTATTAATTCTCAGGAGCCCCCTGGGTTACCCAGTCTGCAATTAATTGTTTTTCAACTTCCGTTAAAAATTTCCCGGAATAGGCAGGAGGCATATTTCCATCGGTGGTTCGCTGACGGATCTCATCTGCATAGGAGCTAATGAGATCATAGTCATCCCAGCATAATGAATTGCCGTCGCAATGACAACCTGAAATCATGCAATTGTTTTCAAGGATCGGGACAATATCCATGACATAACTCACGGGCAGCATCTCATCAATTGCGGCCGTTACCTGGATTTCACAATTCAGTTCATCTTTCACATATACCGTGTATGTACCGGATTGAAGCCCACTGAAAACGGAAGAGGACTGATAATTCTGTCCATCTATACTATATGTGGTTGAACCATTCCGGCTGCTGGCATTTACCTGTATTCTTCCATTGGATTCATCAATGACCGCGTCCAATGTTTCGACGGAGGTAACCTCAATGGCAGATGGACAGGGATCTTCTAATTCCTGAGAATCGTTACAGGAGCTCAGAAAAGAAAGGACTCCGGGAATGGCAATGAGCAGGAGGGTGAATTTCTTCATTTATAACAATTTTTCTAAATAAACCCGAATCCGGTAAAAATGTTTTGGAATCATAGGAAAAAGGATTTTGTTACCTGGTTAAAGGATGGAAAATAAGGCAGGTAATTCATGCCGGTAACCCTTACTGAATAACGGCAGTGATTGTGATGTCGGAAACATTAATTTAATTTCAACAGGAGGATAATCCCGGGGGTTGAATTATTTTGTAAATACATTTCGCACGGATCCTTCCCGGAATTCAGTAAGAAAGATGTAATTGTCCATCTATTTCCTTAAAAAGAAACAACATTTTTCACTAATCCGATTTGGATAGGAAAACGGTATTTTGAATATATCCTTTCCTGACGGGTAAAATTTATTCTCTGGAATTTTTATCCAGAATCTTTAACAGGCTAGGAATCCGGTAGACTCCATGCATGTTCCGGATATGATCTGCAGCATTTTCCAGGTTGATCCCAATACTCGAAACATAAAGAGGATTACTACTCCTTCCCCGGATTACCTCTTTCACATGTTTTCCTTGTCCATGAAACCGGGTTTTGGCAACGCCGATCACCGGTATCCTTCTCTTCAGCGCCTGATATAAATAACCCCCTAATCCCAATTTCCCTTCATCGTTCAGGATCACATAACCATCAATAAGCAGGACTTCCGCTGTGTTCAGATCACTCTTTTTCAGCACTTCGAGAATACAGGGAAGTTCTCTTTTGTAAAATGCGCCCGGTTCGTATCCGGCAACCCCTCGTATTTCGGCCTTATTAATTTTATCCGGGATAGGATCATCCCAATGTTCGAACTCAATGCCGACTGCCCGGGCATTGGATCCTTTGTAATGAACATCCAGGGCGATGATCATGATTTCACTACTTCATCGATCACATTTCGTATCAATTTACAGGCCGTTTTTATTTCATTGCGTCTGATGGTAAGGGGAGGAGTCAGCCGGAAGCTGTTTGCCGTGGACAGAAACCAGAAGGTGATCACTCCTTTATCAAGACATTTCCTGACGATCTGGTGTACGGTTTCTTCCGACTCGAATTCAATGGCCATCATCAGGCCGATCCGACGGATTTCCCGGATCGCCGTGTGTTTTAACGATTTTTCAAAGAGCCTTCCCTTCCCTTCAGCGTTCGATATCAATTTTCCACCGGTCAGCACCTCCAGGTTGGCCAGTGCTGCCGCACAGTTGACCGGGTGTCCTCCAAAGGTAGTAATATGACCAAGAGTGGGATCATGAGAAAGAGAGATCATTTTTTCTTTTGCAGCGACAAAGGCCCCTATGGGCATACCTCCACCCATTGCCTTCGCCATGGTGAGTATATCGGGAACAATTCCGAAATGCTCGTAAGCAAATAATTTTCCGGTTCTCCCGAATCCAGTTTGTACCTCATCAAAAATTAACTGGGTACCGGTTTCATCGCATTTTTTCCTTAACAGTTTCATATATTCCTTCGAAGGGATTCGAACCCCGGCATCTCCCTGAATTGGTTCGATGATGACAGCGGCCGCCTTTCGGGTTATTTTTCCCAGATCATCCGCTTTGTTGAATTTCAGAAGAGTAACTCCTGGGATTAAAGGCCTGTATCTGAATTTTTTCTTCTCATTACCGCTGACACTAAGGGCTCCGAGCGTACTTCCGTGATAACTGTTCTCAAAGGCAATCAGGTCGGTCCTTCCGGTCACCCTTTTTGCCAGTTTGATGGCTCCTTCATTGGCCTCGGTCCCGGAATTAACAAAATATACAGCATCCAGATGTTGAGGTAACAGCGAGGTCAGTTTTTTAGCCAGCCTGGATTGTGGCTCCTGTATAAATTCACCATAGGCCATCACATGGAGGTATTTATCCACTTGTTTTTTAATTGCACGAACCACCTTCGGATGCCGGTGGCCGATATTGGATACCGCGATTCCGGAAATAAGGTCCATGTATTTTTTCCCTGAGGAGTCATACAGATAGATGCCCCTGGCCCGATCGATTTCAAGACCTAAAGGTACTGGGGATGTTTGAGCAATGTGTCTGAAAAAGGTATTTCGGAGGTCGTTCCAATTGGGATTAGGTGTCATAGATCATCAATTTATAAAAGCAGATTGACGGTTTTCCCTGATAATATTTCAAAAGATTCCACTTTGGTAAATTTACTGCCGAGGGCACGGTTTATCCTGAATACCAGTTTGTATCTTCCGGGCTGTATGGCAAGCGAGGTGATCAATTCATCTTGCGGTAAATTAAATATCCAGCTTTCACTTCCATCGGGAAAAACCTGATAAATGCTTCCTATTCCCGTAAAATTACGTGTAATATTTAGAATTCCCGGTGCCGGCAATTCAATTTTCCGGATTTGCCTGGGTTCAATGATCAGGTCCTTGAGCTTTATACTGGGCAGGGTGGTAATTTCCAGGTCGTAATGTCCGGCCAGGTATTGATGGACCTCACCCATATCCAGGGTATGCAGTACAGCAGTTTTATTCCTTTCCCTGATCAATACTTTTAACGCCTGCCTATAATCCGAATGATTTTTCTGAGTGACTTGCAGGCTTCCCTGTGGACATGGGATGGAAATGACATTGTGTTCACCGGCGCGGATCACCGGATTTTTCACGTATAGGGGAGGTAGGGTATTCACGCGGATATCATAACTCAAAACCGCGTCAATTTCAACGGAATCAGGTTTTCCGGATCGATCTCTATAATGAACAAATTCGTATACAGGCCGGTCGGTAAAATTATTGATGAAAGTAACATTGATATCCGTAATTGTGGGCTGGTCGTTTTGATCGAGTAATTCTATGCTGAGAGTGGTTTTATCCAGGGATTGGTCCAGGGCCGACTCCAGGGCCAGCCTGAATTCTCTCAGGTTGGTGGCGTCATAATATTGACCTACGCAGCTGAACTCTTCGATCGCATCTTTATCCATTCCTAATCCAATGATGAAAGGTTTAAGATATATACTTCTTTTCTGCAGATCGAGTGAAACCTGACAGGGATCACCTTCACAGGATTCCAGTCCGTCCGTAATGAGGATGATGATGTTCCTGACGTTTGTTCCTTCCGGAAAATCGTTGGCGGCTTCATTAAGTGAATAGGCTATAGGTGTCGTTCCTTTCGGGTCAATCTGATTCAGTTTCTGGATTATGGTATGGTGGTTCTCCCTGCCGAAACCCACTTCCAGCTTGCTGTCGTCGCATCGCTGATACCTGCGATGAAATTGATGACCGTATACACGGAGCGCCAGCTCCAGATCCTGATTTACCCTAAGAGAATCTACCATATCGGCAAGGAATCGTTTGGCGGCATTGATCCTCAGTGTGGGTCCCCATGGAGCCAGCATACTCCCTGAACCGTCCAGTAAAAATAGGATTCGTGTTTTTTCCGGTGGCTTCTGAGTGTATTCCTGGGCTCCGGCCGGAAGGAAATGGAAAATTATGAATATACTGAAAAGAAAGATATGCCTTCGATTCATAGGATATTTTAAAAAATCTCCTGCAAATTTCGGCCCAATAATATTAAAAACACAAGGGTGGCCGGATCAAAAATTGAGCATAATGTTCCAAGACATGGTCAAAAAGAATTCACCAAAAACGCAATTAATTGATTATAAGGTAGTTACTTTGGGTCTCCATCCCAGATCTTTTCGAAAATTGCGTTTGGTTTCACTCCGGAATAATCGGACCGGGCTGAACCTGCCTGAAGGACCATCTCAACCAAGTAGTTGATCTGCGTGTGCCTTGGTATTTACTTTATCAATGATGTCGGATATTTTTCCATCCGCATCAATGACAAATGTGGTTCGTGCGGTTCCCATATATTTCTTACCATACATAGATTTTTCTACCCATGTTCCATATTTCTCATGAATGGATTTATCTGTATCGGCTACGAGCCTGAACGGGAGATTGAATTTATCGATAAATTTGCGGTGTGATTTTTCGTTATCGGAACTTATTCCCAGAATTTCATATCCTTCGGATTGAAACCGGTCGTAATTATCTCTTAAATTACATGCTTCGGCCGTACAGCCAGGTGTGTTATCCTTGGGGTAAAAGTAGAGAACTACTTTTTTACCGGAAAAATCCGATAATTTGATTTGATTACCATCCTGGTCCCTGCTTTCAAAAGAGGGGGCCGGATCTCCAATCTTCAGTTTCATAGTATTAGTTAATTAGGTTATTAAATCGGTTTACATTTCCTGCATTGTCTTCTACCTCCAGTATAAACTCTCCCGTGACAGGAATGTTTGGTTCTTTTGTCTCAGACCAGATTAAATTTTGTTTCGGATCGTAATGCATTAACAGCCAATTGCCATCAAGTGTTGCTTTGTATTTTTTTATGCCGGAAAGATCATCTTTAATCATGAAGCTGACTTTATTCCGGTTTTGTTGAAAAGGCCTGATCTCAGGGGGTACCGTATCTTTCAGAATAGTGAAATAACCTAAATTTTTGGTTAATATTTTGATTTGTCCATTATTCCAGTCATTACTCACAAAAGAGAATCTTTTCATATCCATTGAACTGTAAACGGCATATTTTTCCGGATCATCATATTTTAATTTCGGTTTAATATTGATCTGGATGGAATTAGCCAATGGAATATTGGGATCCCCAATGTTAAAAATCTCCATATGATCGTCTTTTAACAGTGTGTAATTCGATTCCAGATAAACCGTATCATATAAAGAATGTCTGAATGACCTGATATCAAAAACCTTATTGTAAAAATTGAATTCCGTATTCGAGGGAAGCATAATTTCATACTGAAATGATTTACTGAGGTGGCATACCGATATGGAGTCCGGCATTCCAATACGCATATCCCAGAGATATACAGCCTGGTTATCGGTCATATAAACCGGCAGAAGTTCATACATCATCCGGTTTGAATACACGAATGCATTATTAGGGGTATTATTTTCAAAAATTGACTGTATTTTTAAGTAATTCTCGAATAATTTGGTATTGAGCCCGTCACCTTTGCTTTCTTTTATATCCTGAACAAGGGAGGTGGGTTTTACCCCCTTGATAGGTACCGTCAGTTCGGTAGTATTTCCGGCCAGGTCGGACATTCTGACTTTGATGGAATGTAATTTTTCATCCCGAACGGACAGAATTCCTCTGTTGATATTAAATTTATAAAAAGGTAATTGGTTCCCATCATCTATGTATAATTTTTGATAGGTCCTTCTTCGTTCATTTCTTACCTGAAAATCATAATAATTGATTACATGCCTGGAATCAGTGAACGAAAATGTATCGATAATAATTTTCAATCGAAGGGTGTCGTCCAGGAATAGTTCGATCCTTGGGATCCCGTTTTTATTATTAGCCCCATTAAATCGATCATAGCCATATATCTGGATCCCGATATCCCCGTAAACAGGTATTGGATTTTCAAAATAATAACCAGATCCTTTTTTATTTACCGGGAACTCGAACCTACCATACTGGTGATTGATCCGGGAATCAATATCAAATGTCTGCAGGGCAAAAGCCTGAAGGATCGGTGCAACTTCATCCTTGATCTCTTTAAATCCGTAATTCAGTGGATTTACTGGTCTCTGTTTATTGTCACGAATCTCAAAATGGAGATGGGGAGCAAGGGAGGATCCCGTATTTCCTGATAGAGCAATCATTTCGCCTCTTTGAATTTTGAACAGGTCCTTGTCGGGGAAAAGGTTTACTTCAAAGGATTCCAGCCGGTATTGCTCCTCACGGACATAATTTGCGATATCTTCCTTGAACCGAAGCAGGTGTGCGTATACGGAAGTTTCCCCTCCCGGATGCTGGATATAAAGGGCGTGTCCGTAACCTCCGGCCGCAACCCGGATCCGGCTCACGTAACCATGGTTGGTGGCATAGACAGGTAATCCTGAAATGCCACTTGTTTTTATATCTATTCCTGCATGGAAATGAGTGGAACGGATTTCGCCCATCGATCCGGAAATGTAGTTGACTTCTCCGGGTCTTACCGGGAAAAAAAGCGTTTCACTTTTGCTGCCATTCTGAGCAAGTACACCCGGGAAAATACCCGAAAAAAGCAGTATAATTAAATTTCTTTTATTTAATCTCAATTTCCAATACCTTTTCATCCTCTAAATATCCTACAAGTTTATTGCCAATTTTAACAGATCCGACTCCTTTCGGCGTTCCCGTAAATATCAGGTCACCCTCCTTCAGGGTTATGAACCGGGAGACATAGGCAACGATATGGTCAAACGAAAAGAGCATCATCGAGGAATTGCCTTTCTGCCTTGGTTCGCCATCCAACCAAAGGGAAAAATTGATATTTTTAAGGTCAGGAAAACGATCGATCGGGAAAAAATCCGATATGGGTGCCGATCCATCAAATCCTTTGGCCAGGGCCCAGGGAAGTCCTTTTTCCTTTGCTTTGGCCTGAAGGTCACGGGCCGTAAAATCGATTCCCAGACCGATCGAATCATAATACCTCCCCGCAAATTTTTCATGAATATTCTTGCCCGTTTTTGAGATTTTCAGCACAAGTTCTACCTCATAGTGAATATCTCCTGAAAAATCCGGGATATAAAAGGGCTGGTTGGGCTTGGCAAGAGCCGTATCCGGTTTGGTGAAAATAATAGGTTCTTCGGGACGTTCATTATGGAGTTCGTCAATATGCGCTGCATAGTTCCTTCCAATTGCAATAATCTTCATAACGCGGTTTTTTGCAAAAATAATTTTAATCCCTGATCCAGACTAAGTGTCTCTTCTTTTTTTGTTGATACAACTCGAAAGAAATAAGTAAACACCTGCGACAATTGGGCGTCATCGAACAACTATGACCGGATATGAACATATCGCGAAACGGGAACAGGTAAAATCTTGAAAATTAGGTTGTTTTTCTAATTGGCATACTAATTGGAGTTTAATAATTCAACTAAACCGGATCAAAATGGAAAATCAACAAATTAAGAAACAATACGAGAAACTCGAATCGGAATTTTATCTATCCAAAGGTTTGCTTGGGGTGTTGTTTATTCTGTCCTTTACCGGAATCGCAGTAGGTCTTTTGGGCTGGATTATATCTCCGGGAATACTTTGGAAGTTGCCTGTCAGTAATTACATTCTGATAACCTCGGCGGCTGTGATTTTATTGGGTCTGACCTTTATCGGAAGGATAGCAAGCCGGAATCTGACAATGACTTTTTCCAGGCTGAAGACAATTAGTTGATATCAAACGGTAACCATCGCCTTTTCAAACTCAACCACAAAGGTTGAGCCAACTCCTAATTTACTATCACACCAGACTTTTCCTCCCATTACATCCACAAATTTTTTCACGATTGAGAGGCCTAATCCATTGCTCGATTCTCCTCCTGTAGGTTGTGCGGTCAGTGATTTATTTTCCTTGAATAATTCTGTTAAATCCAGTTGGCTGATTCCCGGACCTTCATCCTGGATGATAATTCTACACTTATCCTCAATATCCAGTGCCCTAATATGAATGGTTTTGCCTTTCTCTGAAAACTTCAGGGCGTTGGACAACAGGTTTTCGATAATCTGAATGAAATAATTTCGATCAACCATCGCATAAATCTCCTCGATGTCCGAGATGACCTGGATGTGTTTCTTTTCCGTTTTATTTTTAAACATTTCGATCAGGTAATACAATACCTGCTGGACATTAACAGCCTCAAGTTCAATATTCGGTTTTTCAGCGTCAATGGCTCTGAGGTCCAGTATTTTGTTGATCATTTCGTGCATCCTCCTTAAAGACCTTCTGATCAGGGAGAGGGTATGCTTTTCTTCAAGGGTCAGCAGCGTCCTCTTTGAGTTTAACATTTCAGCCAGTGATAGGGCGCTGGTAAGTGGATTTTTCAAGTCATGTGCCACAATCCGGATCAACCGGTTTTTTTCCAAATTTAATTCTTTCAGTTTCCGGTTGTTCACTTCGATCTGATGGTTCTTGAATGCGATTTTTTCTTTGGATCTTTTAATATTATAATATCCGTAAACGACAAATACCAGGATGATCATCGAAATGGCTATGCTGAGGATGAGAATGATCCGCTGGGCTTCCGATTTTTGAAGTTCGGCCGTATTGAGTTTTTTCTCCTGCTCAAGGGCCTCGATTTGCTGTTCTCTAAGTTCCTGTTCCTGCTGTTCGTTTTTAAGTTCCAGTTCCCTTTTTTTCATCTCAGACTGCAACATACTGATCTCATTGGCATTCATCTCGGTGGTTAATTTCTGTTTGTACAATTCAAATGCCTGACTATCCTGCTGTTGTTTTAACTTCTGGTTATCAATGATGGCCGTTTTCAGATCGGCTTCAGTGATAAGTAATTCATTCGATCGCCTGTAATTTTCAATATCCAACCGGAGTAATGCTTCATTTAGCGTATCCAATTCCTCCTGTAAAAATTGTTCCAGGTTCTGAAATGCCTGCTTTTCAGTATTTTGAGTATAATTATTCAATTTAGTGGAGATATCCGTATATCGTTGATTCTGGAGGGTATCTTTATAGGCCATATATTGTTCCCTGGCCTGATAAGCCCATTTATATCTATCCAATTCTTCATAAGACCTGGCCAGGAGGTCATACGTAACCATCAGGGAAGGATATTCTTTGTGAGTGGATAAAAGTTCAATTGCCGACTCACAATAATCGATGCATTCCCTAAAATTTTCCAGGTTAAAATAAACCTTAGCAAGATCGATCATTACGTAAGCTTCCTGAAGTGGATTATCGATTTTTTTCAGAATCTGTAAAGCAGAATCATAATACTGGAGGGCCTGATAATAATCATCAGGTGGATTCAGATCACCCCAGTATTTATAAAAATTACCGAAATAGAGTAATTCAAGGGCCTTAATCTCCTTAATTTCGGGTGTCAGGGTTTTTTTGTTTTGCCGGTTGTACAACACATTGAACTGCTGAATTCCACGATTATAGAACTGATCAAAATCCGGGATATTATAAAAGATTATCAACTGTTCCAGTAGGGCTTGAAATTGACCTTTCAGGTTACCTCTTTTTCGTTCATATTCCAGTATTTGCACCTGCAGGTTGACGGCAGCCTGAAATGAATCAAGATGAAGATAATCATCAGATAAATTCTTCATCACGTGGGCGGCTTTTTGAGCATCGTGATCAGTGTATAATTTCAGTAAACTTTTCTGATAGGGTATGGATTTGGCGATTTGCCCCATTTCCTTAAAAAGGTGCGAAATTATATTTAAGAGTTCAATCTGCTTATATACATCATTCCGTTCATTTTCAATGCGATAGGCATCTTCAAATTTATCTACGGCTTTATTGACGAGCCCCAATTGATAGTACATATGTCCCAGTTCCTGGTTTACTTCCGACCGGCATCCGTAGTCACTTACATATCTGAGTTTTTGGACCGTGGTCCAGTAGTTCTTTAATGCCTCGTTATGGTTACCAAGGATCCGGTTAGATTTCCCGATGATATAATAGGCCTGGGCGATTAATTCGGCATCCACCAGATTTACATCATACCGGGTAATTCTGCTTGCATAATAAATGGCAGAATCCAGACCAAGGTAATTTAAGAATTCGGTGGCTTTGCGCAGATCTTTTTTTACCTGGGAAAGACGTTTGAGGGAATCTTCATAAACTACAGAATCGATCTTTAACTTCAGTGCATCCTCATCCGCTGGGTATTCCAATGTATTACCATATGAATCCGGGATAACATACAGAAATAGGAATAAAAAATAAACGTAAAAAAACTTTGTCTTCATATGCGCTTAAGACACAGCCGAAAATTAATGATTTAAGAAAACTAAATCTATATTTAATAACGGAGTTCTGGATGATTTCAAAGCAAAATACCGCAATCTGGGGGATATCCTGCCCGATGATTTATCCAATTTACTATTTATAAGACTGTTCAGGGAATAAAATAGTTGCGCCTAATCCCCATTATTTTATCGATAACGGGAAGAAAATCCTCGAGAGGAATATACGGGCAGATTTACATAAATTCCCCCGGATAGTGTGTTAAGATTACGAATTAGCTGATACTAGATAAATGCATCCACCTTTTTATAGGCATCGATCAAAGCCTGCTCACCTTCAGCCCCTGATTTTGAAAGGCCATGTTCCATTCCTAAAATTCCCCTGAATCCTTTATCATAGATATATTTAAATACATTTCCATAATTAATTTCACCCGTCGTGGGCTCTTTTCTTCCCGGATTATCGCCAATCTGGATATATGCGATTTCGTTCCAGGATGATTCCATGTTTTTAATCAGGTCTCCTTCATTGCGTTGCATATGATAGATGTCAAAAAGGATCTTGCAGGAAGGACTGTTCACCGCTTTGCAAATCATGAAAGACTGGGCTGAATACCGGAGAAAAAGGTCGGGATTATCACTTAGCGGCTCAAGCACCATCACCAGGTTGTGAGGTTCAAAGATATCCGCACCCGCACGGAGAGCTGTAATCACATTGGAGGTCTGGTAACTCAGGTCCTTCGTACGGTCGAAATAACCAGGTACTACCGTCATCCAGGTAGCATTGCATCTTCCGGCAACCTGCACCGCCTTTAGACAGGTATTAATAAAAGTTTCTTTGAATTCCTGTTTTCCTGTTGTCAGGGAAACCTTCCAGTTATCACCCCCATCCACAACAAATACACCCATCTTCATATTCAGACGGCTCATTTCATTTGCAATTTTTTCCTGGACATCGATGGGACGTCTCATCATACCGTTATCTTCCATGGCAGTAAATCCCACATCCGCCATAAATTTTATCTGGTCGATCAGATCTTTCCCTGCCAGATTCTCAAACATGCCAAAGTGAGGGGCATAGTGTAAATTGAAATTATTTTTTTCGATCAATTTATATTTTTTCCCGGGTAATGCCGAAATTACGGCGGGTGCCCCGAACGAGCTGGCGGTTACTGCAGATCCGGCTGCGACCATTGATTTTTTTATAAAATTCCTTCTTTCCATTTAGTTACTTTTTTAAATGTCACATAATAGGATTGCTTTCTGAAGCGATTCCAACGGATTATTTTTTGGGATGAATTCCTGGGCGACAAATCCATTGAAACCGGTGTCGACAATTGCCTTCATAATTGCCGGATAATATAATTCCTGGGTTTCATCGATCTCATTCCGGCCTGGAACACCTCCTGTATGGTAATGGGATATGTAATGGTAATTATATTTAATAGTCGTTATGATATCCCCTTCCATAATCTGCATGTGGTAGATATCGTATAGAATCTTGAAGTTGGGATGGTTGATTTTTTTACAGAGCGAAACAGCCCAATCCGTGTGATCACACTGGTAATCCGGGTGATCCACCTTACTGTTGAGTAATTCGATGACCAGATTCACACTGTGTTTTTCGGCTGTTTTCATGATGGGCCTGATCCCCGCCGCACAAATATCAACTCCCTCCCGATCCGGTTGGCCCCCGCTGTTGCCCGAAAAACAAATTACCTGACGGAATCCGGCATTGGCGACTATCGGAATAAGTTCCTCATAAATATCGATCAGGTCCTTGTGATGTGATTCCCGGTTAAAACATTTTTCAATCCCGTAAGGATTGGATAGTCCATACACCATACCACAATCCATATGGTGTTTATGGAGTACCTCAAAATCTTTTGGTTCAACCAGGTCGATGGATTTTATTCCCATTTTTTTTGCAGCTGTGCACAATTGATCCAATGGGATCTGATCATAACACCATCTGCATACGGAATGATTGATACGGCCTTTCAAGCTTAAAAAATCATCCTTTGATGACATGGTACAGAAATTGTTTATGTAATTTGAAATGCGTAATGTAAAGATGTTAAAAATATGCTTTTTTTTTATAAAATAAATAAGGATTTTCTGTGGACCGTCTGGATATTCTTCTTTTTCTCGAATGCCACTGCGTGGGGATTACCGCCACCGGAAGATCGTTTTGAATTCTCACATTCCAGCATGGGATCTTTATTTGTAGTTACCGTTTATGGTAATGATGCGGGGTTGGCAAAAAGAACCGCGGAATCCGCTTTCTCTATGGTCGACCGTCTTAACCTGATCATGAGCGATTATAATCCGGAAAGTGAGTTGATGAAACTATCGCGGCAATCCGGTCAGGGGATTTACGTCCCCGTTTCGAAAGAATTATTTGAGGTTCTAAAGGAAAGTTTATATTGGTCGGAATGGTCCGGAGGCTTATTTGATATTACGGTAGGAGCGTATACCCAATTATGGCGAAGAGCAGGCCGAAAAGGCCGGTTGCCGGATGCATCCGATTTGCAAAAGGCAGATTCGGTAGTTGGATTTCATCATATAAAGCTGGATACGGTTAACAGGGCTGTTTTGTTAGAACAACCCGGGATGCAACTGGACCTGGGGGGAATTGCCAAGGGATATACGGTAGATCTGATCTTTGACCTGTTTGCATCCAAAGGATTTGACCAGGTATTGGTGGACGGTGGGGGAGATATACGTGCAGGGGAAAATCCCCCCGGGACCGAAGGATGGAAAATTGTCATGGAAACTTATGCGGGAGCGGATAGCATTTCTTATATTTCAAATTGTTCGATTGCCACATCCGGTGATTTGTACAGATATACCGAGTTGGACGGTGTCCGGTATTCCCATATCATTGATCCGTCCACAGGCTATGGGATAACCACCCCAAGGACCGTTACGGTAACCGCCCCTACGTGTATGCAGGCGGATGTACTGGCATCAATTCTGAGCATTGCCGGGGCAGGAAAGGGATTTGAATTGCTCAACGGATTGAAGGATGTTTCCGCCATGATGGTTGAGATTGAGGATGGAATAGAAAAAGATTTTTACTATTAAAACCGATTTCAGGCCAGTTTAATAAAGCTCATAAAAATAAGTTCACGCCAGTGGAACCAAGAACGATTTACGGCAACCGTCAAGTATATATACTATTACGGTTGCCCGAGGTTAAATCTTCGCTCTCCAGACGTGAACTAATTCAAATTAAAATAATTTTTACAACAGGTTAAAATTACAGCACTTTGGTGATACCCGGCATCGGGATCGGATAAAATCCATTTTCGTCCGGCAATACCGGCGGTAATACATCCCATCCAAATGAATCCGGGACCAGTCTGTGATCGGAATTTATGGCTTCATCCCAGGTGATCATCTGACCGGAATAGGTGGCCATACGTCCCAGAATGGCAGTCATGGTACTTTTCGCTCCATTTTCAAGATCATTTATTACCTCTCCTGCTTCAATGGAAGCAAATAATTCATCATGTTCCTGTTGGTAAGGATTCGGGTCGTCGTTATCCCGGTGTTTCCAGATAATATTTCCATTAAGATCGTAAAGTGTTCCGGAACTATCTGCCCTGCCTTTGGTTCCAGTTACCGCTTCAGCTACTTTATTCCAGGTATTCTGGATATGCCGGCACTGGCTGTTCATAATACTCCCGTCGGCATATTCAAATTCCACATAATGATGATCAAATATTTCACCGTATTCCTTACCGGTTCTAACCTGGCGTCCTCCCATTCCCTGTGCTTTAACCGGATAATCCTGTTTTACCCAGTTGATCACGTCAAGATTATGGATGTGCTGTTCAACAATATGATCACCGCACAACCAGTTAAAGTAATACCAGTTACGCATCTGATATTCCATTTCGGTCTGTCCGGCTTCTCGCGGATGAACCCATACGCCGCCTCCATTCCAGTATGCCTGGGCCGCCGTGATTTCACCAATTTCACCACCATGAATTCTTTTAATGAGTTCACGGTAAACGGTCTGGTAATGCCTTTGAAGTCCGACCACAACGTTCAATTTTTTCTGTTTTGCCAATTCAGCCATTTCCAGCACTTTCCGAACACCGGCAGCATCCGTTGCCATAGGCTTCTCGGTAAAGATATGTTTATCGTTTTTCACGGCATATTCAAGATGGATAGGGCGGAATCCGGGAGGTGTCGTTAAAATAATCACATCGGCAAGATCGATAGCAGCCTTGTACCCATCGAAACCAACGAATTTATTTTTATCGGGTACGTTGATCCGGTTCTTGTCCGTAATCTTTTCTACAATATTGTTGTAACTGGTGTCCAGTCGATCTTTGAAAGCATCGGCCATGGCCACCAGCTGTACATCCTGTTTCACGCTGAGCGCCTGAACAGCAGCTCCTGTTCCCCGTCCGCCGCAACCGATAAGCGCAATCTTAAGGGTATCGGTTCCGGCAGGATGGGCACTTGATTCAAGGGGAAGTCCACCAACCATGACTCCTCCGGCCACGGTCGCCGATCCCTTAACGAAATCTCTGCGGTTTATCGAAAGTTTTTTGTCCATAAGCGTATATTTAAGTTAATAAAACATTTAATCTTCATCCAGATTGATGGCCCAGAAGGTATCCTGTTCTTCCTGGGTAAGCTCTTTAAATGGCCTTACCACCCTGAATCCCACAAAAGGAGAATCCGTATTCCACCAGAAGCTTTTGGGTATCTGAGGATCTCTCTGTTTCCATTTTTCCGGATTGGAAGGGATCCTCGAAGCACAGCGCAACATATCGGGATCATCGTCATAGGATCCTCCGCGAACGGTTCTGGGATATAATGCCACTGGTTTTGACCAGGGATTTTTCAAATCTTCTTCCTGGAGTTTTTCATAATAATCAGGATAATAATGATCAAGTGTCCATTCGGCCACATTTCCCATCATATCAAAGATTCCAAACGCGTTGGGTTTTTTTTCGCCCACTTTATGATAGGTATACTGAGCATTTTCATAATGCCATCCATAGTCATCGAGTTCAGCCACATCGTCACCAAATGAATAGGCGGTATTGCTGCCCGCCCTGCAGGCATATTCCCATTCCGCTTCCGTAGGAAGCCGATAAAATTTCCCTGTCTTGGTGGACAGCCATTTGCAAAACATCAATGCGGCAAACTGGGTCATGCTTCCGGCGGGGTACCCGTATTTGCCCATCCCAAAAGAAGGATCTTCATAAGGAGGACTTGGCCGGGTTATGGCATCTGCCACAATATCCCGCTTCAGGGCCACTTCCGAAAGAATCGAATCCCTGAGGATATTTTCTTTCTGCATGAATAATTCGTATTGATCCCAGGTGATCTCAAATTTCCCTATCCAGAAACCGTCTAACTCAATTTCTTTCTGGGGCCCTTCATCCGTATCGCGCATGGCTTCCGCATCCGGGCTCCCCAGAAGAAAAGTGCCTCCGGGTACCGGTGCCATTTCAATAGAAACCTGGGAGCCGGGAATTTTTTCAGTGTAGGAATTTATTGTGTCGTTCTGTGAAAATCCACTGTGGTAAATGAATGCTGCCCCAAGGAGTAGGATGACATTTTTTAGCCACAACTTTTTGTCTGTATTCATTCTTTTCCAAAGTTAAGTATTTTACTTCACCAATGTCAATTCAAAATCGATTGTTACGTCTTTTCCTGTTTTGATTTGACCAAACATTGCTGAAGGGGGATCAATTTCATAACTTACCATGTCAATCGGGAAACTGCCTTTGAATGTTAAGGTATTAGGAGCCGGTTTCTGACCATCCAGGGTGAGGGCGATTGTTTTGGTATGACCGGCAATGGTTAAAGATCCCGATACATCCAATTGGAAAGTCTCCGGATTGGTCCCTGAAGCGTTTTTGATCTTATCCTCAGTGACCTTGAAAATAATGTTGGGATGCTCTTCCGATTTGAGCGCATTGTAGGTTTTATTGTCCATCGTAGTTCCCCGGGGACTTTCAATACTCAACACAGGGATTTCCATGATTACCTGGTCCACTATACTGCCGGATTTGGGTATTTTATTATCCGTTACATTCTCTTTAAAAACATAGGTTCCTTTTATCTCCTTTACCGTACTTGTCCAGTCATGAATGGTTGAAGTCCCTGTGATACTCATTGTGCTTTCTTCTCCAACTTTAAATGCGATTTGACCGCTGGCACCTGCAATGAATAAGATTATAAATCCGGATAGTAAGAAGGCTTTTTTCATAGGGTATAAAATTTTAAAAAATATCAGCAAATATCAGGCCCAAAGATACAAGAAATGCCCATGGGTAAATCAGTTCTTTCTTAAAAGTGTACTAATTACAATTATACGAATAAAAAATGTTATTTCGGAGAAATGAAAGTGGAATCAGTGCAGGATCTTTTTCGCCAGCCATGCGGTTAATCGGATAAACTGGAATACCAGGTAAAGGGCTCCGCTTGCCATCAGGATGTCGTATACATCGTTATACCAGGTGTCGAAAAGGATTCCATATACTACAACACCCAGTAGAATCAGGGTAGGCGCGAGGAACAGGAAGAAAAGTTCATTTAGCAGGAAATTTTTGAATCTGGCTGCCATGTGATTAAAATTTATAAAGTAGCCGAAAGGTTATGCAAAGTTAAAGAAGAATTATAGATGATTTTGGATAGTTGGCCACGATTTTGTGCTTTTTCCCATTGGATACTACGGTTAAACCTACATGATCATGAGGTTTCTATAGGGATGCGGGCGATTGATTTTAATTTTTTCTTATAGTCAAAAAATTTTTTAACGAACTAAAAATTAATGACCATGAAAAAAATTACAGTACCTTGTTAATGGCACTATTATTCTTGTTATTTTATTCTTGTGATCAGATAAACGATTTAAGGGAGTTCGAAATTAATACTGATACGGGATTGCCCATTAATATAAACATAAACGAGAATGATCCGGACCTGATCGGCGGATCCTTCACCATCTTACTGAATCAACATGATATTCAAGAAAATATTTATAAAATCGAAGAGTATCAGATAAACCAAGTTACCTATCAGATTACTGCATATGATGAAACGCCTGATATCCTGGTAAGCGGAAATATTATTGTGGGTTCTTCGATGGATATATAATTATTAGTAGATGTAAACATCCTAGACCTTTTTTTATCAGGCATTGAAATGGAAGCAGGGATATCTGATCAGGACTTGAGAAATCTCGCCGTAAATAAAAACTATTGGGTAGCCTTTCCGGAAACATCACCGCCACTGTATCCGGTAAACCGGTCTTTTTTACAGTTTTTATAAACCTGGATATTACTGCAAAGGCTAAAGCCTGATCCGAGACTTTTAATCATGGACTTCAGATCCGTCAAGTCAGAAATTTCTTTTGAATAAAGATCCCGTTGT